>Ga0335085_10011901_pt1 | contig 12858 bp, 12 predicted proteins | sample Lox_Sample_45_FD_206712 | JGI IMG/M metagenome (GOLD analysis project Ga0335085, IMG submission 206712) | Soil microbial communities from Loxahatchee National Wildlife Refuge, Florida, United States - Lox_Sample_4.5 | ecosystem: Environmental > Terrestrial > Soil > Wetlands | place: USA...
CGAAAAACTCTTGTAATCGTCCTGCGCGCCGTAGACGCCGCCGTCGAAATAACGGGCTACGTCGAGAAGCCGCGCCTCCTCTTTCATGTAAATCTCATCCGTGCCGCTGGCCAGATACATCTTCAGGCCGCGCGACTTCAGCGTTTCGAGCAACGCTCGCGCGCCCGGCACCAGGTACTCTTCGGGCGAAACACGGCCTTGTTGAAGATCCTCGATGCGCCCGCGAATGCGCACCCACAGCCGATCGAGATACATTTTCTTGTACTCCAGCGGTTCGCGGGCTGGTCCGCCGCGGCGGGCGACCTGGCCGGCGAACTCCATCATCTGGTAGATGGTTTCCTTGCCAGTCAGGCGCCAGACGAAATCCTCCACCAGCGCGCGCAGCTCGCCTTCGGATTCGCCGGTATTGAGATCAAGCAGGATCTCGACCATCATGGGCACCATAATGTCCACCCAGCCGGAGCGGATTAAGGACAAAGTGCCGTCAAAATCGAATAAAGCCACACGAGCACGTGCGGCGGAAGCAGGGCGGACGGATTCAATCATTCGGTTCGGGTACGCGGCGAGCGGTCCGTGAGGAACTGCAAAATGGCGTACTACAACCAGTTTACAACCAATATTCCCATTTCCCGGCGAAGATCACGTAAGCGCTGAGGCAGGCGTTGGTGACCGCGTGCGCCAGCACCAGATCTCCCAGGCTGCGGGTGCGGATCATCCAGACGTTATAGATCACCCCTGCGGCGAGCCCCACATCCCAATACGGACCGTGCTCGGAGGCGAACAACAGCGCCACCATCCAAAAGGAGAAGGGAAGATAGGTGCCGAGCGGAATTTTCTGGAAATTCGGAGAAATGATCCAGCGCATCAGCCAGGCACGCCAGAACAGCTCCTCCACAATCGGCACGATGATCACCGCGCGAATACTGCGCAGCGCGAGAACCGCGGGATTTCCGCGCGCGGCGGCCGACAGCGATGATTTCGCCAGCCCGGTGAGCGGATTCTCCAGATGATGGCGATAACCGGGGAAAAGCAGATCCGGGCCGATCCAGATCAGGAAAACGAGCACGCCCACCACGACGCTCGAAATCGGGGCGCGCATCGAAAGGTCCAGGACCGGCCGGGCGAAAAAGGCGATGGCCGCCGCCATCACGGCCAGGCGAAGAATTTCATCGGGCAGCGCCGGGAGCGGCAACACGGAGTGCAGCGCCAGCAGGCCCAGAAAGACCGCGAAGGGCGCCACGTACGGCGCCGAAGCGGATTCACTCGCGGACCGTTGGAGCGTCGTCAGATGTGTTGGAGCAAGTCCTGAATCTTGCCCTTCTCGTCGGTCGACGGATTGTCCTTTAGAGCGGTTTCCAGCTCCCGTTTCGCCGAAGACTTGTCGCCCTTTTGCAGCAGCGCCATTCCGAAGTGATAGTGGAACGTAGGATTCTTCGGATCCTTCTGCACCAGGTCAGTGAAGACGCGAACCGCATCCTCACTCATGTTTTTCTTGATGTAGATCCAGCCGAGCGTGTCGGCGATATCCGGCGAGCCCGGCGCTTTCTGGCGCGCCCGCTGCGCCATCGTCAGTGCCTGGTCGAGATCGACGCCTTCCTCGGCTTTGATATAGGCGAGATTGTTCAGCGCGATGGGATGATCCGGCTGAATCTTCAGGATCTGCTCATAAATGGGTTTGGCCTGCTCGCGCTTGCCGGTTCCGTCCATCAGCAGTCCCAGCTCCAGCAGGCATTGCGTGTCGTTCGGCGCCTCCTGGCTGCAGTGCCGGAAGGACTCCATGGACGCGTTCAGGTCGCCGTTGCGACGCTCCGTCTCGCCGAGCTGGTACAGCAGAGACGGCGAATTGGGCTCCTGATTCAGCAGGCCCTTGTAAATGCCGATGGCGTCTTCATAATGCTGGCTGCGAACGTCCAGGTGCGCCAGAAAGAGCTTCAGATCATTGCGCTGCGGCTCCCTCTGAATGGCTTTCTGAATCTCGCTCACCGCGTCATTCATGCGGCCTTCGCTCACCAATGCTTCGGTCAGTCCGGCCAGGCCGCGGTGATCGTTGGGATTGCTCTTGTAAAGATCGGCGAAGGTCTGCTCGGCTTTCTTATAATCCTTTTCCTGATATTCGAGGAAGCCGACCTGATAGCGAGCCTCGTTGTTCTGCGGATACGCCTTCAAAATGAAGTCGAGTTCCTGGCGAGCTTTGTCCTTGTCGGACATGGTCAGCAGCGCGCTCGACCGGATCAGGTGGCCTTGCAGGCTGTTGCGGTCGATGGCGATGATGTCGTCGGCGGACTTCAGCGCACGGCCCGCGTCGCCTTTGGCCAGATAGAGTTTGGCCAGAATTTCGCGCGCGGCCAGAAAATCGGGACGGATTTTCACCGCCTCTTCGAGCTGAAGCCGGGCGGCGTCGATATCGGGCGGCGTTTTGGCGATCAGGGCGCGGGCGTAGTTGAACCGATACAGGTGATTCTGCGGATTCTTGGTCACCAGCGACTGCAAGTCGTTGGCCGCCATCGTGATCTGCTCACGATTGCCGGTGGTCAGCATCAGCGCGGCGCGCATGGCGATGGCGTCCACGTCTTTCGGGTTTTCCTTGAGAATGGTCGCCAGCAGGCTGTTGGCATCCTGATTCTTGCCGGTGGCCGCATCCAGTTCGACCAGGCGTTTCTCGTACAGCGCCTTGTCCTTCGGGAAGGCTTTCATCGCCGCTTCGTACTCGGACTGCGCCCGGTCGAATTCGCGCGCGCGAAACATGAAAAAGTCACCGGCCATCAGGTGGCCTTCGGGAAACTTCTTCTCGTCGGTGAGCTGGCGGATGGTCGCATCCAGCTCCGGGCGGCGTTTCAACATGTAATAGTGCTGCGCGAGTTGCAGCAGATAAGACGGCCGCGTGGGGTTATTTTGAACCTTCAATTTCAGAATCTGTTCGGCGTCGTCCACCTTGTTTTGCCGCATGTAGGTGAGGTACAGCAGGTCATAGGTGGGCGAAAAGGCTTTGTCCTTGGCGATCATGTCGCGCGCGAGCTTCTCGGCGTCCGGCAAGCGATTGCTGACTGCCAGCGCCTGAAAATAGGAGATCACCAGGTCCGGCTGGAGCGGCTTGGCGGCGTTGGCCTTCTCGAATTCGGCCACCGCCTCCGGAATCTTCCCTGTCAACATCGCGATCTGGCCCTGAATTCGATGGGCATCGAAAGAGGACGGGTCGTGCTTGAGAATTCTGGCCGTAATTTCTTGGATGTCGCCGCTGATCTGCTTGCGGCGATTGGCATCCTGGGCGGCGGCGAGCAGGTATATATCGCACAGCTTCACGGCGGCGTCCATGTTATCCGGCTCTAACGAGACGGCGCGTTGAAGCTGGTGGACGGCGTCGCCGTAATTGGCCAGTTTGAGATCGGTCAGGCCGAGGCGATAGTAGGCTTCTCCGAAGCGAAGGTCCTTCTGAAGGGCCTTGCGATACATGATCGCCGCTTCCTTATACTTGGCTTTGGCGAAGAATTTGTTTCCATTTTCGACGTACCGTTGCGCCTGCACCTTGGGGTCCCGGCTGCACGACGCCAAGACCAGCAACAGAGGCAACAGCCTCAGCAATTTACGGCTTTGCATCACTATCAAGTAAAGCACAATCCCCGGTATGGGGAAAGCGTACTTACTCTCCAGTTCGCGCTGGATTCACCCCGAAAAAGAGCGGTAAACGACAGCAATTACGTCCCGAACGTACTGTTCGTCGCCCAATTGCTCGGCCAGTTCCGGCGGATACGGAACCAGGCTTCGAAAATGGCCGGCGAGTTCGGAAAAAACCTCCAGGCGCGCCGTGGGATTGAGGCGATCCCGCCGCAGTAACGCTTCCAGGGCCAGCCCGGCCAGCTCTGGCGGCACTTTCTGGCGCAGACGGGCGGCCAGATGGCGCGATTCGGCCAGCGAATTGTACTTTCCTCCGAGCAGTCTATCCAGATCGGGCGGGGAGACTCGCGGTGTCCGAACCACGATGGTTCCGGCAGCCAGATCGCCCAGGCGCTGATGGTAGCGGGTGAAGACGCAGCCGATTCCACCCAGCAGATAAAGCGCGGGCAGAGCGTCCACCAGCCGCAGCAGGTTACGCACGATCACCTGGGCGGCTTCCAGGCGCAGGCCGCGCGAATCGACGACACGCAGCCCCAGCAGCCGCTTGCCAACGGTCTGGCCACGCCAGAACCATTCGGCCGCGGCGCCATACACCAGCGTAAGGGCGAAGTATAAGGCGATGTGCAGAGCATCCGGCAGATCAGCGCCGAATACGCCGAGCGGTCCCAGTATCGTCCGCAGCACGGAATCGAGCATGGCAATCACCGCCAGATCGATCGCCAAGGCCAGCATCCGGCTGAAGGGTCCCGCCAGCGGCAGGGCGAATTCGATTCCCTCCGGCGTGCGGATGCGGAGCGTATCGCGCGCGATCATGCGGATTTTTCCCGTCCCGCGCGCGTAAGAAACAGCGTCAGCAGCACCGCTTCGACCAGTCCGAAGGCAATTTTCAGGCTATACGGGATCACCGGCTCATGGTATTGGGAAAGAAACGCTTCGACCAGTCCGGCCCACACGAGCATCACGGCAAGCCCAGCGGCCAGCGCGACGACGTCGGGCAGAATCGCGCGCAGACGGTCGGCGCGGGAGATACGGCTGCCCCATCCGACGAGCGCGTGCGCGATGACGAATCCAGTCTGGCCGCCGATCAGGATCGCGGGAATTTCGATCACTCCGTGCGGCAGCAGCCATCCCAGCAGAAAAACCAGCTGGCCGCCGTGTACATAATCATACGCGACAGCGCCGATCACCACGCCGTTGTAAAACAGAATGGCGATGGTTCCGATGCCGAAGGTCATGCCCAGCGCCAGCGTGAACAGGGCCACCTGGGTGTTGTGGGTCATCAATTCGGCGGAGAAGCGGCCCTTCATTCCAGCGAGCTGCTTGCCTTTGAGCTGCTGCTCGCGGGCGACGCGCTGCGCCGGCGTTTCCCTCTGCAGCCCTTCGAACGGCATCAGCACCGATTTCGCATCGGCATCGATCCGCAGCGCCAGCGAACCGAAGGCCGCGCCGATGATCGTCAGCGCGACAGCCAACTGGAAGGCTCGAACATGGCGCCGGAAGGCGCGCGGAAAATCGATCGTGACGGAGCGCCAGGGACGGAAGCGCCGCCGGTCGCGCGCTTCGTGGATTTCGGCGTAGGCGCGGGCGACCAGCCATTCCAGATAATTTTTCAGCTCTCCTTCCGAGGCAAAACCAGAGACCCGGGCAAGATCGGCCGAGGCGCGCTGATAAAGCGTATGGAAGCGTTCCAGGTCGGCGACGGACAGGGTGCGGCCGGGATCGGCGGCCAGCCATTCCAACGTTTTTTCGAGCGCGGACCAGTGGGGACGCTCCGCGGCGGTAAAGCGCTCCAGGTCGAGGATCATAGCAACTGCCTCTGTTTGATCTCGTCGTACAGGCCAATGAGACCGCCGGCGAACTTTTCGGGATCGAGCAGCGCCAAGCGAACGCCCTTACGGCTGAGATTCGATTCGGTCTCGCGCAGGCGCCTCCAGGCCAGATGACCGGCCAGGCGGCGATAGATGTCGCGTGAGGAAGCGACGCGCGGATCGTGGAACAGCGGATGGGCCCATTCGGGTTGCGGCATCGCCGCCACCACCAGATGACGGCGGGCCAGCAACTGCGTCGCGCGCGCGAAATTTTCGGCCAGAACCGGATCGTCCAGCGAGGTGAGAAACATCAGTAGAGCCCGGCGGCGCAGGCGCAGGCGCAGAAAGGTGGCGATCTCATCGAAATCGGGCGACACGGAGCGCGAATGAAGCTGATAGATGGCGTCGCGGCAGGCGGCGTAGTGCGATTTTCCGTTGCGTGCGCGGGCGAAGGCTTCCACCTGCTGAGAAAAAGCCGCCAGACCGAACAGATCGCCGGAGCGCTCGGCTGCGGCGCCGGTGAGCAGGGCGGCGACGATGGCCCGTTCGAGCGCGGTTTCCTCGCCCGCGCGCCGCGCCGAGAGGCGCGAGGCATCGACGATGACGTAGATTTCCTGGGTTCGTTCCACCTGAAAAACTTTGGTGATGGGCCGGCCGCGGCGGGCGGCCGCTTTCCAGTGGATCTCGTCGAAGCCGTCGCCGGCCACATATTCGCGCAGCTTCTCGAACTCGCGGCCGCGTCCCATCTGGCGCACCGTGTGGATGCCGCTGCCGCCGCGGCGCAGCGCCTTCAGATCGTCTTGGCGGCGGAGATTCGGATAGACGCGAATCTCCAGCGTTACCGGATCGCGCCGGCGCACGGTCCACAGGCCGGCGGGGGAGGAAGATTCGAGATAGCAGAAATCGATTTGATAGCGGCCGCGGCGATGAGGAGTAATCTCCCAGGAAAAAGCGGCGGCACCGGCGGAGGAGGGAAGTTGAACCAGCCGCTCTTCGTCTTCAACGCCGATTCCTTCGGGTGCCGCGATGCCTACGTGCAGGCGGCGCGATTTTCCCGTGGCATTCTGGATCAGAAATCGGAGCTGCAGGCGGCGATCCTTGAAGCTGCGCACCAGCCCCGGAGTTTCGATGCGAATTCCGTCAAGAGCGCGCCTGCGCATGGCGGCATCGATTGCGGCGGCGATCCCCACAACGGCGCCGATGGCAATCGCCGCGGGGCGGGCAGCCGGGATCAACGCGCCCGCGATGGCCGCGGGAAAGCCGGCGGCAACGGTCATCCAGATCAGCAACGGAGAAGGGACCACGGTGACCCTCGTTTCCGCAACTCCGGCCTCCTTCTTCATACCGGAACGGCCACGCCCTCGAGAATCCGGGCGACCGCCTCGGCGGAGGTCAGGCCCTCGATTTCAAATTCCGGCCGCAGGATCAGACGATGCTCCAGGACGGGGACGGCCATGGCTTTGACGTCGTCGGGTGTGACAAAATCGCGCAGCGCGAGCGCGGCGTGGGCCCGGCTGGAGACCACCAGCGCCTGCGTGGCTCGCGGACCGGCGCCCACCAGAACGCTTTCATGGACGCGAGTGCGGCGCGTGATGTCGACGATGTAGGCGGAGATCTCCTCGCGCATGGCGACGTCTTCGAGCGCGCAGCGGGCCTGGGCCAGCTCGCCCGCGCCGAGAACGGCGCGCACCTGTCCGTTTTCGAGCGTCGCCTCCGGAGAATTTCCGCCGAGCATGCGCCGCGCCAGCTCCAGCTCATGGTCGCGATCCGGCGCGGCCATGGGAATCTTCAGCAGAAAGCGGTCCTTTTGGGCTTCGGGAAGCGGATAGGTACCCTCGTACTCGATGGGGTTCTGAGTGGCGAAGACGGTGAAATTTTCCGGCAGCGCATAAGTTTCGCGATCGATGGTAACGGTCCGTTCCTGCATGGCCTGAAGCAGAGCCGACTGCGTCTTGGCGGGCGCGCGATTGATTTCGTCGGCCAGCAGGAAAGACGTGAATACGGGGCCGCGCACCAGCGTGAATTCGTTGCGCGCAAAGTTGAAAATGTTGGTGCCGGTGATGTCGGCGGGCATCAGATCGGGGGTGAACTGGATGCGCGCGAACTCGCAGCCGAGCACGTGCGCCAGCGTTCGCGCCAGCAGCGTTTTGGCGACGCCGGGCACGCCTTCGACCAGGGCGTGCTGGCGCGCCAGGATCACGATCAGCGCGGCATCGATCACTTCCTCCTGTCCGAGGATTACTTTGCGCGCTTCTCCGCGCGCGGCTTCAAGCGTCTGGTGAAGCTGTTCGAGTCGATGGGTCATTTTGAAGATTCCTTGCGCGCCAGCGCTCCGCAGGCGGCGCGATAAGCTTCCACCGGATCGCGATGCGCGCGGATCCGCTCTTCGACCAGCGCCGCGCGCGATTCGCGCGCGGCCGAGCGGCTCCATTCGGCATAACAGGTATCGAGAAGATCCTTTTCGGCGACGCCGCGATAGAGCAGCGCGGTCATGCCGTCGAGCGAGTCCTGTCCGCTGACGGCATCCGAGTCGCGCGGCGCGCGCGGCGGAAGAAAACTGCTCCCGCTGCGCCACAGAAACAGCGCCGCCGCGAGCATCAGCACCGCCACCGCGCCTTGCAGCTGATATTTCCGGAGGAGCGTGGTGACGCTGCCGGATTCGACAATGCCAAAGTGATTTTCATCGAAGACGATTTGCCGGGCGGGTCCGGCCAGCGCGGCGAGAAAGGCCGCATCGCGGGCGTCGCGAAGACCTTCGTTGCTCAGTGGAAAGGTGTCGGCGGCGAGCACGATGGAACCGCTGCCGAAATCACGCTCAACAGCCTCATGATTGCCCACCGGCCGCCACTCGGCAGTGGCCAGGAAGGAAAGCGCCGTCTCGCGCGGCATGGACGATCCGCCATCCGCGGCGCCGGGCTGGTATTGAAAACGGATCTGCCAGCGGTGCTGAAGATCGTGCTGTTCGGCGTCCACCCTTCGCGGAGGGATCGGCACGAAACCAATCACCAGGCGGCCGCCGTGCTGGACCAGTTTTTCGAAATCGCTCAGTTCTTTTTCACCGAGGTCGTCGAAACTCAACGGATCGACGCCCAGCACGAACATCGTCTCGCCGGGAGCGAGATCGCTGCGCTCGCGATAGAGACGGTCGACGGCGATTCCGGGCAGCGCGGCGAAGCTTTCATAGAGTGCCCGCGCGCCCAACGGATCGGAACGAAGCGTGGAAAAAGGAGGATAGAGTTCGCCGCTGTCGAGCGGCGCGACGGCCACCTGCTCCAAGCCCCAGACCAGCGCGGCGGCCAGCGCGATTCCGTAGATCCAGCGCATCAGGGCTGCTCCAGAAAAGCACGAATCTGAGCCAGGCCGGAGACGAAGGAGGAGACCATTTCGCGATCGACGGTGCGCGGCCCGTACCATCCACGCTCGAACAGATCGACATTAGCCGCAAAAACGGGCGCGATCCGGGGATTCGAGCGGGCGCGGCGCTCCAGCTCGCGGCGGTAGTCGAGGCCGCTTTTCCAGCGGCGGATGGAGACCATGCCGCGCGCCCCGAGATAATTCAATCCGGCCAGGTACAAGGCGCGCAGAGCGAGGCGGCAATCGCCCTTGGCCAGGCACTCGTCGGCTAGCTTCAGCCAGGAGCTTTCGGACAACTGGTCGGCGGTGACGGAATCGTCGGCCACCTTCACGTCGGGCGAAGCCAGCGTCACGGCTTCGGCATTCACGATAACGCGGCGCCGGCGCGAGAAAAAGATGAACGCCGACGCGATTACCAGAGCGATGGCCAGCGCGATCATTCCCTCCAGCATCCGCGGCGTCACCGGCGAGTCCTTGCGGTCGCGATCGGTTTGCGAGGGCCGGTCGAACAGGTTGCGGAGGGTTCGTTTGATCGTGTCCCAGGCGCGGCCGGCCAGATCCTCGGCCGCACGGACCCATCCGACCCAACGGCCGTGCGGCTCCGCGCCCGGCGGGCGGGGCGCGCGCCAGGTAAATTCGCGGCTGTGGATCACCTGGTCGATCGCCCGATCCAGCCGCGCGGGATCCACCTGCGCGGCGGCGCGTCGGGGCGCGATCCCGAGCAGAGCGATCAGCATGGCCACGGTTGCCAGCGCCTTGCGCAGCGCCGCCCGCAGATCTTCGCCGCTGGTGATCGATTCGCCATAGAAGCAGCGCAGCGCGTACACCGCGTCGAACAGCGGATCGAGCGCGATCCAGGCGAGCGTCGCCGAAACGGCAACGGTGGTCAGATTCACGATGCGCACGCCCAGGCGCGCCAGCGCTCCTTCAATTCCCAGGAAACTGCGTCCAAGCTGCGGCAGCAGTGCGATGGTGATCAAGATGTTCGCGAACAACAGCAGCCCGGCCAGGCTCATCAACGCCAGAATCCCCCAGTTCTGGCTGGTCCACAGGACGGCCTGTTTTCTCGCGGTCCGCACCGGATGCGGCCAGCCGAGCGCGGCCATCAGCGCGACGTTCCGGAAAAATGCCACCAGCCACGGAAAGGGTAGGGCGATGGCCAGGCCGATCGGCTGCAACGCGGCCTGATAAACGATCAGCTTGGCGATGGAACCGCGTGGCCGATCCGGCGAAAGGACCTGGTAGAGGCGCCTGGCGAAGAGCGCCTGCCAGACGTTTTTCCAGATATAAAGAGCCGCCATCCCGGCCGAGGCGAGGGCCAGATGCTCAAAGGCATAGGGACTGCGGTTCATATCGTTCAGAAAGAACAGCAGCGCGATCGAAAACGGGACGGCGCCGGTGAGATAGGCGAGAATCGCTCCGGGCGGCGCGGCGCGCAGCAGATTCACGGCCTGTTCCAGAATTTCGAGGGCGTCCATCGGCTATTGGAAAAAATCGGACGGCAGGCGTGCCAGCATCATGCCGGCATAATAAAAGATCAGCCAGGTAAGCAGGAATCCGGCGGCGGCCAGGGCCGGCCAGAGTGCGGCGTGCCATCCCGACGACTCGTCCGCGGCGCGAGCCTCGCCGGCGATGCAGATGGCGCAGATCATGCGGCCGCCATGCTCGGTGACGCATTCGCGGCAGAAATAGCGGCGGCAGGAGGGGCATCGCACCACCGCCTCGCGGGCGGCATGATTCCAGCAGCGTTCATCGATCAGGGCGCTCATGCGGTGCGCGTCAGATAAGCGGCCACCAGGCCGATCACCCCGGCGGTGATCCTCCAGGCCGCCGCAAAGACGGCTTCGCCGTGCGCCAGCGGATCCCAGGTCATCATCTGCCGTGACGGCGGTGGCCGGCGGGCGGTTTCCATCAGCAGCGCGAAGAAGCTGCGGCCCAGATTCATGGTATCCCAGCCCAGGCACAGCAGCGTCGCGGCCATCACTCCGTAAATCACCCGGCGCGAATCGCGGCCGGCGCGGCGGACCAGGGCCACGATCACCAAAACGATTTCGGCGAAAAATGTCGTCGGCAGAGCGCTGCCGATCTGGTTGCGCGGAAAGCGCAGGTCGGCCAGCACCAGCGCCGCATCAATCAGGAAAAGGATGAACAGAATCTCCGGCAGATAGCCCGGGGGCTGCGGAACCTCGGGCGGCGGAGCCGTGGCCTGCGGCGGCGCCGGCGTTTCCACCGGCAAAGCCTCCATGCGTCCTTGCACGGCCTCAATGGCGGGACCGAGCTCGGCCAGCAGGACTCGCGCGGTGCGGATACGGCTCACCGGTGCCAGCCGTTCGCGGCTGACGGCGGTTTGAAGAAGGCAATGGCAGCGCGGCCCGCGCAGAATATCGGCGATGGCAGCGGCAATCGCGATCCCGCCGCTGCTCAGGAAAAACCACTTGACGAAAGTCGAAGGGACCGCCAGAGCCAACAGCGTCCACAGGATTGCCGCGCCGGCGGCGGCAATCTGAGCGACGGTGCGATCCGGGCGCTCGGTCACGACGATCGCCTGAATATCGGCCAGGGCGAAACGCTGGTACTGCTCGACGAAGCGCGTCGATTTGAGCAGCAGAAGATGATCCGGGGCGAGCCACAGTTGGGAATAGCCGAGGAGCGTCCGCTTCCGGCCCGTCAACCGCCGGTAGATCGATTGGCCGGTCATCACGGCGGCCCCGCCTGCCGCCCGCTTCGCACGGTCCAGGCGATGCCGAAGAGGAGAAATCCGATGCCCACCAGTTCGGCCAGCGCGAACAGAGCGGCCAGATAGAAGCGAATACGCGTGCGCGGCAGGATGCTCAACGGCGCCCGCCAGCGGCGGAACACGACAAAAAGCGCGGCCGGCGCGCCGACAATCGCCGGCGAGATCAGGATCACCGGAAAGGTGGCCAGAGCCAGGGCGACCGTGTCGTACATGGTGCGGCGCGTTTCCACGTTTTCCAGCCGATTCGACGCCAGGCCCGCTTGAAAACAGGTGGGGCAATAATGTTTGCGGTCCACCTCGATGTCGCACAGGCCGCAGAGAAAGCGTCCGCACTCGTCGCAAGGAACGGCGGCCCGGCTGCCGGGATGATAGAAGCAGCTCGCCTCGGATTCCGCGGCCAGGGCCTGCGGAAGCGTGCCGGCGCGGGTGCGCTCCACTGCGGGAAACACGGTTATGTCGATTTTCTGCCGGCAGCCGGGACAGCGCGCGCCAGGCTGGTTCCAGAGTTCGGGCGGAACCGGCCAGGAGCATTCGCCGCAGGAGATCGCCTGAACCATCCTTTACTTAGCGTAAATGACCCGGGTGTCGCAGATGCGATCGTGCAGCGCCCGCTTCTGGTCGTCGAAGCCGGCGATGATGAATCCGATGAGCAGCGTGAAGCCGTCGAGCAGGTAGGCGAAGTAGCGCCCGGTGGCCTGTCCCGCGGTCAGTTGCGATCCATCGGCGCGGATAATACGCAGGCCCAGCACCAGCTTTCCGGGCGTTCCCCCGCGCGTCGAGACGAAATAAATTTCGTAGGCCGCCGAGACCGCTAGATTCGCCAGTGTCAGAACCCCGACCAGGCCCAGCATCCCCGCCGGATTGGACAGGCCGCGAATCCCCAGCATCACTTGAAGCGGGATGTTGATCACCATCATGGCGATGGTGAGAATGACGGTATCGATGACGCGGGCAACAAAGCGAATCCAGAATCCGGCATATCGCCGCGCGCCGATCCCCTGACCGCCCTCGCGCACGCGTTGCAGGTAGACCGGCTTGCATTGCGCGCACACGCTCGCCGCGCCGATCGCGACCAGTTGCGCAGCCGGAAAAGGCCGGCCGCACTCCGAGCAATAGCTGGTCGCGCCCGCCTCCACCGGGATCGCGGCCATGGGCGGAGGCGGCGGAGGCCGGACACCGCGAGCCGAGCTGTGCGGCTGCCAGTTTGCCATCCCGTCGCGCCACACCAGCGTATCGTCGCGGACCACTCCGGCGCGAACCAGATCGTCCAGCGCGGATTCCTCCACCGGACCGACCTGCCGCGATCCTTCAGCGTAGTACCAGGTCATGCGACTCTCCTTCCCGCAG
>Ga0335085_10011903_pt1 | contig 12853 bp, 9 predicted proteins | sample Lox_Sample_45_FD_206712 | JGI IMG/M metagenome (GOLD analysis project Ga0335085, IMG submission 206712) | Soil microbial communities from Loxahatchee National Wildlife Refuge, Florida, United States - Lox_Sample_4.5 | ecosystem: Environmental > Terrestrial > Soil > Wetlands | place: USA: Florida...
GGTTCCTTTGCCGTCATCAACAGGCTGGACTTTTGGTCAGCTCCCACTCGGAAAACTTTACCTTGGTGCCCCGTGCCGATATAGATGGCGCCGTGGGAGTCCCGTGCCAGGGAGAGGGCCAGGGCTTCCTCGGGGCTGAAGACGGCCCGCGCCTCCGGCGCCAGGGTCAAGTCACCCTCTGCACTCAAGGAGACCCCGGTCAGGGTCCCTTGCAGGAATTCATCGAACGAGCCCACCTGCCAAAATGTGGTTTCCACCCCCACCGCGGGCAGCGTCACCATCAAAACCAGGAACAACGTGCAAAGAAATCTGCCGAGTCTCATTCGCGACCTTTCGAAGGGCAGTGGTGAGTTGATAGTGGCTAGTGGTTAGTTGGTTGTCACCAACCGGCGCGCCCTAGCCCCTAACCCCTGATCCCTAATCCCTAACCCCCGATCCCTGTAATTTTCACATTCCAGGGCTGGTAACCTTCAGAATCAGGGTCTTCTGACCATGGATGGCGTAAGGTGTGGGCTGGGTTTCAAAATCGCCAACCACTGAGGTCCCGCTGAAAATTACGCTAGACGCCGCGGCCGAATCCGCCATGAAGGTTTGCACCAGGGAAGGCGGCGGCGACGGATATTCGTCCCCTTGCATCACGAAGGAGCGCTGCGGCGCCATCAGCAGCGCGTACACGCGATTGTTCCGGCGCATGCGGTTCAGAGCGCGGATCAGTTGCTGCGAGTCGCGCGCAATTCCTGCCAGCGCGGAGAAGCGCAATTCCACGGAGTTGATGTTGGAACCTCCGCCTACCACCAGGGACAGCATCTTGTCTGTCACACTGGAAGGCACGTCCACGGGAATCTTTTCCGCCTGGGTTACGCCATTGGGGAGGCGGAGAAGGGCTGTGACCTCGATATGGTCACCCGGCCTCACCTCGGATTTCGTGCTCCAAACCTGCTCGATTGTGGCACTGCGCTTCTCATCCAGGGATTCCACGCTGAGGTCGATGTCTTGAATCTTCAGGTCGGGAAATCCGCTGGACATCAGCATGGCGAGCGGCCCGGCGGCCGTGGCCCCCACCATATTGACGGTACCGATTTCTCCGGAAAGTACATCCTCCAGATCCACTGATTTCCCGCCCGCCAGCCGGATCTTGGACTTCAGATTCAGGGTAGCGGACCCGATGGAGCGCTCCGTCGCCATGAGCGCGGAACTCACCGCCAGGTTGAGGAGAATAGGGGAGAGAAAGGGCTCCTGTACCATTTCGAATTGGTAATCTGACTTCCGGTTGAGCGTAGAAGCCAAGTGCAGGTGGACAGGGATCATGGGCGCGTTCTTCTCGCCGACCTGGCCATAAATGGCGTCAAAACGGTCCTGCCGGATGGTGCCCACCACGGCGCCCGGAGCGTCCACCTTGAAAGAGGAGGCAATACTGGGGATGGTTACGATGACATGGGCGGGCGCAAAGGGAAACTGCGCGGGCCCTTCGGCCAGAACCTGGTGGCCGCACGCATAGAGGCTATTGCCCTGGCGGAAGGTGACCGTGCAGTCGATATTCATGTCAAGGTCGCCGCGCACCAGCAACAGGCTGATCATCGAACCCGGCTCGAGGTCAGAGGGGCTGGGCGGAAGGTCTTGCTCGCCCCCGGATATAACTCCGCCCGCAGTGGGTTCAAGACCCAGGCGGCGGAATTGCGGTGCAAAACGCTCGACGGCGGCGCTCGCGAAGCCTCCATAGCGCAAAGGCAGCAGCAAAGAGGGAAACGACATCGCCTCGCCCCCCTGGGTCAAAGGCTGGGCGGCGGGGTTCGCGTCCTCATTTGGAATGAGACGTCCAAATTCGGGCGATCCGCCCGATACGTTGACAATGCGGAGATTCTCGCTAAATGAGGCGTGCGGAGGGGTGGCTGATGCGGTGGGCACCACCGTCAGCATCTCCTCGATGGGCGTAATGCCCGCAATCGCATCCTTCGAGAGCGGAAACGCGCGGGAGACTGCTCCCACCAGCTTGCCGTCGATGTAAACGGGGCTGCCGCTCATGCCTGAGATGACTCCGGTCGTGGCCAGGGGACCGCCAGAAAGTCGCCCCAGAATAAGGTCACGCTGAGGAGCAATGGCATTCTTCAGCACCCCCAGGATTTCCACCTGGAAGTCCTCGATTTTGTCACCTTGGAAGATGGTTCGGCCCACGCCTTTCAGGCCGGGACGAATACTGCTAAGCGGGAAAAGGGGTTGGCCCGCCTGCCCCAGCAGGCAGCCAGCACAGATCGTCACCAACCCGAGGCTGGCAAAGAGTCGCCGTAGTAGCATCATAACGGGCAGAGGCTCAGGAGCTCTGGGTAAATCCTTAGTCTAAGGACAATTGGCCAAGGCGTCAAGCAATGTGCGCGGGATTGCTAAACTGTCGCGGGGAAATTCGGAATAACCATCATGCTTTTCAGCTAATCTTGCTCATCGGGGGATTGTGAATTTACGAACCGCAGGAGGACTCTTTGATCGTGCGGACTGATAAAGGTGAACTCCACTCCCAATGCCTTCCCACCCTCAGACCAACGCACGATGCCTTGTGTACTCAACCGTGGCAACTCGGGTGGCTGGCCAAAGACGATGTGAAGCTGCGTGCCCACCGGGAAGGTTTCCTTGGATCGAAGGCATAAACCAGTGTGGCTGAGGTTCTTGGTCTCTGCTACGTAATTCGCTTTCCCGTTCGAAAGGACAGCCGTCATCGCGGCTGCGACGCGGGGAACAGCTTTCAGCCCCAAAATAATGGACATGATTCGTCGCCTTTGTTCCAAGAAATGGTTATGCCTAGACTCCGTCGCGTGGGAGTGCAATCGTGTCGCCAAACCTGGCGTAACCTAATTATCGTATATTCAAGAGTATAGATGTTTCTCAGGTACCTGCGTTTGTGACCAGGCGTGTAGAAATTGACCAGGCTTGGTACTTTTGGGTTGAGAGGGTGAATTGGGGTACAAACAACTGGGCGTGAATGGAGCCTTGGCTCCCTTCGCTAATCACCCCGGGCGTTATCTCGGGCCGAGTTCGCGGGGTAGCGGACCCACCGGGCCCAACCTATCATGGAATCGCCCAAACACCTGCCAGTGGAATGTTTCTGAGAACCCAGTACGCAAGGATAACAACCAGCAGCGTCCAGATATAGGCGGGACGAAGAAAGAACCGCGGCAAGGCGCGTCCAAAAACCGTCTCCATTGCCGAAGACGCCCCCATATATCCCACATAGGGTAGTAATAGCATCATCAGTGGATTAAGTCGGAATGCCGCGGAAAAGTTGCCGTGGAGGATTTCGTGCAGGGCGCGGGTGGTTCCGCACCCAGGACAAAGGTATCCTGTCATTGCTCGGAACGGGCAGGGAGGGAAGAAACCCGCCGACGCCGGATTAAAGGCGCGCAGCACTCCCGCGCCGGCAGCCACTAACAATGCTGCCCCTCCCACGATGAGGACACGCTGCCAGCGGCCGGTCTCGATCTCTAGAAGCCCTCGCAAAGTCAACCCTCAGTGATTGCGCATCAAGAAAGAGATTCCCATGAAGGCGGCGTAGATCACCCCGGAAGCAATCCCTGCGCCCAATGCTATCCAGCACCACATCTTGGCGTTTTTGGAGGCATTGCGCGCCCCCTCCAAGTCGCCCTGACCAACCTTGGTATTGACCTGGGCAGCGTATACGATGGCCGGAATCCCCAGGGGCCAGCAGCAACAAACCGTGCAGACGATTGCCTGCCACAGATAGTTGGGGATCACCACCGGGGGTCCGCCGACTGCAGGTGGCGGAGCACTTTGCAGGACCGCCTGGCACTGAATGCACTTCCAAGCATTGTCTTCGTTTTGCGTACCACAGTTTGGACAAAACAAGAGAGTTCATCTCCTTCCGGAAAAACCCACCATGTATGCGACTAGAATCAAATAGAGGAGGGAAAACAGGCCCCCGGCAATGACCCCCACCCAAGCGTGGACTTTCCCTTTAACTTCCGGATGCTCACGAGCCTTGCCCAAGCCCTTGATTCCCAGAATTAATGCCGCGATTCCCAGCGGAATGCCGAGCAGCGGGATCACGGCGAAGATTCCCAGATAGTACGCGACCAAAGCGGGGACGTTCTTACTGGGAATCAAGCCGCCCAGCGTACTGTCAGGGCTAATAACGACCGGCGTCATTGAAGGGTGAAGTACTTCACCGCATTTGACGCACTTAAAATTGTTGTCTTGGTTTTCAGTTGCGCATTTGGGGCAATACATGTTTCATTCCCCAGGCGGCGTAGTATATGTGGGGTAGGGACTGAATGCAATAAGAACCAAGAAGGATTAGCTGGCCTGAATCTCTTCCTTCAGGCCGACCTGTTCGAAATGCGCCAGGGGGCTGCAAGATTCGCGCCGGATCAAACGTGTGGGAAGGGTGACGACCTGCGGCGCGACGTTGACCCGCGAGATTTCCCTCAAGAGGAGTTCCGCCATTTGCTTTCCGAGTTGGTCCGTAAAGACGCGCACGGAGGTCAGGGGTGGGTTAAGTGCGGCCGCCTCAATGGTATCGTTTACGCCGATGACGCTGACGTCAACGGGAATTTTCAAGCCCTGGTCAGTCAGCGCGCGGAAGGCACCGCGCGCCGTGGTGTCATCCCCTGCCACGATGGCGGTAAGCGGGTGGCCTTCGCTGAGGATCGACTTCGTGGCCAGATACCCAAGGTCCTCGGCGTTGTCAATGTTTAAATCGCGAACCAATGGTGGAAGGCCAGCCTCTTCCATCGCGCGACGGTACCCTTCGCTGCGACGGGAGAACCATGCCAGCCGGCAATTGCCCACATACCAGATTTCCCGATGCCCCAATGAGTGCAAGTAGCTCGTCGCTTCCTGGACTCCGCCAATATCATCAAAATACACCGAGCTATACTTGTCACTGCTCCAGTCGCCTACAACGTTGTTGCCCAGACAGACGATTGGCAGGCCGCGGTCGGTCAGCGCATCCAGAAGGTTCTGGGAATTCGTTCCTGCGGCGATCACTCCCCGCACCACCTTCCGATTCTGAAGCAACCGCGGAATGAGCAGCTCTTTCCAAGGGACCTTCGGAGAGTACTGAAGAGGTAAAAACAAAACGCCGAAGTCATTGGCGGCACAGTGGGCTTCTGCACCTACCAACACCGCGGAATGGAACGGATGCAAGACCGCGCGATTGCTGAGCAGAAAAGCCACGATACGCGAATCATTGCGGCGCTCGAGATCAAATCCCAACCGCATCGCGGCTTTCATGACGCGCTCATGGAGATTCGGCCGAACGCGCTCACTGCCATTGAGTACCCGCGAAACCGTGGCGTTGCTAAGGCCTGCAAGGCGGGCCACATCCTCCATTCTTACCTTGGACCGTGGTGATTTTTTGTTCAAACCCTTCCTCTACCCTAGCAGTGCAAATAACCCGCTCGCTCCTTAGAGGCCTTTCGCGGCAAACTGCGCCGTATAGGCAAGCGAGATATAAAATTTACGATACACCATGGAAATTTTCAACGAAAATTCAGAGCCATTCTGTCAGTTGTATAATCCTCGCAAGCTCCGAGGAGCCTAAACCTATATGCAATAAGGGCCAGATCGTCCAGCATTTGTGGCCATAAAGGCCAAATCAGCTCTTCTTCCGGGCTTACCAATTGAATCTCTGCCATTATATTTGACGTCACACATCGGAGCAAGTACCCCACCGGTCAGCAATCCATATCAAACGTGGAATTCCCCCACTTCTGATCCCAATCTTCTATCTACGTGCAAATTCCGGTGCGTTCCAGGTATCTGGGACCAGGGAGTGGCGGAGATTATTAGTGTGATTGGGATATATTTGCAAGAATACTTGAAATTTTTCTTGACAAATGGACATCATGTCAATATAAGTGGAAATTATCTTCACTGCGCTCCGCCTTTAGCGCCGGTGCAATATGCACATTGCTCTGGAAGGCGAGCCTGGCAATTACTTATCGTCGAGGGTCTTGAACGGTTCGGGGCTGCATTCTCCTGTGAACTCTTAATCTGCGTCGGCCCTTGGGGATGAGATTCGTCATTTGGAGGGGGCATCGATGATGAAGAGGCGTGGTTTATTGTGCAAAGGGATGGCAACGACCCATTGTTTTCGACTGGCGTCTGCGCCGCTTTCCTTTCTGCTGTTAATTCTCATCCTAGTCAGTCTGCCGTCGATTGCCGGCGCGCAGACCACGGCCGTGGCGGAGGTCAGTGGCACGGTGACCGATCCTTCAGGCAGCGCAGTGCCGGGCGCACCCCTGAGCATGACCGAAACCGACAAGGGCTTTACGCGCACAACCCATACTGATACCACCGGCCACTACGCTCTACCCAACCTGCCCGTCGGAGCCTACCGGCTGGAGGTCAAGGTCAGCGGCTTCAAGGAATATGTGGATTCGGGAATTGTGCTTCAAGTCGCGAACAATATTGAAATTAACGTGACGCTGCAAGTCGGTTCGACAACCCAAACGGTGGAAGTGACGTCGACTGCCGGCATGGTCGAGACCAAGGAGAATGCTGTGGCCCAGGTGATTGACGAGCGGCGCATCAGCGAATTGCCCCTTAACAACCGCCAGGAGACGCAGTTGATCCTGGTGATCGGCGCGGCGGCGTATGGCGATGCGGGCGACACGGGCAGCAAGACCTTCTACAGTTCTACCCGCATCTCCGTGGCCGGCGGGCAGAGCAACGGCACGGCTTACTTGCTCGATGGAGGGGATTTCACTGACGCAATGTCTAACGTCGGCATGCCAACTCCGTTCCCAGACGCTACGCAGGAGTTCAGCATTGAGACCAGCGCCGTATCCTCTCGTTTCGGCACTCACCCCGGGGCCACTGTCAATATTGTGACCAAGTCCGGGTCGAATAAATTGCATGGGGACCTCTTTGAGTTTCTGCGCAACGGCGATTTTGACGCTCGCAATTTTTTCGCGGCCAAGCGGGATACCTTGAAGCGGAACCAGTTCGGAGGGACGCTGGGTGGCAAGATCCTTACGGACAAGCTATTTTTCTTCGGGGGATATCAGGGCACGCGGAACCATTCGGATCCACCCCAGTCGATCACCCATATTCCTACGGCGGCCATGCTCAATGGGGATTTCACCACTATCGCCTCGGCGGGGTGCCAATCGAATGGCAAAGCGGTGACGCTCAAAGCACCGTTTGCCGGCAATATGATTTCGCCGACGGCTTTCGACTCCGTGGCTCTGGCCCTGGCGTCGAAGTATCTTCCGATCTCTTCCGCCGACCAATGCGGCAAGGTCACTTACGGTATTCCCGTGACTGGAAACGAGGATCAGGAGATTGGAAGGGTTGACTGGGTGAAGTCCGCGAAACATACGGTATATGGAAGGTACCTCGTGGACGATTACCGCAATCCGCCGGTCTTCGACGGGAAGAATATTCTGACCACTACTGCGCCCGGCAATTTTGAGCGAGCGCAGTCCGCGACCATCGGCTACAACAACACCATCAGTCCGACCACGCTGAATTCCTTCCACCTCAGTTGGAACCGCATACGCGACAATCGCGGGCCAACTAATACTCCGATTAATTGGACCTCACTCGGATCGCAAATGTATAGTGCGGTGCCCAACTTTCTGCTGATCAGCTCGATGACCGGCGGATTTACCACGTTTTGCGGCACCTGCGCGCCCGGACACTTCAACTTTACCGGCGAACAGATAGCCGATGACTTGGACGTGATCCGGGGGCGCCATGAGCTCAGCTTCGGATTCAACATCCTCCGCATCCAGAATGACACCGTCTCCGGCTTCGATGAGAATGGCGCGCCGGCGTTCGATGGCTCCTTTACCGGTCTGGGGATGGGCGATTTCCTGCTTGGAAAGATGCACGATTTCCAGCAGACGAACGCCACTCCCGATGACTTGCGGCAATGGTCGATGAGCGTTTACGCCCAGGACAGTTTTCGGGTCTCTTCGCGTATCACTTTGAACTACGGCGTGCGCTGGGAGCCGACCTTTGCTGACCCCGATAAATATGGACGTGGCACTTCCTTCAGTGTGCCAGCTTTCCTTGCAGGCACCGCGAGCACGGTGCACCCGACCGCACCCCCCGGACTGTTTTTTAAGGGTGATCCAGGCATTCCGGCCGCCATGTGGAACGGCCACAAGGCGAACTTCGCGCCGCGTGTCGGAGTGGTGTGGGATCCGACGGGGAGTGGGAAGCAGACGATTCGCGCCGGAGGGGCGATCCTCTACGATACAACTGAAACCTGGTTCAATGAGCGCGAAACCACCAACCCTCCGTTCGGCAACGACATCGATGTGGGTTCCACGGGAACTCTTACTAATCCGTGGGCTGGATACCCGGGCGGGAATCCCTTTCCGCAGCACGGCAACCTCTTTTTCCCCTCGTTCGGGACCTACGTGAACATGCCGATTAACCCGAAGCCCTTGAACGTCGCGCAATGGAACGTAACCTACCAGCGGCAGTTCGCCCGCAGTTGGCTGGTGTCGGTGAGTTATCTGGGCAACAAAACGACCCATCTTTGGATCACCCAGGAGGTCAACCCCGCGGAGTTCCTGGGTACGGGGGCCTGCACAATCAACAGCGTTGCCTACAATGTCTGCTCGACCACCGCCAATACCAATCAGCGCCGCCGGTTTTTTCAGACGAACCCAGCTACCGGCGCGTCCTATGCCAGTATCGACACAGCGGATGACGGGGCGAATGCTCATTACGAGGGCGGGCTGGCGTCAGTCCAGCACCGGTTTGAGAGCCATTTCACGTTTCTTGCCAACTATACCTATTCTTACTGCCTCTCCGACTATGACACGGAAGACGCGATGGCTGGCCCGCGAAACTCCCAGCCGTTCAATCGCCGTGCCGACTATGGCCGATGCGTCTTTGATTCCCGCAGCATCTTCAACGCATCGCTGGTGGCCCAGAGTTTTTGGAAAGGCGGCAACATGTGGGCGGGCCGCGTCTTGAGGGACTGGGAGTTTGCCCCGCTCTTTCGGGCCGCAGGCGGCCAACCGATCTACCCCGTAACCGGCACGGACAACTCCCTGACCGGTCTCGGCACTGACCGGCCCAACCAGATCCTGGCTGATCCGTATGCGCCGACCCCGGCCTGCAAGAACGCCCCTTGCCACCAGTGGCTTAACCCCGCCGCTTTCGCCGCCAACCCCACTGGCACTTTCGGCAGTGTCGGGCGCAACGCGTTCCGAGGGCCGAAATTTGTAAATTTGGATGCCTCTCTGAGCCGAAACTTCAAACTCAACGAACGCTTCACCTTACAGGCGCGCGGAGAAGCGTTTAATCTTTTCAACCACACCAACTTTGTAGGGCAGATTTCGCCCCCCGGCCTGATCGCCAGCTTTACCACCTGGACCAATGGTCTCAATTCTTCGACCTTTGGAGAGGTGCAAAGCGCGTTTGACCCTCGGATCCTCCAATTTGCTCTGAAGGTGATTTTCTAGAGGGAGTGTCGATGCGGCTTTCGGGCCGCATCGCTGGCCGCAACTGTGTGGCCCGCAATCTAGTTGATTGGCGTGCGGGCTTTTCACCTGATCTGAAGTTCTGTTTTTAGCGCGGCAGACTGGCAGGAGTCGGGACTGGGAATGCTTGGAATGGCCTGTCAGGCAGGCAGGGTTACGGCGGGGCAGAGCAAATATCGTTCTGCCCCGTTTACCTTTTCATCCGAGGCGACAGCAGATCTTGCAGCAACCTCTCCGTCAAGCTGTCCGAACTATCACATGGGTTGTGGACGCCTATGATCCCTCCACACACCACCCCCCTGCCCCAAACGTGCGTGGGCAGCGGCGATTTCCATCGATGATGAAGGTCTAGTCAGACCAAGCCAAATACCCGGGAACAATCAGATTTGCAACGGGTACGATCAACAATATTCCCCACCAACTGGGTTTGTTGCGGGCTTCGGCGATGGCCATCCAAATGATGATAAAGATCACGAGGTTTACCAACGGGATGAAGCAGAGGAGAATCCACCACAGGGGCTTTCTGGCAATGTTTAGCATCAGCAGTATATTGATAATCGGCACCCAAGCCCACCAGGCATTCTCCGTGTTGGTTTTTTTGGCGATGGTTTGAACTGCCAGAGCCCCGTAAACGTAGAACACCGCAAAGAACACGAACATGAAGAGGAAAGCAGCGCCCGCTGCCATCATCCCAGCCGCGCCCGAATCGTCCGCGAATACCGGGACCGCTGCCAGTAACGTGAGGCTAGCGATTATGGACAACGCAACCACTCTTAGTCTTGACCCATGCCTGGGGAGTTTTTTCATGGATGTCTCCTTGGTAAGTTTGGATTGTGATCATGCACAAAGGGCCTGAGTCGCCTGTTTTACGAACCCTCATCTTCGGAAAGCTGGCGCTCTTTTTCTCTGCACGCCTGCCGTTTGTGGAGGCAGCGCACGGGAGGCCGGCCGCGCAATTCTGGAAGTTCATTAACGTGCAGCCATCGCGAACTACCCTATTGACCGTGTCTTGGCTAGCGGTTGTATACACCCATTGGGCGAGTAAAGCAAGCGGCAAAATGGGTTGCGGTTCGGTTTGGTGTAGAGGCGGCTTTTGGGCGGGCTTTTGGAATCGCCCGCCTCCGCCGGAAACGTGCAACATAATACTTCGGGAAAGAGCACACCGTTTTTCCTGCCCGGGCCATCTATCAAATTGAGCCCCTCAGGCGCAGGCGTATCTGACCAAACAGGGTTTGCAGAAGGACGGTGGGATGTACCCCTTCGGAAGTGGCAAGAACTCTTGCCGCTTGGTGTATGGTGTCGCAAGCCTTCCGCTCGGCCCTCCCGTCGCACTCGAAGTCATTTTCGAGGTAGCCGGATAAAGGCGCAGCGTGCAATGTCCGGTCGCCTCGCCGGCAACGGTATGTACTTTCCGACAAAGTCTGAGGAGGATATATGGCAACGACAAAAGTGGCAATCGCGCCCATGAAGGCGGCGCAGATTTCTAAGGGGGGAGCTGATTTCCAGACCGTCGAGCGCGAGATTCCCAAGCCGGGGGTGGGACACGTGCGCATCAAGGTGCAGGCCTGTGGCGTCTGCCACAGTGACGTGTTCACGAAAGAAGGGCAGTGGCCCGGAATTCAGTACCCCCGCGTCCCAGGGCACGAAATCGTGGGCATCATCGACGAACTGGGCGACGGTGTTTCCGAGTGGAAGAAGGGGCAGCGCGCCGGTGTCGGCTGGCACGGTGGCCACGATGGAACGTGTCTCGCGTGCCGGCGCGGAGATTTTGGCAATTGCCGGAACCTGAAAATTCCGGGCATCAGTTATGACGGCGGATATGAGGAATACATGGTGGCGCCCGTCGAGGCACTGACGGCCATACCGGAAGGTCTGGGGGACGTGGAAGCGGCACCGCTGCTTTGCGCCGGAATTACCACTTACAACGCGCTGCGGCATAGCGGTGCGCTCCCCGGCGACCTGGTTGCCGTGCAGGGTATCGGCGGACTGGGCCACCTGGGAATTCAATTTGCCAACAAGTTTGGCTATAAGGTCGCAGCCATCGGGCGCGGGTCTGAAAACGCCCCGCTCGCCAAGAAACTCGGAGCGAGCGTGTACATCGATACCAAAGCAACGAACGCCGCAGAGGAATTGCAAAAACTGGGCGGCGCACAGGTCGTACTCGCAACCGCCCCCAGCTCGAAATCGATGTCCGCGCTTGTCGATGGTCTGGGGCCCAACGGCAGGCTGATGGTGGTGGGCGTGGCATTTGATCCCCTTGAGGTCACACCGGTACAGCTCATTACTGGAAGCCGAACCATTCAAGGCTGGGCCGCGGGAACGCCGGCGGATGCCGAGGATACCCTGCGTTTTGCCGAACTCACCGGCGTGCGCCCCATGATTGAAACCTATCCGCTCGCAAAAGCGGCCGAAGCTTACGCGCGCATGATGAGCGGCCACGCGCAGTTCCGCGTCGTTCTGACCATGTGAAGTTGACTGACGAGGAGTGGACATAATGGCTTCCTCCTGGAATCGGAACAGACTTACGGCGAAACTCGGGATCGACTACCCCATCATTCAAGGTCCGTTCGGTGGATACTTATCCCAAAGACTGACGGCAGCGGTCTCTAACTTTGGTGGACTGGGGTCGTTCGGTGCGCTCGGCTTGGCACCGGAAGCCATCAAAGACGTGATCGCCCAGATCCGCTCTCTTATCCCGAAACCGTTTGCAATAAACTTATGGGTGTCTCTCGAAGATGAAGGTGCCCGAACTTCGGACGAACGAGCATTCAACAGGAGCCTCGCACCTCTCGCTACCCATCTGGCTGAATTGGGAGCGCTCCTTCCCGTGTACAAACCGTACTTGCCGGCCCGTTTTGAAGAGCAGGTGCGTGCGTTGCTGGATGCGAAGGTGCCGGTATTCAGTTTCATTTTCGGAATTCCGCCCAGAGAAATGCTCGATGAGTGCCGGGAGAAGGGCATCGTCACGATCGGAACGGCAACCACACCCGAGGAAGCGGCAGCGCTTCAGGAGGCCGGTGTGACCGCCATCGCCGCTTCCGGCTTCGAAGCTGGGGGGCATCGCGGTTCCTTCCTCCGGGCCGCGGAGGATTCACTCACGGGCACTTTTTCGCTCGTCCCGCAGATTGTCGACATCGTCGATGTGCCGGTGATAGCCGCCGGAGGCATAGGCGATGCACGGGGCGTAGTTGCCGCCCTGGCTCTCGGCGCCGAGGGCGTCCAAATGGGAACTGTATTTCTGGGCTGTGAGGAATCCGGCTCCAGTCGCCTTCATCGCGAAGCTTTGCGGGGAGGAAACGCCCGTCACACCGCGTTGACAAGGGGCTTTACGGGACGGCTCGCACGGGGAATCCACAACCGCTTGATGGAAGAGTTGAATCAAAAGGAAATCGAGATCTTGC
>Ga0335085_10011904_pt1 | contig 12853 bp, 8 predicted proteins | sample Lox_Sample_45_FD_206712 | JGI IMG/M metagenome (GOLD analysis project Ga0335085, IMG submission 206712) | Soil microbial communities from Loxahatchee National Wildlife Refuge, Florida, United States - Lox_Sample_4.5 | ecosystem: Environmental > Terrestrial > Soil > Wetlands | place: USA: Florida...
AGGCCTCCGTGCGACGGAAGTCCCTGCCAGTGCTCGTAAATCTCCGCTCCGACGCCTTTCAGCGTCGCTGCGGACTGCGCGTCGGGCATTCCATACACCTCAAAGCGCTCGAGTTTCGCGAACGCCAGCAGCTTCGGCACCAGCTCTTTCACCACCGCGCCCGTCAGATGTTTCTGCACGGCTTCCGCGTTCGCGTAGGTCTCCAGCAGCCTGCACCGGCAGTTGTCGCTGCTCAGATACCATTCGTAGCCCAGTGCCCCCGGCTCCTTTGCCGTCCCGCCGATCATCTGCCGCACCGTCGCGGCAAAATCCTCAAATTTTCCTTGCTGGATCGTCAGGTCGAGCACGAAATGCACTTTGTGTGAATTCATCTGGATTTGTCCCCCCCGCACCCCGCGTCGTTGGCCATGCGCGGCCGCCCCGGCCGAGCATGTTAGGGACCGCGCCCGCCCGAGTCAACGCTCGCAGGGGCGAGCATCAGCGTCCTCTGTTTCTAACCCACTCCTGGTCTGGATCGATTAATTGAATGGCAGAACTTCGATGATGCGCTCCTCAACGACCTTTTCTTTCCCACAATTCGCCGGGTAGAACAATTCACGCGTTATGGAGTGGTGCATGTACTCTTTTTCGAGGTCCGGCTCTCCGGAAGATCTCACCACCGTCAGGTTGTGCCACCTTCCATCTACCCCGACGATTCCGTAGATCGCCCAACCATTCTTGGGAGGTGTGTAGGTAGGCAACCAGTCGTGCCCAAAACGGCCCTGCATCGCCGCAGGTTTCGGATTCTCGCACCAGGGAAGCGGAAAGGCATCCTTGGGCGGTTCCATGGAAACTTTTCCCTGGTCTGCTACCAGGCTAGTCACCTCTAGCCGCACATAGGACTTGCCCGAATCGAGTTGGGTAACAACCCCTGGCACCTGACGCCCGTCAAACGACAGCATCCGCCCAAATTCGAATTCAAATGGGTGCTGCTTGTAAAAGAGGTGAACGGGAATAGCTGGAGTCGGACCGAAACTATATTCTGCTATGGTGCTCGCTCTGCTGCTCAGCCATTGCGACCACGCTTTGAATTCTTCTGCTTCGGAGGTTCCGTCAAGCGCAGGGTTTCCTCCCGACGCCAACTCGCGCAGAAGGTCTGCTATGTGCAGCAGGTGAAACAACTCAGGGGTAAGGCCAGCCGGGCTTCTCGACAAATAAAGTGTGCGGCCCGCTGTCGTCCGCACCTGCGCGAAGCCCGGGAAGAGAGTCTCGTCACGCCAAGAATCCGGGGAGCGCCAAACCAGGCCGTAGCTACCCTCGGTCGGCCGCCCGGAAGCTGGAAACGCCGCAAGTCGCGCGAGCAGGCGAAATGCGGGAACGGCGGCTGCCCCGCGCGCCGGGAGGTTCTTCGCGCCGGCCGGGGGATCCTTCCATTCGCCTTCTGCTTCGAATCTTCCCCGGGCCGTGACCCGCGCCCCGATCGACAAGATACCGATTCCCAGCAGAGATAGCACCGGCAGGAATTTGACTGGCAATCTCATCGCGCGAGTTATACTACAGTGTTATATCCACTGCTATCCAGATTACTGCCTGTTGCCCCACGCTTCAGTTTGCAGGCGTGGGCCCGCTCTATCCCTTGATCACCGCCACCGGCCGGAAGTGCGCCACCTTCTTCGCAATCCCCGCGCGGTGAATCACGTCCACCACCTCATCCACGTCCTTGTAGGCTTCCGGCGCTTCTTCCGCCAGCGAGGAAAGTTTTCCCACATTCAACGTAATTCCCTGCGCTTCGAGCCGCTGCTTCAGTTCTCCGCCCTGCACTTCTTTTTTCGCCCTCGTGCGCGACATGCGCCGTCCCGCCCCGTGGCAGCTCGACCCGAAACTTTCCTCCATCGCCTTTTCCTGCCCCACCAGGAGAAACGACCGCGTTCCCATGCTCCCCGGCACCAGCACCGGCTGCCCGGGAAAGGACCGCGTCGCGCCCTTCCTGTGAATCACCATCCGCTTCGACGCCGGCCCCACGCGGTATTCCTCCATCTTCGCGATGTTGTGCGCCACGTCGTACACCAGCCGCAGCTCGCCCCCCGCCGCACCCAGCACCTGCTTCCACGCTTGACGCACTTCCCAGGTGATGAGCTGCCGGTTGGCCCACGCGAAATTCGCCCCTGCCGACATGGCCTGAAAATATTTTTTCCCTTCCGGTGACCCCAGCGGTGTGCACGCCAGTTCCGGGTCCGGCAGCGAAATTTTGTAGCGCGGCATCACCCGTCCCATCTCGCGGATGTAGTCCGTGGCCACCTGATGCCCCAGCCCGCGCGACCCGGTGTGAATCAGCACGGTCACCTGCTCGAGCCGCAGCCCCAGCCGGTCTGCTTCATCCGGGTCGTAGACCGTTTCCACCACGCCCACTTCCACAAAATGATTTCCCGCGCCCATCGTCCCCAGCTGGTCTCGCCCGCGCGCCTTCGCGTGCGGCGAAACCAGATCCGCCGCGGCCTGCTCGAGCCGTCCCTTCGATTCGATTTTCTGCAGGTCGGATTCCTCCCCGTATCCCAGCTCCACCATGCGCCGCGCGCCGCCTTCCAGCACCGCGTTCAGGTCGTCGTCCTTCATCGTCAGCCGCCCACCGCGGCCCACTCCCGAGGGCACTTCGCGATAAAGCGCGTGCCCCAGCTCCGTCAGGTGCGATTGCACGGCGCTCAGCGGCACCTCTGCCGCCAGCAGCCGCACCCCGCAGTTGATGTCGTATCCGATTCCGCCCGGCGAAATCACCCCGTCTTCCGCGTCAAACGCTGCCACTCCGCCCACCGGAAATCCGTAGCCCTCGTGAATGTCCGGCATCGACAGCGCGTAGCCGCAAATTCCCGGCAGGGTCGCCACGTTTACGAGCTGTTCGAGCGACCGGTCCGTCGCGATCTGGTCCAGCATTCGCGACGACGCGTAGACGCGCGCGGGCACGCGCATGTCTCCCCGATAGCTCTTCGGAATTTCCCAGAGCCAGTCTGCCAGCTTCGTCATTTTCGACTTCGCAAACATCGTTACCGTCGCTCGAACCGCTCAGCGACCTCCCTTGTCATTCCGAACCCGCCGCAGTGGGTGAGGAATCTGCCTTTTCCCCTCTCCTCAGTCGGCAGATGCTTCTAAATGTCGAACACCAGCACCGTCTCCAGATTTCCCGCCGCATTCCTCCGGACCTTCGCCTCGTGATACGTCGCCGCTTTGATGTCCTCGCCGAACGACTCCACCGCCGCCCCGCGCAACTCGGCCTCCACGCGCGTTTCGGAAATCCCCTCGATCACCACCGCCGTGAACGCCTCACGGTTCGTGTGCGCCAGGCACAGCGCCTCGTTCAGAAAATCCACCAGGAGAGGCGTGGCCGAAGCCGCGTCCAGCTCAATCCGGCGTGTCGTTTCCGCCGCATCCTTCTTCCGGTCCGGCTTCAACACCTCCATCATTCCCCCGAGCGCCTCCCGGAACAACTCCTCGAGCGTCCGCGCCTCCACCACCATCCGCACATCCGCCGTATGTTCGAGAATCCGGTACGCCATTCGTTTCGCCCGCCGTCCACAAACTTATGCCACAGCCACGGCCAGAAAGGCTGTGTCTTAGGTCACGTGGCCCTCGGAAGGGCGGGCTTAAGCCCCGCCGTAGCAGCCTCGCAGTCCACAGGGTTTTAACCCGTGAAGCCAATCGCGCTCCCCGGCCGCCCGTCCTGGCCGTGTGCTATCTTTGCTTTCCTGTTCTTCCGATGGCGCGCAAACCAGCAACGGACACAGCCGCCAAATCCGCACCGGCTGCAAAACCGCCCGCGGCTCCACGGCCAGACGGCGAAGTCACGCTCGACGACATTTTCGGCCAGGGCGGCCTGCTCGAAAAATGCCATCCCGGCTACGAGTATCGCGCCTCGCAGCTCGAGATGGGCCGCGCCGTCGAAGAAGCGTTCGCCAAAAAGCGCCACGCCATCGTTGAGGCGGGCACCGGCACCGGAAAAACTCTCGCCTATCTGATCCCCGCGCTCCGCAGCGGTCGCCGCGTCGTCATCTCCACCGCCACCAAAGCTCTCCAGGAGCAGCTCTTCCAGAAAGATGTGCCCTTCGTCCAAAAACATTTCGCGCCCAATCTGAAAGTCGCGCTCATGAAGGGCCGCGGAAATTTTCTGTGCCTGGCGAAGGCCGCTCAGCTCGAAGGCCAGCCCATGCTCACCAATCTCGATGAGGTGGATTGGTTCAGCCAGATTCGCGACTGGTCCCGCTCCACCGAAACTGGCGACCGCGTCGAGCTCGATTTTCTTCCCGATGATTCCGGCCTCTGGCAGCGCCTCGACGCGCGCCGCGACACCTGCACCGGGAAAAAATGTCCCGAATTCGAGCGCTGCTTCATCACCCGCATGCAGCAGCGCGCCGCTGACGCCGACCTGATCATCGTCAATCACGCGCTTTTCTTCGCCGACCTCGCGCTCAAGCAGGACGATTTCGGCAGCATCATCCCCGAATATTCCGCCGTGATTTTCGACGAGGCTCACGAGATCGAAGACGTGGCCAGCGATTATTTCGGCCGCAAGACGTCCGGCCACCGCTTCGACGAGCTCGCGCGCGACGCGGAGCAGGCGCTCCGAGGTTCGCAGATTGGTTCGCCGGCGCTGCTTCGCCGCGTCACCCGCCTGAAGGAAAAGGCGAAATCATTCTTCGAAGTCTTCCCGGAAAAAGAAGGCCGCTTCGATTTTCCGCCGTCCGAGCGCGAGGCCTTCCGCGAGCGCAACGCCGAAGCCTACGACGGGCTCGTCCAGGTGCTCAAAAGCCTCGAATCGGAACTCGCCGCCGTCCCTTCACGCCCTGACGAATTGAACAGCATCATCCGCCGCGCCGGAGAGCTTCGCGAGGAACTCGCGTTTCTCATCGAGAGCGAAGAGAAGGGCTACGTCTATTGGTACGAGCGCCGCGGCAAGAACGTCTTCCTCACCGCCACGCCGATCGACGTGAGCGGCATCCTCCGCGAGCATCTCTTCGAGCGCTTCGACACCGTCGTGCTCACCTCCGCCACGCTTGCCGTCGAGCGCAAATTCGATTTCCTGCGGCACAGGCTGGGCGTCGAGAAATCACTCGAAAAAGTGCTCGACTCCGAATTCGATTTTGCGAGCCAGGCGATCTTCTACATTCCCCAGTCGATTCCCGATGTACGCGACGCGAAATTCATTTCCACCGCGGCAAACGAAATCACGCGCATTCTCGAAATCACCCAGGGCCGCGCCTTCTGCCTCTTCACCAGCTACAACCAGATGCGCGAAATCTACGAGCGCGTCCGTCCGCGCATCCCCTATCCCACTCTGCTGCAGGGCACCGCGCCGCGCCCCGCGCTGCTCGAACGTTTCCGCAAAACTCCAAACGCTGTCCTGTTCGCCACGGCCAGTTTCTGGCAGGGCGTGGACGTGCCCGGCGAGCAGCTCTCCTGCGTCATCATTGACCGCCTGCCGTTTGCCGTGCCCAGCGATCCGGTGGTCAGCGCGCGCGTCCGTGCGGTCAACGAAGATGGCCGCAACGCCTTTCTTGAATATCAGGTGCCGGAAGCCGTTCTCGCGCTGAAGCAGGGCTTCGGCCGGCTGGTCCGTTCGCGAAAAGATCGCGGCGTGCTCGTCCTGCTCGACGACCGCATCGCGCGCATGCGCTACGGCTCCGTCTTCCTCGAATCCCTCCCGCCCTATGCGCGCACACGCGAACTCTCCGACGTTGAGCGCTTCATGAATTCTGCTTCGTAGCGCCGGGCCTCCTCCGACGATTTTGTAGCGCCGACCTTCAGGTCGGCAGCCTTATTGCTCCCCCGCCGCTCTTGTAGCGCTGGCTTCCAGCCGGCGTTTAATCTCGTTTCATTTTCGTCCTGTTGCGGCTCTCCGCGCCGTCCCTCCGCCCTGTTCCCCGCATTTTGCTGAATCCGTTCTTCTTCTATTCCCGTACTACTTTCAGCCGGGGGGAGGTTAACTTCATGAATTCAGTCGCCGGGGCCACTCGCGCTTCTTGGGCCAGCCGCTGGCGCGGCGACTTGCTGCAGGACCTGCGCATCGGCACGCGCCTGTTGTGGCGCAGCCCCGCATTTTCTCTCCTCGCAGTTCTCTGCCTCACGCTCGGCATCGGCGCCAACGCTGCCGTGTTCAGTTGGATTGAAGGTGTGCTGATGCGTCCCTACCCGCTTGTGGCGCATCAGGACCGCATGCTCGCCATTGTCGGCACCACGCGCGGCTCTTCCGGATTCGACGATCTTTCCTGGCCCGACTTCCAGGACCTCGAGCGGCGCTCCACGCTTGCCCAATCCTTCGTTGCCGAAAAAATCGCCACCGCCACGCTCTCCCTCGGCAACCGCGCCGAAAAGGCCATCGGCAGCGTCGTCTCCGCAAATTATTTCAGCGCGCTCGGCCTGCGTATGGCGCTCGGCCGTGGCTTCGTTCCCGAGGAAAACGCCGGCCGCAACGCTCATCCCGTCGCAGTCATCAGTTACCAGTTCTGGCAGGAGCGTTTTCACGGCGACCCCGGTGTTATTGGCAGGACCCAACTTCTCAACAACGTGCCGCACACCATCGTCGGCGTCGCGCCGCAAGGTTTTTACGGCACCTTTGTGGGCTACTCGTGGCAATTCTGGGTGCCCATTTCCATGCAGCAGGCCTTCGACTACAACGGCGGCTACAAACTCGAAGATCGCGGCGCGCGCTGGATCGAAGGCTTCGTGATGAGGAAGCCCGGAGTCACCCGTTCCCAGTTGCAGCAGGAACTTTCCGCCATCGCCGCTCGCCTCGAATCCGAGTATCCGGAAGTGAACCGCGGCCGCGCCATCCAGCTCTTTCCGCTCTGGGGGACTCCGTTCAACGGAGCGAATACGCTTGGCCGCACTCTGGGCGTGGCGCTTTCGGTGGCGGTCTTCGTCCTGCTGATTGCGTGCGCCAACGTCGGCAATCTGCTGTTGGTTCGCGCCTTCAGCCGCCGCCACGAGATGACCGTCCGCCTCGCTCTCGGCGCCGGCCGCGCGCGGCTCGTCCGCCAGGTCCTCACCGAAGGACTCATCCTTTCCGGCCTCGCCGCGCTCGGCGGGCTGGTGCTGGCCTGGTGGTGCCGCGATCTGCTCGTGCGTCTGCTGCCTCCGCGCGGCGTTCCCTATCGGCTGGCCGGCGAACTCGACTGGCGCGTCTTCGCCGTTACCGCTGGCGTCTGTCTTCTCTCCACGCTGCTCTTCGCGCTCGTTCCCGCCATGCAATGCTCGCGCACGGAAATCACGGAAGCGCTGCGCTCGGAATCCTCCGGCGTGGTTGGCGGGCGCCGCAAGACCTGGTTCCGTTCCGCGCTTGTGGTGCTTCAGGTTTCGCTGAGCTTTCTGTTGCTCGTCGGCGCCGGTCTCGTGGTCCGAAGCCTCAATCGGCTTCGTTCCGCGAATCCCGGATTCTCCAGGGATCGCGTGGTCACCACATCGTTCACCTTCGCTCCGCAGGGTTACGACGCCGCGCGCGCGCGGAATTTCGAGGACGAGCTGCTCCAGCGCGTGCAGGCGCTGCCCGGCGTCGAATCCACCTCCTGGTCGCGCAGCATTCCGTTCACATTTCTCACCTACTCCTCCGCGCCTATCGCCGTGGACGGATACGAGCCTCCCCGCGATCAGCAGCCCGCCGCCAACTTCAGCGAAGTCAGCCCCGGCTATTTCGCCACCATGGGTATTCCCCTCGTTTCCGGCCGCGACTTCGCGCCCTCCGACGACGAAAACTCCCAGCCCGTTGCCATCGTGAACGAAGTCATGGTCCGGAAATACTGGCGCGGCGCCGATCCCGTGGGCCAGCGACTTCAGGTGAACGGCAAATGGCTCGAGGTGGTGGGCGTCGCCAAACTATCGAAGTACGGAAGCTTCATGGAAACTCCGCAGGCGTTCTTTTACGTTCCACTGCGCCAGAACTTCGGCCTGCTGGCTTCGCTCGAAGTCCGCACCGCTACGCCTCCGCAGGCCGTTACCCCGCTGCTCGCCCGCGAAATTCACGCGCTCGACCAGAACATGCCCGTGTACGAAGCCGTTGGAATGCGCGAGGTGGTGGACCGCTCGATGGCTGCGCCGCAGGTTGCCGTCACTCTGCTCACGGTGTTCGGCTCGCTCGCGCTCGTGCTCTCCGCCATCGGACTCTACGCCGTGATGTCGTATGTGGTTTCGCAGGGCACGCGCGAGATGGGATTGCGCATGGCGCTGGGCGCGCGCGCGGCGGACATGCTCCGCCTCGTCGTCTCGCAGGCCATGACGCTCGCCGCGGTGGGAATCGGCGTGGGCGCAGCCGCTGCGCTCGTCCTGACGCGCTTGCTCGGCTACCTGCTCTACGAGGTGAGCCCGCGCGACCCGTTCGCGTTCGCCGTGTCGTTCACGATCATGTTTGTCGTCGCGCTCGCGGCCACGATTTTGCCCGCCTGGCGCGCCACGCGCATCGATCCCCTCCGCGCATTGCAGTCGTAGGGGCGGCTACCCATACTCCGGCAGCGCGAATCGGTCTACCAGATCGCGCCCTGCGGCCATGTCCGCCACCCAGGGAATGGCCATCAGCCGGAAAATCTGGTTGCGCAGAATAAGCGAGAACCGCGATTTCGGAACGAACATCCCCGCCATCCGCAGCGCCGCCTCCTGCTTTTCGAGCACGAACGCGCCGAACCGTTCCTGGTAACGCGCAAACGCGAGGTTCCAGTCGCCGCCCGCGCGATGCAGTTCGCCCGCGAGCACATATGCCGCGGCCATGGCCAGCGCGGAGCCCTGTCCCGCCAGCAGCGAAACGCAGAACGCCGCGTCTCCCAGCAGCGTCACGCGTCCGCGCGTCCACAATCCGCCGCGGGCGTCCATGCGGATCTGGCTCACGCGGTCAAAATAGAGTTCGCCGGCGCGGTCGAGCGCCTCCAGAATCTGCGGGCATTCCCATCCGCTGCGCTCGAAATGCGCGCGCAGTTCGATCTTTTGCTGTCCCAGATCTGCGGGAAGAGCGGAATCCGGATCGGCATAGATGAAAAAGAAAAGTGTGCGGTCGCCGCGCATGGCAAATCGAGCCACCTGCTGGCCCACGCGCGTGTACATCACATACACGGATTCGTCGCGAGGGCGGTAGCCCCGCGCCTCGAATGCTGCGGCCTTGTAACCCAGATATTTTTCGTAGCGGCTCTCGGCGCCGAACGCAAGTTCGCGCACGCGCGAGTGCAATCCATCCGCTCCCACCGCGAGGTCGAATTCGCGCGCCGGGCCGTGCTCGAAGCTGGCACGGACGCCGCTCGCCGTTTGTTCGATGGCCGTGATCGTGTTGCCGAACCACGTTTCCACTCGGCCTTCGATCGCGGCGTGGATGGCGCGCGCCAGGTCGCCGCGCGGAAGGCTGACCAGGCGGTCCGCAGTCACGCGCGCGAGCGACTTCGTCTCGAATCCCGAGACGCGGTGGCCGTCCGCGCCCACCACGCGCACCTCGGTCGGCTTGTAGCCGGCGCGAAGGAGTTCGGGCAACAGGCCCATGCGCTCGGCGACGTCGTACCCCGTGCCCCAGAAGTCGATAATGTAACCGCCGGTGCGCGGCTGAGGCGCCGTTTCAATGAGTGTGGGCTCGAAGCCGTAACGCAGGAGCCAGTACGCCAGAGTCGGCCCGGCAATTCCCGCTCCTGAGATCAGAATTTTCACGGCTAGAGGCAGGTTACGCCGTGGCGGAGCGGCGCAGCAAGGCAGGAATTCCGCAGCGCCGCCGCGGTGGGCAAGCATCGCACGCAATTTGGGGTTAGCGGGCCGCGTTCTCTAGCGCTTGTAGTTCACGTCAGCAAACTGAACTTTCACGCCATCCGGGTCGCGCACATACACTTGGCTGTCATACTCCAATGTCGCATCGGCTTCAGGGATCGCCTGCTTGAGCTGGCCCACGAGCCGCTTGGCGTCGTACCCATCGATGCCCAGGCAAAAGTGATTGAAACCAGCCGCCTCTCCCGCCTCGCGTGCGTAAATACCCAGGAAACTGCCTTCCAGCCGGAACTCGCAGAAGTCCTTTCCTTCATCGCGAATCGCAAGTCCCGTGAGCCGCTCATAGAAGGCCTTCGATTTCGCTACATCAGCCGCCACCAGCGTCACGTGGTTCAGCGTGCGCGCGCGAACCAGAGGCTCACCTGCGGCACTCGGCCTCGTCTGGCCGGACACCGCGGAGCCGAGGGCCAGCAGAGCCACGCCCTCGAGCAGAGCCCGGCGGCTGATTCCTCCCCGCTCGTACAGGTTTAGGAGCCGATCGAATTCAGGCAGCATAGTGCCCTCCCGTGTGGCCGGCCGCGCTCCGGCAAAGACATCATACGACACGCGCTAGATTGGGGTGTGCCCCCGAGGCAACAGGTCTAATTTCGACGCAAATTTTGGGTACGTGGGTAGAGGCTAGGCGATCCTTCGACTCGCCCGCTGCGGTGGGCTCGCTCCCGCCGCCGCCGAGGCTTCGGCGGGCAGGCAGGCTCACCGGCCTGGTGGGATGGGACGCAGGCCCTTCGTCGAAGACTCCTCAGGGTTAGCATCCTGGCCGGATGCTCAGGGGGCGTGCGGGCAAAACGTTGCTGCGACACGCTGGATGCAGAGCGCGGTGCAGTTGACCGGGCGAGAGCCATCCCCTACCATAGCGGCGCCAAAACCATGATTGGACAGACGATTTCCCACTACAAAGTGCTGGGCAAGCTGGGCAGCGGCGGAATGGGAGTGGTGTACGAAGCCGAAGATACGCAACTGGGCCGCAAGGTGGCCCTGAAATTCCTGCCGCAGGAGATGGCGGAGGACTCCCAGTCGCTCGAACGCTTCCAGCGGGAGGCCAGGGCGGCTTCCGCGCTGAACCATCCCAACATCTGCACCGTGCACGCAATCGAACAGCACGAGCGGCAGAACTTTATCGTAATGGAGCGTCTGGAGGGACAGACGCTCGCGCAGATGATGGGCCGCGAGCCGCTGGAGATGGAAAAACTACTCAGCGTGGCGATGCAGGTCGCGGACGCGCTGGAGTCGGCGCACTCCAAGGGAATCGTGCACCGCGACATCAAGCCGGCCAACATTTTTGTGACCGCCCGCGGGCAGGTGAAGGTGCTCGACTTCGGATTGGCCAAGATGGGAGAAACGCGCGGCGCGGGCGCGGGCGCAGATTCCAACTTGGAAATGCAAACGCAGGATCAGCAGCACGGCCTGACGCTGCCGGGAACGGCGCTCGGAACGGTGAATTACATGTCGCCGGAACAGGCCCGCGGCCAGTTGGCCGACGCGCGAACCGATATTTTTTCCCTGGGCACGGTGCTGTATCAGATGGCCACCGGAACGCTGCCGTTCCAGGGCGATACCTCGGCGGTGATTTACGAAGCCATCCTAAACCGGGACCCCGTGCAGGTGACGCAGGCAAATCCCGCGGTGCCCGCGGAACTGGGCCGCGTGATCGACAAGGCGCTGGAGAAAGACCGCAACCTGCGCTACCAGACGGCCACGGACATCAAGACGGACCTGGCGCGGCTGAAGCGCGATCTGGAGTCGGGCCGCAAGCGCGCGGCGGAGCGCGCGGATTCGCGGGGGGAAAGCAAACCGGCAGAGAAATCCATCGCCGTGCTGTATTTCGAGAACCTGAGCGGAGTAAAAGAGGACGAGTACTTCCGCGACGGAATCACCGAAGATATCATCACGGAGCTTTCCAAGATCAAAGGGCTGAGCATCTTTTCGCGGCCCACGGTGCTGGCCTACCGCGACAAGCAGGTGACGCCGGCGCAGATCGGGCAGCAATTGAAGGCTGCCTACGTGCTCGCGGGAAGTTTGCGGCGCGCGGGAAACCGGCTGCGCATCAACGCGCAGCTTGTGGACACGCACACGGATTTTCCGTTGTGGTCGGAACGCTACGACCGCGAGATGAAGGACGTGTTCGAGGTGCAAGACGAGATCGCGCGGAAGATTGCCGAGGCACTGCGCATCACGCTCTCGCCGCAGGAACAGGCCGCACTGGCCGCCAAGCCCACGGAAAACCTGCAGGCCTACGATCTGTATTTGCGCGGAAAGAATTACGCGCGGCGCATGACGCGGCAGGACCTGGAATTCGCGCTCCAGATGTTCGAAAACGCCGTGTCTCTCGACCCGGATTTTGCCCTCGCCTATGCCTCCATCGCCAACGTGTGCGCACAGACGCATTACAACTATGGGCGCGATCCCATCTGGCTGCAGCGCGCGGAAGCCGCTTCGCAGCGCGCCGTAAACCTGCAGCCGCAGCTGCCGGAGGTGCTGGTGGCGCAGGCCTGGATTCTTTACGCGGCGCAGAACTACGAGGAAGCGGTGCGATGCACGCAGAAGGCGATTGACCGGAAACGCGATTGCGAGGGCGCCTACTATCTGCTTTGCCGGGCCCTGTTCGCCTCCGGCCGCTACCAGGAGGTAGCCAACATTGCGGACGCCGCGCTCGAAGCCAGCGGCGAGGACTACAACTGCTACGTGCCCATCACGAATGCCCTGGACGCGATGGGGAAGCAGGAGGCGCTTCGCAACACGCGGCTGAGGCGGGTGGTCGCGCTGGAGAGTCATCTGAAAAAAGTACCGGAGGATGCGCGCGCGCGTATCCTGTTGGCCCACGATTACTCGCAAATGGACCGTGTGGATGACGCGGTACGAGAGACGAACTTCGCCGTCGCGCTCCGCTCGAGCGAAGCCACCGTTCTCTACAACGCGGCCTGCGTCTTCTGCGGATTGAAACGGAAACAAGAAGCTCTGGACGTGCTGAAGAAAGCCTGGGACGCGGGATTCAAGGACGCGGACTGGGCGTGGCGCGATCCCGACCTTTCCCTGCTGCATGGCGACCCGCAGTTTGAACAGCTCTATCCCCCATCCAAACAATCCTGAGCGCGAGCCGGCGGCG
>Ga0335085_10011905_pt1 | contig 12853 bp, 12 predicted proteins | sample Lox_Sample_45_FD_206712 | JGI IMG/M metagenome (GOLD analysis project Ga0335085, IMG submission 206712) | Soil microbial communities from Loxahatchee National Wildlife Refuge, Florida, United States - Lox_Sample_4.5 | ecosystem: Environmental > Terrestrial > Soil > Wetlands | place: USA...
GTTTGCCAGTAAAATACGCGCCTTTCCACGGGGACGTAGCTCAGCTGGGAGAGCGTCGCGTTCGCAATGCGAAGGTCGGGAGTTCGATCCTCCTCGTCTCCACCAGATTTGTTCAACACCATTCGACAAAAAGGGCTGCCCGGTTGCGGCAGCCCTGGGTGTTTCCTCCGGTCACGACCAGGTCGTGAACCGGCAAATTTATTTCGATGATTTTGACTTGACGATGTCGATCCACGTTTGAGTGTCGACCACGCAGATGACCAGCGTGATTACGGGAATCAAGAACAGAATCACAACCTCAGTTGTACTCATTACGCCCCTCCTTCTTGCCGATGATTGAAAACGAATGTTTAGAGCCTTATTCCATCACAAACCGGGATATCTATCAACCCGGCGGATCAGGCGCGGAGATCGCTCGGGTATGAAGCGGTATTCTATGTTTGAATATTGATATCCGCGGAGAACGAATATGCCCAAACGACCCATTCAAACCACCGCCGCGCCGCAGGCCATCGGCACTTACTCGCAAGCTATTCGTGTCGCCGGCGGCACCGTTTATTTATCCGGACAGATCGGACTCGATCCGGCGACCATGCAACTGGCGGAAGGCATCGAAGCGCAGATCACGCGTGTTTTCGACAATCTGAAGTCGGTTGCGACGGCGGCGGGCGGCGGACTCGACGACGTCGTGAAGCTGACGGTGTATTTGACCGACCTCGCCCATTTTGCGCGTGTCAACGAGATCATGGCGACCTATTTTTCTCAGCCGTATCCGGCGCGTGCCGCGGTCGGCGTTGCCAGCCTGCCGCGCGGCGCGCTGGTTGAAATGGACGCCATCATGGTTGTCGAGTAATAGCCCGGCGTGAAAGGCAACGCCGCCAAGCGGCGCGCACCCGCCGCCGTTTCACCTACGCTGGAAAAACTCGGTATCGAGCGCATCTCCGAATTGGTGTTGCATTTGCCGCTGCGTTATGACGACGAGACGCGATTGTTCCGGATCGCTCAGGCGCCGCACGGAACCGCGATCCAAGTTGAAGGCGTCGTCGTCAATAGCGATGTCAAATACCGCCCCAGACGTCAGTTAGTGTCTGTCATCGAGGATCAATCAGGGACACTGGTGGTGCGGCTTCTCAATTTTTATCCGAATCAGGCCAGGCAATTCGCGCCAGGTACGCGCGTGCGCCTGTTCGGCGAAATCCGTGAGGGTTTCTTCGGCGCCGAGATGGTGCACCCTCGCTACCGGGTGGTGAAGGACGACACAGCGCTGCCGAAAACACTGACGCCGATTTATCCGACCACTGCTGGTCTAAGCCAGGCCAATCTGCGACGAATGATCGAACGGGCGCTGGCCGCGGACACGCTTGACGATACGCTGCCGCCGGATTTGCTCGCGCCGCTGGGATTGCCGCCATTTGCGGACAGCGTCCGTTTCCTGCACGCGCCGCCTGCCGACGCCGTCCAATCCGAATTGCAGGAGCGCACGCACCCGACGTGGCGGCGCATCAAGTTCGACGAACTGCTCGCGCAGCAATTGTCGATGCGCATTCATCGCGATCGGCGGCGACAAACTACCGCGTTGGCATTGCCCGCATACAATCGTTTGACGCGCGCGTTGCTCGGACGTTTGCCGTTTCAGTTGACGTCCGCACAGCAATGCGCGGTCGCCGAAATCAGCACTGATCTCGCGCAACCGCATCCGATGCGGCGACTATTGCAGGGCGATGTCGGCAGCGGCAAGACGGTGGTGGCCGCGCTTGCGGCACTGCAGGCCCTCGAACATGGTTGCCAGGTCGCGGTGATGGCGCCGACCGAAATTCTCAGTGAACAGCACTATCGCAAGTTTTCCGGCTGGCTCGCGCCGCTCGGCATCGCCGTCACTTGGCTTACCGGCAGCCTGTCGCGCGTCCAGAAGCGCGCGGCGCTGGCTGAAATTGCCGCAGGGCCCGCACAAATCGCGATTGGCACCCACGCTTTGTTTCAGGACGACGTTGAATTCCGCCAGCTCGGATTGGCGATCATCGACGAGCAGCATCGGTTTGGCGTGCGCCAGCGGCTGGCGCTCGGACTCAAGGGGATCCACCAAGAAACATTGCAGCCACATCAACTGATGATGAGCGCGACTCCAATCCCGCGCACGCTGGCGATGAGTTATTACGCCGATCTCGACGTATCCGTCATCGATGAATTGCCGCCCGGACGCACTCCGGTCACGACGCGGCTGATAGAAAACAAGCGCCGCGACGAGGTAAGCCGGCGCGTCCGCGACGCCTGCATTTCCGGCAGCCAGGCGTACTGGGTATGTCCGCTGATCGAAGAATCCGAGGCGCTGCAACTGCAGACCGCGCTTGAGACCCACGAGCGGGTGGCGGCAATGTTTCCAGAATTGAAAGTCGGATTGGTGCACGGGCGGCTTAAGAGCGAGGAAAAAGCGGCGGTCATGGCGGCGTTCCAGCGCGGAACAATTCAACTACTGGTTGCGACGACCGTGATCGAAGTTGGCGTTGACGTGCCGAACGCGACCCTGATGATAATCGAGCATGCCGAACGCATGGGGCTTGCCCAATTGCATCAACTGCGCGGCCGCATCGGCCGTGGCGGCGGGCATAGCACCTGCATCCTGCTTTATCAGGGCCCATTGTCGCAAAGCGCGCGCGCGCGGTTGAAAATCGTTTACGAAAATAACGATGGCTTTGAAATCGCTCGCCATGATTTACGCTTGCGCGGCCCGGGAGAATTGCTGGGGGCGCGGCAAAGCGGCACGCCGTTGCTGCGATTCGCCGATCTTGCCGTCGATCTCGATTTGCTCGACGCGGCGCGTAATGTGGCTGAAGAAATTCTACGCACGCAGCCGCTGATTGCGCAGCGGCATCTCGAGCGCTGGCTGGGCGACAAGCAGCGCTATCTCGAAGTTTAGGCGATAATTTCGAGCCCATGATGAAAGCCTTCGATACCTGGTGCCCGCACGTGCTGTGCCCTGATACAAGATTGCGGCGCTGGCTGATTGACCGCGACTCGTTAACCGCGCGTATTGAACGGCGCTGCGATCATTTCCGGATAAAGCTGTTGCGGCAATCTTTGGCAGCCCCGACGCGCGATGAATATCGCATGATCGGCGTGCGCGACGGGGCACGCTGCATGGTGCGCGAAGTCGCCCTGGAATGCGATGGCCAGCCCGTCGTGTTTGCCCATTCGGTGGTGGCGCGGCGCGCGTTGCGCGGGCCATGGCGAATGGTGATCGGCCTCGGCCGTCGTCCGCTCGGGGCAGCGTTGTTCGCCGACCCGCGCATCGAGCGCCATCCATTGCATTTTCGCCGCTTGCAGCGTGACGACACGCTTTATCGACGGGCGATCGGCGTGGCCAATCTTCCTTGCGCGGCATTGTGGGCCCGCCGGTCGCTGTTTGTTGCACATGGTGCGCGCCTGCTGGTGACCGAAGTGTTTCTGCCCTCGTTATTGGAGCTCGCGCCATGATGCTGGTCGAGCGTTTGAATACTTACGAAAAGCTGATGCGGCTCGACAAACCAATCGGCATTTTACTATTGCTATGGCCGACGTTGTGGGGGTTATGGCTGTCGTCCCACGGGTCGCCGCATCCGGCGGTTGCCGTGATATTCGTCCTCGGCGTGATATTGATGCGCTCGGCAGGGTGCATCGTCAATGATTTTGCCGACCGTGATTTCGATCCGCACGTGGAGCGCACCCGCGATCGCCCACTGGCGGCCAAAACCATTTCGCCCGGAGAAGCGTTGTCACTGGCCGGCGTGCTGATGTTGCTGGCGTTCCTGCTGGTACTGCAACTCAACAGATTAACCGTCAAGCTGGCGCTGATCGCATTCCTGCTGGCGGTGATTTATCCCTTCCTGAAACGTTTTTTCTGGCTGCCGCAGGCATGGCTCGGAATCGCGTTCGGCTTCGGGATCCCGATGGCATTTGCCGCGCATCATGCCATCGTCCCGCCGATTGCCTGGGCAATGATGATTGCCAACATGTTTTGGGCCATTGCCTACGATACTGAATACGCGATGGTGGATCGCGATGATGACATCAGATTGGGGATCAAATCATCGGCGATTTTGTTCGGTCGTTTTGACATACGGGGAGTGATGGTGTGTCACGCGTTGTTCCTGTCGATGATGGCGGGAATTGGCTGGCGGATGCACCTCGGCGTGCCCTACTTTATCGGGCTGGCCGTCGCAGCGGGTTTTGCCGTCTGGCAATATTTATTGATCCGCGACCGCCAGCGCGAAGGTTGTTTCAAGGCGTTTCTCAACAACAACCTCGTGGGTGCCGTTATTTACGGCGGGATATTGCTTGCTTATTTGGTGTGAGTTTTCGGCGGCATCGGGGGATTTCGTTTGCAATAAAAAACCCGGCGAGAGGCCGGGTTTTTTTGATCGGGATGGGATTGGGTCAGAAAGAATAGATCAGATTTAGCGAAAACAAATCAACATCAGTACCGCCACCGCTGTGATCGGTGTCCAGGTCAAAATAACGTTCCCACTCGGCCCGTACACCGACGGATGGCGTAAAGTCATAACGCGCTCCCAGACCGGCTTTCCATTTAAACTCATCCTTGTCTTCGCTCAGAGGCGTCCCCGCGGCCGCTACCAACGGAAGCAGGGTGGCAACCGGTCCGCTGCCGCTGTAATCTAATGAGTTGTTGGCATAGTAAGCGCCGACCTTGCCGAGCAGAGAGAAATTATTGCCTATCGGGACGATTCCCAATACATCGAGAAAAGGACCGCTTGATTTGAAGTCGGCGGTCAAGCTTCCTATGGCGGGGGATGTGAAGGTTAGTGTCTGGCTTGCTTTGCCCAAATCGACCCAGCCGAGCTCGATTGCGAAATTCGGGTTCCATTGATAACCCCCGAAAATTTTCCAGCCCACATCATTATCGTCGTCGGAAAGGGCTAAAGTGGCACCGGGAATGACGGGCACGGTGTCATCGAGATGGAATTTCGAATAGCCAACCCCTGCGCCCAAGTACCAGCACCCGCACTTTTGATTATTTTGCGCCAATGCACTGATTGCGTTCAACGTCAGGCATGCGAATCCCAAGGCGAAAATGATTTTTTTCATGGTTTTCCTTTTGCTATTTCGACTTAACGTGGGGCAATATCGAACCTAGTCTAAGGCCTGCGGCCCGCCGTCGTCAATTTAGGGGAATGACAAAAAAATAGCCGGGGGCGACCCGGCTATGGGGATAGAGGCGCAGCTTTTTGGTTAGAACTTTAGTACTGCGCCAGCTGACATCAAATTGACTTTGGAATCGCCGGAAGTATTGCTGTCGCCGACGCCATTGAAACGCTCGAACTCGGCACGCAGGCCGAAATGTTCATTGAAATTATATTGCACGCCGGCCCCGAATTTAAAATCCCAGCCATTGTCGTCGACGCTCATCGTGCCGCCCGCAGGCGACGGCATGTTGGATGTTGATTCCCAGTAATAGCCGCCGACTTTGGCCAGCAAGATAAAGTGCTGGCCCGCCGGAAACATGCCGACCAGATCGAGATTGCCGAGCTTGGCGCGGAAATCTCCCGCGTAGGTGCCGAGATCGGTAGTACTGGTAAAACCGCTCCTGCCCAAATCGGTGTAACCGCCTTCAATTGCCCAAGTGCCGAAACGATAACCCAATTGGGCTTTGTAGCCGGTGTCATGATCGTTGGTGGCTGTGAAAGAGGAAGCAAATCCGTGGCTCAGGTTGTAGTTATCTACCGCAGTATTGTTGGCGCCGATATTGCTGCGCCCGATGCTGCCGAGTACGTAAAAGCCGGTATCGTCGGCCCGGGTCGCGGGGGCTGCCATGCTGCCCATGACCGCTGCCAACAACAAAACAAATGCTTGGTGCTGATTCATGTGCGCTTCCCCTTCCTTAATCTATGGGGATATACCCCCATGATGATTGAGTGAGGAAGTTTAAAGAAAAACCTTGAGTTGTCAATATAAGCGAATCTAATAAATAGAAATATACTATAATACATTGTTTTTTAATATTATTATTTTAATTTCACCGTTGTATTTCTGCTAACTCATTGTTTTTCATAAAGCCAATTTAACAGCGCATCTTGCGCTGCTTGGGCCTCAGCAGCGTTGGAATGATTGACAAGAAACACGACGACCAACTGATGGCCCCGATGGTCAAGCAGATAACCTGCAATCGAGCGTGCATTCTCAAGCAGGCCGGTTTTGATGTGGGCCCGTCCGGCCACGCCGGCGCCGACTAAACGTTTACGCATCGTGCCGTCTACCGCGACCAGTGGTAAGGATGCAGCCAGTTCCGGCATCAGCGGGCTGTGGAACGCGTCAAGCAGCAATTGCCCTAGGCTTTGGGCGCTGACGCGGTCGCTGCGCGATAGCCCGGAACCGTTTTCCAACACCAACTCGGGAAATGTCAGCCTTTTCTGTTCCAGCCATTGGCGGATCGCCGCGCGGGCTTTGGCAGTCGTCCCCGGCGGCTCCTCGCCGGCTGTTGCGCCGAGCGTCAGAAACAGTTGTCGGGCCATAACGTTGTTGCTGAATTTGTTGATGTCACGCACGATTTCGGCGAGCGGCGGCGATTCATGCTGCGCGAGCAATCGCGCGCTCGGGGGTACCGTGCCATCACGCACGCTCCCGCTGAACGTCCCGCCGAGCTCCTGCCACAGCAGCGTGAACAGGGCATGTACGTAATGCGGATGGTCGAGCACGCTGTATTCGCGAACTTGCTCGGCGCAGAAGGTCGAGTAGTTGCCGCTGAAAAACAAATTTGTGCTCGCGGCGTTGCCGACGGTAGTCAGCGTGATTCGATCGACCCAGTCTCCGCAGGGCGCGTCATCGAGCACAATGTGGTCTGTTATTTTGACTTGCGGCAAAGGCGGCGACATCAGGATGGTCAAATCGTGGCGTTCTGCATCGGGAACGAACTCGAGGCGGATCGCCTTGAAATTGACGAGGAGCGCGTCGGGCAGCGTGTTATAGGGACGAACCGGTTCATTATCGAATAATGCAGGATCGTCCGTCGCACGCTCAAAGTAGCTGCGATCAAGTATCAAATCGCCCCGGATCTCGCGTACGCCGCGCTGTCGCAATTCTCCGAGCAGCAGCCAGAAGTCTTCCATCGTGAGATGCGGATCGCCATAGCCTTTGATGATCAGGTCGCCATCGAGCACCCCATCATGCAACGGAGCATCAGAATAAATTTCCGTTTTCCAAGTGTAGGCCGGACCAAGCAGGGAAAGAGCCGCATAAGTTGTCACCAGTTTCATGGCCGAGGCAGGGTTGAGCGGCCGTGTGGCGCCGACGAGCAGCGAAGGCTGTGGCATGGTTACATCCTGCACGAAGACGCCCACGCTTGATTCGGGGATGCCGGCGGCGGCCAGCGCGGTGACTACGGCAGACGGTAATTGATGATCGGTTTGCTGTGCCGTCGCGCTGTTCCAAAAGAACGGTGCAATCAATGCACAGACAAAGCTGGTGAATTTCATGCGGAGCATCTAGTATTTCAGCGTTTGTTCGAGCGCGGCCAGCGTGCCGTTGACCAGAAATTCCGTTTCTTCGGCAGTGATGATATAGGGTGGCATCCAGTAAACGGTATTACCGATGGGCCTCAATAACAACCCTTTTTCGAGCGCCGCGGCGCAGAATTTTCGCGGGAACGCAGGATCATCGGTCATGATGTCAAATGCCCAAATCATGCCGAGGTTGCGCAGATGTTTGACGCGTGGGTGGTCGGCGATTGTAGTGAGCGCGCTGTTCATGTGGGCGGACTTGATGCGATTTGAAGCCAATACATCATCGTCCCTGAAGATGTCGAGCGTGGCGAGCGCGGCACGGCAGGCCAGCGGATTGCCAGTGTAGGAATGCGAGTGCAGAAAACCGCGCCCGACATCTTCATCGTAGAACGTGTTGTAGATCGTATCGGTGGCGAGCACTGCGGATAACGGCAAATAGCCGCCAGTGATTCCTTTTGACAAACACAGAAAATCTGGCGCGATGCCGGCCTGTTCGTAAGCGAAGAAAGTGCCGGTGCGGCCAAACCCGGTCATGATCTCGTCGGTGATCAGATGTACCTGGTAGCGGTCGCATAGCGCGCGCGCGCGCCGCAAATATTCGACATCATAGAAGGCCATGCCGATCGCGCCTTGCACCAGCGGCTCCACAATCAATGCAGCGGTTTCGGTGTGATGTCGTTCAAGATGGTTTTCAAGGGCAGATGCGCAACGTTCCGCATAAGCGCGCGGCGATTCGCCGGCCTCGGCAGAGCGACTATCGGGATTCGGTACCTGAATGCTTTTCATCAGCAGCGGCGCATACGTGTTTTTGAACAAGGCGACGTCGGTCACTGACAGCGCGCCCAGTGTTTCGCCGTGATAGCCATGGGCGAGGCTGATGTACCCGGTCTTGCCCGGGTGGCCGCTATTGCGCCAGAAGTGGAAACTCATTTTGAGCGCGATTTCGACTGCAGAGGCGCCATCGCTGGCATAAAAACAATGACCCAGCCGATTGCCGGTAAGCGCGCTCAGTCGTTCCGACAGATCAACGACCGGGGCGTGCGTGCAGCCGGCCAACATCGCATGTTCGACGGTTTCGAGCTGGGAATTCAATGCGGCATTGATGCGCGGGTTACAGTGACCGAACAGATTGACCCACCATGAACTGATCGCATCCAGATAACGCCGGCCATCGAAATCGTACAACCATGCACCTTGACCACGCGCGATCGGCAACAGCGGCAACGTTTCGTGCTGCTTCATCTGGGTGCAGGGATGCCACACCGCATCCAGGCTGCGCGTTAGCAGCGCGATATTGGTGCCGGGCGGCATACGGGGCATGGCAATCAAATAAACGCGTGCGAGTATTTACGGGCCAACCATTCGCGCCGATTTTGGCGCCGGTTCGTATCCACGATAAGATTACATCGCTGTCCGAATAGTATGGTGATGGAGTGGCATTAATCTTGCTCGATCGCGAGTGTAGCATTCCTATGGAGGAAGACCGCCCATGGAATTACTCGATTGCATTGAAGATCATGTTTCCGCCGTTGCTCGGCCTCTGTTCGCAGTGACTGTCGCCGCTGTTCCTTGCCCCGATACCCCGATTATCCTGACGTTGCATTGGCATGGATTTATCAAGAAAAAACTCCCCGGAGGCGCAACAGCCACACTAGTTTCCCATTTGCCGATTCCCAGTTCAGCTTTGCAATTGAATGAGCGCTGGGATGATCTGGCAGCGGTTGATCGTGCCGCGCTGGAGGCAGCTTGGGAATTGGGGGCGTGGGACGTGCAACGCACCGAACATCTTGGCTGCGTGCGTCCGGGTGCCGAATCCCCGGAAGCGTTTGAATGCCTGCAGGCGTTCGGGGCGCTTCCCTTCGGGATCAATGGTGCCGACGTCGTTGTTGCCGATGCGCCGGATGCTGACGGCCTCCTCGACATTGCCGCACATATGGGTTACCTGCTGTGGATGTTTCGGCCGGTGCGCGGTGGCATCTGGGGAGACTATGCCGGCGATGCAACCCTTAACCACGATGGAGGCCGACGTCCGCCTTGCCCGGCATTGCCGGCAGCACCATTTGGTGAAGGCCACCGTAAAACGATTTACCGGTTTGGCGTAGCGGCCTCGAGTTAATTCAGTCGTTAAAGTAAGCAAACACTAACCGTGGTATTGCCGATCCGGTTTCGGCCATTTCTTATTTGCCCCTTGAAATTCCTTGCATTAGCGGTTAAATTAGCACTCTCTGTAGCAGAGTGCTAACAACAGTAGTTTATTGTCCAGAGGAGATGTTATGAAGATTCGTCCATTGCACGACCGCGTGATTGTTAGGCGGTTGGAAGAAGAGCGCAAGACCGCTTCCGGCATTGTGATTCCCGATACGGCTGCCGAAAAGCCGGATCAAGGGGAAATCAAAGCGGTTGGCAAAGGCAAGTTACTGGAAGACGGCAAGCTGCGCGCACTTGATGTCAAGGTAGGCGACAAAGTGCTGTTCGGCAAATATTCAGGCCAGACCGTTAAAGTCCAAGGTGAAGAACTGCTCGTGATGCGTGAAGAAGACATCATGGGCGTCATCGAAGCCTGAGTAAAGTAATCGGTCCCTACAATCAGGAGAAATCAAATGGCAGCAAAAGACGTCAAATTTAGTGACTCAGCCCGCGCCAAGATCGTCGCGGGGGTCAATGTGCTCGCCGACGCGGTCAAGGTGACCCTCGGTCCGAAGGGCCGTAACGTTGTGTTGGAGCGCTCGTTTGGCGCGCCGACCATCACAAAAGACGGCGTATCGGTCGCCAAGGAAATTGAACTCAAGGATAAATTCGAAAACATGGGCGCGCAGATGGTCAAGGAAGTGGCGAGCAAAACTTCCGATGTTGCTGGCGATGGCACCACGACCGCAACCGTGCTGGCGCAATCCATTGTCCAAGAAGGCATGAAATTCGTCGCTGCCGGCATGAATCCGATGGATTTGAAGCGCGGCATTGATAAGGCGGTCGAGTCGGTAGTCGAAGAGCTCAAGAAGTTGTCTAAGCCTTGCACTACCGGCAAGGAAATTGCGCAGGTTGGATCAATCTCGGCAAATTCCGATGAGAACATTGGAAAAATTATTGCAGATGCGATGGAAAAAGTCGGAAAAGAAGGCGTAATCACCGTCGAAGACGGGTCAGGCCTGCAAAACGAACTGGAAGTAGTCGAAGGCATGCAGTTCGATCGCGGTTATCTGTCGCCATACTTCATTAACAACGCCGAAAAGCAGATGGCGATTCTTGAAAGCCCCTATGTATTGCTGCACGACAAGAAGATTTCCAACATTCGCGACCTGTTGCCCGTGCTCGAACAAGTCGCAAAAGCCGGTAAACCGCTGCTGATTATTGCGGAAGACGTGGATGGCGAGGCGCTTGCGACGTTGGTTGTCAATAATATTCGCGGCATTCTCAAAACCTGTGCCGTCAAAGCACCGGGTTTCGGTGATCGCCGCAAAGCGATGCTCGAAGACATTGCAATTCTCACCGGCGGCACCGTAATTGCCGAAGAGGTTGGCTTAACTCTCGAGAAAGCAAGCCTGACTGATCTCGGCCAAGCCAAGCGCATTGAGGTCGGCAAAGAAGAGACCACAATTATCGATGGCGCCGGCGATGCGAAAGCAATTGAGGCGCGCGTCAAAAATATTCGTAGACAGATCGAGGAAGCTACCAGCGACTATGATCGCGAAAAACTCCAAGAGCGAGTGGCAAAACTTGCCGGCGGCGTAGCGTTAGTCAAAGTCGGCGCCGCAACCGAGGTCGAAATGAAGGAAAAGAAGGCGCGCGTCGAAGATGCGTTGCATGCGACCCGCGCGGCTGTCGAAGAAGGCATCGTTGCCGGCGGCGGCGTGGCGTTGATTCGCGCGCGGTCCGGTTTGGGCAAGCTCAAGACCGATAATCACGATCAGGAAGCCGGTGTCAAAATCGTGCTGCGTGCGCTCGAAGAGCCGGCGCGCATGATTGCCAGCAACGCCGGCGATGAGCCATCGGTCGTCATCAACAAAGTGGTCGAAGGCAAGGGTAACTACGGTTATAACGCCGCGACCGGCCAGTACGGCGATCTCGTCGAAATGGGCGTGCTTGATCCAACCAAGGTTACGCGCTGCGCATTGCAGAACGCGGCTTCGGTGGCTGGTCTGATTCTGACCACCGATGCCATGGTTGCCGAATTGCCGAAGGAAGAACATTCCCACGGCGGTGGCGGCGGCATGGGTGGCATGGGCGGCATGGATATGTAGTTTTTTCTTCGCATTGCCAAAAAAGCCCCGCTGTAGCGGGGCTTTTTTATTTGACATACAAAAGCGAACTGGGTCGCCTTGACGCTATGAGGGATACAGGTTTAAATAGCGCCCTTTTGTAAAAGGCCAGGTAGCTCAGTTGGTAGAGCAGCGGACTGAAAATCCGCGTGTCGGCGGTTCGATTCCGTCCCTGGCCACCACGACGGCATGGAAGGTTTCCGGGCGATCGGAAATAAAAAGGGCGGCTGAGAGCCGCCCTTTTTGCAGATGTTGCGAAAATCAGGTTTTCTTTTCTTGAGATCCGGACTTGCTGTCGCTTTTCATCTTGTCTCCCGAACCGTCGCAGGCCACGGCAGAAACCGAACCCAAAGCGAAAAGCACGATAAGAAAGGTAACGAAGCGCTTCATTCGAAATTCTCCAAAAGTCATGATTGGGCCTACCCCCTCAAAGACTGTAATCCAAAAACCGCGCGCATTTCAAGTGGCAAATGTAACTTTCCGCAGGATCGGCTTCCTGCCTTTTCAAATCAACCGTCGGTGCAAGCATTCGTATTGTCGCTGGCCGGGCGCAGGAGTAAGATACCGCACCGCGTTTAAGGCCACGAATTTATGAGGTTATTTGCATTCGGTATCAATCATCGGACCGCGCCGCTGTCGTTGCGCGAGCAGGTGGTATTTCATGCCGAAAATTTGGTGCAGACCTTGCGCGATCTGGTGAATCGGCATCCGGTGAAGGAAGCGGCAATTATTTCCACCTGCAATCGCACCGAAATTTACTGCCATACCGATGACCCTGGGTTTGCGGTGGATTGGCTGACTGACTACCATAAACTTAAGTCGCAGCATATCGAACCCCATCTTTATAAATTGCCGCAGGAGCACGCGGTTAAACATGCTTTCCGCGTCGCGAGCGGGCTCGATTCGATGGTGCTCGGCGAGCCGCAAATTCTCGGCCAATTTAAGGAAGCCGTGCGGACGGCAGAATCAGCCGGCACCCTGGGCGTGCTTCTTAACAAGCTATTTCAGCGCACGTTTTCGGTTGCCAAGACCGTACGTTCCGAAACCGACATCGGCGCGAGCACGGTATCCATGGCTTCCGCTGCGGTGCGTCTGGCGGAACGTATT
>Ga0335085_10011906_pt1 | contig 12852 bp, 16 predicted proteins | sample Lox_Sample_45_FD_206712 | JGI IMG/M metagenome (GOLD analysis project Ga0335085, IMG submission 206712) | Soil microbial communities from Loxahatchee National Wildlife Refuge, Florida, United States - Lox_Sample_4.5 | ecosystem: Environmental > Terrestrial > Soil > Wetlands | place: USA...
CGTGGCGGTCACGCTGCGCGGGGAGCGCTGCTACGAGTTCCTCGACCGCCTGCTCTCGATCGCGATTCCCCGCATCCGCGACTTCCGCGGGCTGAACCCGCGTTCCTTCGACGGCCGTGGCAACTACTCCATGGGAGTGCGCGAGCAGACGATCTTCCCCGAGGTCGACTACGGCACGGGCCAGGGGGTGCGCGGCATGGAGATCACGATCACCACCACCGCCAACACCGACCCGGAGGCCTTCGCGCTGCTGGATGCCCTGGGCATGCCGTTCGCGCGCTCCGGTCGGCCCGGCCGGCTGCAGCCGCTCGGCGGCGAGGCCGAGTCATCCGGCGACAGCGCTGCCCAGGGGCAGCAAGGAAAGGAGGAGGCGAGCTGATATGGCAAAGACCTCCCTGCTGGTCAAGCAGCGGCGCAAGCCCAAGTACAAGACCCGGACCTATACTCGCTGCAACCGCTGCGGGCGCCCGCGCGCGGTCTACCGCAAGTTCGGGATCTGCCGCATCTGCCTGCGCGAGCTGGCGCACGTCGGCCAGATCCCCGGGATGACGAAGTCCTCGTGGTGATCCTCCACCCCAGCGGCCCGCGGCGCGCGAGCGCCGGGCGACACTCCTAGACGGACACGAACCAAGCCAGATGACCATGACCGACCCCATAGCCGACTTCCTGACGCGAATCCGCAACGGGCTGCACGCGGCGCACGAAACCGTCGAGGTGCCCGCCTCCAAGCTGAAGGCCGAGCTTGCGCGCATCCTCACCGAGCAGGGCTACATCGAGTCCTGGTCGGTTGCCCAGCGCGCCGATGGAGGCGCCGGCGAGGTCATCGTGATCCGTCTGAAGTACACCGGCGATCGCCGCTCGGCCATCTCCGGACTGCAGCGGGTGTCCCGCCCTGGGCGGCGCACCTACGTGGACTCGCACCACATACCCAAGGTGCTCGGGGGCATGGGCACCGCCATCATCTCCACCTCCCACGGGGTCATGACCGGTCACGAAGCGCGCCTCACCGGTGTCGGTGGCGAGGTGCTCGTGAGGGTCTGGTAGGGGGAAGCGTGTCCCGCATCGGCAAGGCACCCATACCCGTGCCCCAGGGCGTCACCGTGGAGATCAAGGACTCCTCGGTCCACGTCAAGGGCCCCAAGGGCGAGCTCTCCGAGCGAATCCCGCGCGACATCACGGTCTCCCAGGAGGACGGCGTGCTGGTGGTGCGGCGCCCGACCGACCGCGACCAGCACCGCGCCCTGCACGGGCTCACGCGCACGCTCGTCGCCAACATGGTCCACGGCGTCACCGAGGGCTTTCAGAAGAATCTCGAAATCCAGGGAGTGGGCTATCGGGCGCAGCTCAAGGGGAAGAACATCGAGCTGGCCGTCGGCTACTCGCATCCGGTGCCGATCCCGGCTCCCGACGGCATCGAATTCGAGGTGCCCCAGCCGACCCGCGTGATCGTCAAGGGCATCTCCAGGCAACAGGTCGGCGAGACCGCCGCCCTGATCCGCAAGCAGCGCCCGGCGGAGCCGTACAAGGGCAAGGGCATCCGCTACGAAGGCGAGTACGTGGCCCGCAAGGTCGGGAAGCGGGCATGACCGTTCTCACGAAGGGACAGCGCCGGCTCAAGCGGCGCCGGCGCGTGCGCGCCAAGATCTCGGGAGACGCCGCACGCCCGCGCGTCTCGGTGTTCCGCTCCAACCGGGGTCTCTCGGCACAGATGGTCGACGACGTGGCCGGCCACACGCTGGCCGCGGTGAACTGGTACGAGCCGGAGCTGGGCTCGCTGAAGGGGGCCGACCGGACCAAGCGCGCAGGCTCCCTGATGGCGGAGCGGGCGAAGGCCAAGGGCGTGACACAGGCGGTCTTCGATCGCGGCGGCTACCCATACCACGGACACGTCCAGAAATTCGCCGAAGCCATGCGCGAGGGTGGAATCACGATCTGATGGCCTCCGCCGCTACCCTCTTGTCCCCGATGGCAGAACCTCACACCCAAATCGTGGCGCCCCGATGAACAACGATCGATCAGTCAGCCCCGCCGGCCTCGACCTGTCTGAGCGCGTGGTGGAGATCAACCGCGTGGCCAAGGTGGTCAAGGGAGGCCGGCGCTTCTCCTTCACCGCGCTTGTGGTGGTCGGAGACGAACGCGAAGTCGTGGGCGTCGGCTACGGGAAGGCCACCGAGGTGCCGCTGGCGATCCAGAAGGGCTCCGAACGGGCGAAGAAGGACCTGTTCCGGGTTCCCAAGCACGGCTCCACCATCACCCATCAGACCCTCGGCGTCTTCGGCAGCGGCCGCGTCGTGCTGAAGCCCGCAGCCCCCGGCACCGGCGTGATCGCCGGCGGGGGCGTGCGCGCCGTGCTCGAGCTGGCGGGCATCCACGACATCCTCTCCAAGAGCCTTGGTACGCAGAACCCGGTGAACCTGGTCAAGGCCACCGTGGCCGGGCTGCGCGGCCTGCGCACGCCCAAGGAGGTGGCCGAGCTCCGGGGCCTGACGGTCAACCGCGTACTCGGCCTGACCGAGGACACCGGCAACGGTGCCGCCGCCGCGCTCGAGCCGAGCGATGCCTCCGCCGCCGCCGCCGTGCCGTCCGCAGAGGCCGCCGAGGAGCGGCCCGCCCCGAGCGAGACCGCCCCACAGGCCGAGTCTGAGAGGCCCGCTGCAGCACAGTCCACCGCCGAGGCCCCCGCGGCCGAGACCGCGGAGGCCGACGGCCCGGCTGAGGCGGCCGTCGCCCCAGAGCCCGAGGCCGAGAGCGCGCCGGAGCCAGTGACCGCGCCCGAGCCGGAGGCCACCGCCGAGGCCGAGAGCGCGCCGCAGCCCGAGGCCGAGCCCGTCGAGGACAGGCCCGAGCCGACGCCTGAGCCCGAGGCCGAGGAGGCATCCGCCGCGAAGCCGGACGCTGCCAGCGCCACCGAGGCCCCCGAGCCCGCCCCGGCTGCCGCGCAGGCGGAGACCAAGACCGCGCCCGCCGAGGACGCCGCACCTGAGCCGGCGGCCCAGGAAGAGGCGGCGCCCGCGGAGCCGGCCGCCGAGGCCGAGGAGGCCGATGGGGCCGCGGAGTCCGACGACGATGAGCCCGAGGGCAAGCGCGGACGCCGCCGGCGCTTCCCGTCGATCCGCGGCTCCAAGAAGTCGGGTGAGGACAAGTGAGCGGGCGGGTCGGACTTCACTCGCTGAGCCCGGCCGCGGGCTCCAGGCACGCGCGCAAGCGCGTCGGCCGCGGCGAAGGCTCCGGCACCGGCAAGACCGCCGGGCGTGGGCAGAAGGGCTACGGGTCGCGCACCGGGGCCAAGAGCCGGGCGCGCTTCGAGGGCGGGCAGATGCCCATCCACATGCGCATGCGCAAGCTGCGCGGGCCGCACATGAAGAAGTCGATGCCCTTCGAGCCCTTCCGGACCGTCACCCAGGCGGTCAACATCGGCACGCTGGAGGAGCGCTTCGAGGCCGGCGCCGAGGTTACGCCGGACACGCTGAAGGCGAACAACCTCGCCACCCGCAAGGGCATTCCCGTGAAGATCCTGGCAAAGGGAGAGCTGAGCAAGGCGCTGACGGTCAGCGCCCACGGATTCAGCGCCACGGCCCGGCAGCGCATCGAGGCGGCCGGGGGCACGTGCACTGTGATCGATAGCTAGAATCGGTCGCTCTGCTAGCAACGATTCTCAACGCTTTTCAGGTCGCGGACATCCGCAAGAAGCTCCTGTTCACAGGGGCCATGTTGCTGATCTACCGCATCGGCTCCTACATCCCGACGCCGGGAGTGAACATCCATGCCGTGGAAAGCATCCAGAAGCAGTTCAGCGGCGCCGGCATCCTGGGCCTGCTCAATCTCTTCAACGGCGGTGGCCTGGCGCGGCTTGCGATCTTCGCGCTGGGCATCATGCCGTACATCACCTCCTCGATCATCCTGCAGCTCATGCAGGTGGTCATCCCGTCGTTGGAAAAGCTCTCCAAGGAAGGCGAAGTCGGGCAGGCGCGGATCACGCAGTACACGCGCTACCTGACCGTGTGCCTGGCGTTCGTCCAGTCGGTGGTGCTGGTGTTCATCTTCCACCTGCAGCAGACCACCGCCAACGTTTCCGTGTTCAACCACTTCGACGTGCCCGACGTCTTCATGGTCGTGGTCTCGCTCACCGCCGGAGCGGTGCTGCTGATGTGGATCGGCGAGCTCATCACCCAGCGGGGCGTGGGCAACGGGATCTCGCTGCTGATCTTCGCCTCCATCGTGGCCCGCCTGCCCCAGCTGGTGGAAACCTGGTGGAACAGCCAGGACCAGGCCTTCAAGGTGCTGATGCCATTCCTCGTGCTGGCCGTGCTCGCCGGCGTGGTCTACGTGCTCGAAGGACAGCGCCGAATACCGATCCAATACGCAAAACGGGTGATCGGGCGTCGCATGTCCCAGGGCGGCCAGACCTACATGCCCCTGCGGCTGAACATGGCCGGGGTCATCCCGATCATCTTCGCCGTGGCGATCATGTCCATCCCGGCCACGTTCGGGCAGTTCATCCATGCCCCGTGGGCGAGGAGCGTGAGCGACTTCTTCACGCCCAACGGCTGGCAGTACCTCGTGGGGCAGTCGATCTTCATCATCATCTTCAGCTACTTCTACACCGCGGTCACCTTCAACCCGGTCGACCAGGCCGAAAACCTGAAGAAGTACGGCGGGTTCATACCCGGGGTGCGTCCCGGGCGCCCGACGGCGGAATTCCTCGACCGCATCCTGGCGCGCCTCACCTTCCCCGGTGCGATCTTCCTTGCCACGATCGCCGCGCTGCCGACGATCCTCATCGATCAGACGCACCAGCAGATCCCACTCGGGGGCACCTCGATCCTGATCGTGATCGGCGTGGCGCTGGAAACGATGAAGCAGCTGGAGGCCCAGCTGATGATGCGCTCCTACGAGGGCTTCCTGAAGTAGCCGGCGGATGGCCGCCGAGCGGGGCAGCAGCGGGCTGGTAGACGCGGGCGGTGGCACCGGCGGTGCCTGAGCTCAATCTCGTGCTGCTGGGCCCGCCCGGCGCAGGCAAGGGCACGCAGGCGGACCGGCTGCGGGACGACTTCAAGCTGGCGCACATCTCGACCGGCGACATGCTGCGTGGCCACGTGGCGCAGGGAACGGAGCTCGGCCTGTCGGCCAAGGGCTTCATGGACCGCGGCGAGCTGGTCCCGGACAGCGTGATCATCGACATGATCACCGAGCGGATCGCCGAGGCGGATGCCCGCGACGGGTTCCTGCTCGACGGCTTCCCGCGCACCCGTGCTCAGGCGGACGCCCTCGCGCGGGCTCTCGGCGACAGCGGCCGGCGGCTCACCGCCGTGGTGCTCGTGGACGTGCCCGACGACGTCGTGGTGCGGCGGCTGTCTGGGCGGCGCGTGTGCGTGAAGAACGCGAGCCACATCTACCACGTGGAGCTCGACCCGCCCAAGCACGAGGAAGTCTGCGACCAGGACGGGGCGCGGCTGACCCAGCGCGACGACGATCGCGAGGACACGATCCGTCGCCGCCTCGAGGTGTACCACGACCAGACCGCCCCACTCATCGACTACTACGAGGAGCTGGGGACGCTGCGCCGCTTCGACGGCTCGCGCCCGGTCGAGGAGGTCCACGACCACATACGCGCCACGCTCGCCACGCTTCGCCTCGAGGAGAGCATGTAGGGAGGCCGGTCGGCCGTGCCGCCATCGCCGCCGCCCGGCCTTGCGCCGGCGGGGCCGTGGGGTATGACGGCCGCGAAGCGGGAGGGGGGCTAAGCTGCGCTCGTGATCGTCAAGAAGACCCCCGCGGAGATCGACAGGATGGCCGTGGCCGGCAGCGTCCTCGCCGCGACCCTCGATCTCCTGGGCGAAGGCGTGCAGCCGGGGGTCAAGACGAGCGAAATGGATCAGCTCGCAGAGCGCTTCATCCGGTCACAGGGGGCCGTCCCCTCCTTCAAGGGTTTCCGCGGCTTCCCCGGCTCGATCTGCACATCGCCGAACGCGATGGTGGTGCACGGCATCCCGGGCTCCTACAGGCTCTGTGCCGGGGACATCATCTCGGTCGACGTCGGGGTCACGCTCGACGGCTGGGTGGCCGATGCCGCGCGCACCTTCGCCGTGGGCGAGGTGGGAGAGAAGGCCGCGGGCCTGCTGCGGGCCACCGAGGCCTCGCTGTATGCAGGCATCGATCAGGCGCGCCCGGGAATGCGCATGGGCGACCTCTCGCACGCGGTGCAGGCCGTCGCTGAGGAGGCCGGCCTGAGCGTGATACGGCAGCTCGTCGGTCACGGCATCGGCCGGGAGATGCACGAGGAGCCCCAGGTGCCCAACCTCGGCACCCCGGGCGACGGCCCGCTCCTCGAAGAGGGGATGGTGCTCGCGATCGAGCCGATGACCAGCCTCGGATCGGCTGACATCCGCGTCGGATCGGACGGCTGGAGCATCTTCACGCGCGATCAATCGCTGGCGGCGCACTTCGAGCACACGGTGGCCATCACCGCCTCCGGGCCGCGCATCCTCACGCCCTGGCATCGGCCCGCCTCCGAGCGCCCCGAGCTGCCCCGGCCGGCCGCCGCCAACGGCGCGGGGGCCGCCGCCGCCGGGTCTGAGGGTGGCCGCGGCGAGGCCGAGCCGGAGCTCAGCCAGGGGTGACCGGCGGGGGCTCGGTGGAGTTGCTACCATGCAACGCGGTGCCCGGGGCGCCCAGTTAGTCGTGCGCGCGGGCAGCGGCTCATGGCGTGCTTCAGGCGGCGCGTGATGGCCAAAAGGCAATCCGCCGGATCAGCCGAAATGGTCCGGCCAACGTATAGGTGATCAATGAAGGTACGACCCTCGGTCAAGCCGATGTGCGAGAAATGCAAGGTCATTCGCCGTCACGGAACGGTGCTGGTGATCTGCCAGAACAAGCGCCACAAGCAGCGGCAGGGCTAGTCCGATGGCCCGTATCGCAGGAGTCAACCTGCCCCTCAACAAGCGCTCCGAGGTCGGCCTCACCTACATCTACGGCATCGGCCGCTCGACCGCCAACAAGATCCTTGACGAGGCCAGCATCAGCCCGGACACCTACGTGCGCGACCTGACCGAGGAGGAGGTCGTGCGCCTGCGCGACATCGTCGACAGCCTCACCGTCGAGGGCGACGCGCGCCGCAGTCGCGCCGACGACATCAAGCGCCTGCAAGAGATCGCCTGCTACCGCGGGCTGCGCCACCGCCGAGGCATGCCCGTGCGGGGCCAGAAGACCAAGACCAACGCCCGCACCCGCAAGGGACCGAAGCGCATGCAGGTGGCCGGCAAGAAGAAGGCTGGGAAGAAGTAGTGGCTCCGAAGCGTGCGCGCGGAAGGCGCAAGACCAGGAAGAACATCCCCGTCGGCCAGGCGCACATCAAGACCTCGTTCAACAACACGATCGTGTCGCTGACCGACACCGAAGGCAACGTGGTCGCCTGGGAGTCCGCCGGAGGCGCCGGCTTCAAGGGCTCGCGCAAGTCGACGCCGTTCGCGGCGCAGGTGACCGCCGACGCGGCGGCGCGTAAGGGGATGGAGCATGGCCTGCAGAAGGTGGAGGTGTTCGTGAAGGGCTCCGGCTCCGGCCGCGAGACGGCGATCCGCTCGCTGCAGGCCGCCGGTCTCGAAGTCATCGGGGTCAAGGACGTGACCCCGCAGGCCCACAACGGCTGTCGCCCGCGCAAGCGGCGGCGCGTGTAACGGCGAGCCTGGACCGGAGCCGGAGAACCATGGCAAGAGACACGGGCGCCCAGTGCAAGCAGTGCCGTCGAGAGGGGCAGAAGCTGTTCCTCAAGGGTGAGCGCTGCCTGACGGACAAGTGCGGCGTCGAGCGCCGTTCATACCCGCCCGGCGAGCACGGCCGCGGGCGCCAGAAGCAGAGCGAGTACCGCACCCAGCTGCGCGAGAAGCTGAAGGCCCGCCGCTACTACGGCGTGCTCGAGCGCCAGTTCCGCGGCTACTACAGGACGGCCTCGCGCCAGCCGGGCATCACGGGCGAGAACCTGCTGCGCCTGCTCGAGTGCCGCCTGGACAACGTGCTCGTGCGCCTCGGGTTCGCCGCCTCGCGCCGCCAGGCGCGCCAGCTGATCCGCCACGGCCACTGGACGGTGAACGGCCGCCGCGTGGACATTCCCTCTTATCAGGTCAAGCCGGGTGAGGTGATCGCGATCAACGCGGCAAGCCCGGCCGCAGACGTGGTGCGCAGCGCCACCGAGCTGACCGGGCAGATCCCCGCCTGGTTGCAGGCCGATCACGAGTCGCTGACGGCCAAGGTGCTTCGCACTCCGGAGCGGCGCGAGGTGGCCGCCCCGGTGCAGGAGCAGCTCATCGTCGAGCTGTACTCGAAGTAGGGCTTTGCAAGACCTTCAGGCCGCAACCATCGCGGAGCCGGATGCCGGCCCCAAATCGGGGGGTCGGTGTGAGACCAAAACGACGTTAGGACCACGATGCTCGATTTTCAGATCCCCCGCATCAGCGGCGAGTCCGTAGAAGAGAACCACGGCACCTTCAACATCGAACCGCTGGACCGCGGTTTCGGCTACACGTTCGGGAACTCGCTGCGGCGAGTCCTGCTGTCCTCGCTTGCCGGCGCGGCGGTCACGAGCGTGCGCATCGAAGGCGTCGCCCATGAGTTCTCCACGATCAAGGGCGTCAAGGAGGACGTCACGGACATAGTGCTCAATCTCAAGGGCATCGTCTGCCGCATGCACTCCGATGCAACCGAGGTCGAGGCGGCCCTGCTGGCCAAGGGCCCAGGGGAGATCACGGCGAAGGACATCGACCTCCCGGCCGGGGTGGAGATCCTCAATCCGAGCGCGCACATCGCCACGCTCGAGCAGGGGGCCAAGCTGGAGATGTACATCACGATCGGCCGCGGCCGCGGCTACAGGCCGGCCGAGGAGAACAAGTCGCCGGACCAGCCGATCGGCGTGATCCCGATCGACTCGATCTTCTCGCCGGTGCGGCGTGTGGCCTACGCGGTCGAGCCGGCGCGTGTCGGCCAGCGCACCGACTTCGACAAGCTCAGCCTGGACATCGAGACCGACGGCTCGATCGAGCCTCCCGCCGCGCTGCGCGAGGCGGCCGAGCTGCTCATCTCGCAGCTGGCCATCTTCACCGACGCCGACCGCCTGCAGGAGCTGCGCGCGCTGCCCGTCGGCGAGCTCGACGGGCATCGCATCGGCGCCAACTCCGGGGCCGCCAGCACGGCGCAGAGCGAGGAGCTGGGCATCCTGATCGAGGAGCTCGAGCTCGGCGTCCGCTCCTACAACTGCCTCAAGCGTGCCGGCGTGCAGACGGTGGGGGATCTCATCGCCAAGTCCGAGGCCGAGCTCGGCGCGATCCCGAACTTCGGGCGCAAGTCGATCGACGAGGTGGTCGAAACGCTCCACGCGCGCGGACTGTCGCTGCGGCAGGATTAGACTGCGAGGCGATCCGCCATGAGGCACCAGAAGACCCGCAACAAGCTGAGCCGCGACTCGGCCCACCGCAAGGCGCTGCTCATGAACCTCTCCAAGGAGGTCCTGGAGCACGAGCGGATCAAGACCACCGAGGCCAAGGCCAAGGCGGTTCGGCCGGAGCTCGAGAAGCTGATCACGCTGGGCAAGCGCGGCGACCTGAGCGCCCGCCGCCAGGCGCTGGCCGCGCTTGGGCAGGACAAGTTCGCGGTCCACAGGCTGTTCGCCGAGGTCGCCCCACGCTACGCCTCGCGCCCGGGTGGGTACACGCGGATCATGAAGCTGGCGGAGCGTCGCTCCGACGCCAGCGAGATGGTGCTCATCGAGCTCGTCTGACCGCCTCCCGGCCTGACATCATCGAGCTCGTGCCCGCCGGCGCCCGAGAGGGCCGTGTCACGTGGTCACCAAGCTGACGCTCGAATACGACGGGACGGCCTTCGCCGGCTGGGCCGCTCAGCCGGGGCATCGCACGGTGCAGGGCGTGCTCGAGCAGGCGCTGCACCGGGTGCTGGGCGAGCAGGACCTCGACGGCGGCCGGCTGACCACCACCGTGGCCGGGCGCACCGACCGGGGCGTGCACGCCTGGGGACAGGTGGCGAGCTATCGCCACGAGGCCGTCGACCCCGGTCGGCTGAACGCGCTGCTGCCCCCGGACGTGGCGGTGATCTCCTCCGAGCCCGCCTCCCCCGCGTTCGACGCCCGCCGCGACGCCCGCAGCCGCACCTACTGCTACCGGGTGCTCGCGCGCAGCGGGCGGCCGGTGTTCGACCGCGACCGCGCCCTCTGGTGGGCGCGGCCCATCGACCGGGACCTCCTGGATGCCTGCGCCGCCGCGCTCCTCGGGACGCACGACTTCACCGCCTTCACGCCCACGGAGACCGAGCACGTGCGCTTCGAGCGGGATATCCTGCGCGCCCAATGGCGGGCGCAGGGCGACTCCCTGGGGCTCTGGATCGAGGCGGACACCTTCATGCGCCACATGGTCCGGGTGCTCGTGGGCACGATGCTCGAGGCCGCCTCCGGGGGACGCTCGCTTGAGCAGTTCGTGCGCCTGCTCGAGGGCCGGCCCCGCGTCGAGGCCGGACCCACCGCTCCGCCTCACGGCCTGGCGCTCGCCTCCGTCTCCTACCGATGAGCAGAATCCCGCCGATCCCCGCGCTGAGAGCGGCCGGATACCGGGCTGCAGGCCGGTATAACGAAAAGTGGATGAGGCACCTCTTCGAGCGGAGCGCCCGTACCGCGCCTCGCGGTCCGGTGGCGGCAATTCACGGCCTCCCGCGGGTGGTCATCTGCGCGCTGGCCCTCGCCACCGCGCTGCTCGGCCTCGACGCCGCCGGCGCCGAGGCCGTGATCACGAGGCTCGCCGACGGCCAGACCCTCAGCTACCAGCCGCTGCGCTCCAGCCCGAGGCCGAGCATCCTGCCGTTCGACGAGGTGTTCTCCAACGTGGAATACAACGGCGGCCCGGTGATGCCCTCGAACACCGACTACGCCTTCTACTGGGACCCGCCCGGGGCCCCGGCCTTTCCGGCGACCTACGTGGAAGGGCTGGATCAGTACTTCACCGACCTGGCCGAAGCGAGCGGCAGCCAGGAAACGGTCGACTCGGTCGCCGCCCAGTACGGCGACGCCGAAGGCGAGTTCGCGAGCTACGAAGCGCACTTCGGCGGGGCGATCCTGGACCAGGAACCGTATCCGCCGAACGGCTGCGAAGAGGCCACCATCTGCCTCACCGACGAACAGATCCAACAGCAGCTCAAGACCTGGGTGCTCGCGCACGAACTCCCCCACGACCTGGCGCACGAGTACTTCGTCATCACGCCGCCCGGCGTCGAAGACTGCTTCGAAGCCAACGGCGTGGCCTGCTCCGCCGGCGCCAACCGCTTTCACCGCGCCTACTGCGCCTACCACGGCGACATGTCGCTGGCCGGGGAAGGCGAGATCATCTACGCCAACGACCCGTTCGTCACGGACAACGAAAGCTGCGATGACGGCAACCACCCGAACGGGCCCTCCGACGGCCTGCTGGAGGGCGGGCTCGTGCACGAGCACGTCGAGTCGGTCACCGACCCCCTGCCCATGACTGGCTGGGCCGACTTCGATCACCCGGCTGACGGCGGGGAGGTGGCCGACAAGTGCCGCGGCCTCGGGCCGGCCGGCGAATTCGGCACGGCGCTCGGCGTGACGCCGGGCGGGGCCAGGTACAACCAGGTCATCAACGGCCACCTCTACTGGTACCAGCAGATGTGGAGCAACCAGGGCGGGGAGTGCCTGCAGCGGCTCGGCTTCAGCGAGGCGCGGCCGATCGCCACCTTCCAGAGCAAGCCCTCGGCCGGCGGAGAAATGGAAATGGAATTCGACGCCACCGGGTCCAGCGCCCCGGGCGGCGTGTCGCACTACCAGTGGCAGTTCGACGCCGGCTCGCAGTTCTCCGTGGAAGCGCCGGCGGAAAGCGCCTCACCCACCATCACGCACACGTTCTCGACCGGCGGCACGCACATGGTCGCGCTCACCGTGTACGGGGAGAACGGCGCCAGCGGGGCCACGGCGCGCACCATCGTGGTGGGAGACCCCGGGCCCACGGCCGCCTTCGAGGTCGCACCGGCGCAGCCCACGCCCGGCAACCCCGTGTCCTTCGACGCCTCCGCCTCCTCCGCCGGGCAGGGCTCGATCGAAGGCTTTCGCTGGATATTCGGTGACGGATCGTCGGCCGGCTCCGGAGAAGAGCCGTCGCACACATACGCGAAGCCGGGCGACTACATGGCCACGGTCACGGTCACCGACGGCGCCGGCCAGACCGCGAGCCGCTCACACCGGGTGCTGGTCAAGAACGAACAGACAGTCCTCTTCTCCTCGTCGGCCCCGGGCTCGGCCGCTGTCGGCGGAGCCCCATACACGATCGAAGCCAGCGCCAGCTCCGGCCTGCCGATCTCCCTCGCAGTGGCGCCGGAAAGCGCCGGGGTGTGCTCGCTGGCGGGCGCCACGGTGAGCTTCACGGGCACCGGCACCTGCACGCTCGACCTCAATCAGGCCGGAAACGAAGACTTCTATGCCGCTCCTGGGGTAACCCAGTCGTTCACGGTGGGCCCCGGCGCCCAGAGCATCAGCTTCGGCTCCAAGGCGCCGGTGAGCGCCGCAGTGGGCGGCTCCTACGGCGTGGAAGCCAGCGCCAGCTCCGGCCTCCCCGTGACGCTCGCGGTGGCGCCGGAAAGCGCCCTCGTGTGCTCCCTGTTGGGGAGCACGGTCAGCCTCACGGGCACCGGCACCTGCACGCTCGAAGCCAACCAGGAAGGCGACGCCGACTACCTCGCGGCCCCGAGGGAAACCCAATCATTCGCGGTGGGGAAGGGAACACAGAAGGTGAGGTTCGGCTCGCCCGCGCCCACCTCGGCCGTGGTGGGCGGCTCCTACAGCGTGGAAGC
>Ga0335085_10011907_pt1 | contig 12851 bp, 13 predicted proteins | sample Lox_Sample_45_FD_206712 | JGI IMG/M metagenome (GOLD analysis project Ga0335085, IMG submission 206712) | Soil microbial communities from Loxahatchee National Wildlife Refuge, Florida, United States - Lox_Sample_4.5 | ecosystem: Environmental > Terrestrial > Soil > Wetlands | place: USA...
TGTCCACCGGCTTGCCGCGCGCCTGTTCTGGGGACATGTAGGCGGCGGTGCCGAGAATCATGCCGGCTTGCGTCATCGCCAGGGAGAGCGTGGGTGATTGGGTAGGGCCGGCGCTGCTCGCCGCAGGGGCCGAAGTCTCGCCTGCCTTCGCCAGTCCGAAATCCAGGAGCTTTACCGCCCCCTCTGGCGTCACCTTGATGTTGGCGGGCTTGAGGTCGCGGTGCACGATGCCTTTTTCGTGGGCCGCCTCCAACCCGGCGGCGATCTGGCGCGCATAGTCGAGGGCGGTGTCGAGAGAGACGGGTCCCTTGAGGTCTGACCCTTCGACCAGTTCCATCACAATGGCGCCCTGCTCGATTCCGTAGATCGCTGCGATGTTGGGATGGTTCAGCGAGGCGAGCACTTGAGCTTCACGGGTGAAGCGAGCCATGCGATCGGGGTCGGCGGCGAAGGCTTCGGGCAGGACTTTGATGGCGACTTCGCGGTTGAGCTTGGTGTCGGTGGCGCGGTACACGGCGCCCATGCCGCCCTCGCCGAGCTTGGACGTAATGCGGTAATGCGCGATGGAGGGCTGGGGGAGCACAGGGATAGGCGAGTAGAGATCATATCATTGGCGTGAGTGGGCGGAGATCTGTCTTCATCACAAAGGAACTGAGGGCGCAGAGGAAACGCGGAGAAAATCGAGAAGCAGCAAACGTCGCTGGCCCGAGTGGCCCGCCAAATGCTCCGGGCATGTCGGGTATGTTCTCTTCCGACCCGCTCGAATCGGCGGAAGAAGCCGGGCTGATCTACGTACGGGGATGCGGACCGTGCATCCGCCGCGTGCGGGCAGGCAAATCCTTCCGCTATCTCGGACCGGACGGCAAACCGCTGCGCGATCCGAAACACCTGCAGAGGATTCGCTCCCTGGCCATTCCACCGGCGTGGCGGGATGTGTGGATCTGCCCGTCGGCACGCGGCCACCTGCAAGCGGTCGGGTGGGATGCGCGGAATCGTAAGCAATACCGCTATCATCCGGTCTACCGGGCCACGCGCGATCAGGCCAAGTTCAGCCGTCTGATTGCATTCGGCACGGTGCTGTCGCTGGTCCACAAACGGGTCGAGCAGGATTTGCGCACCTCGGGCATGCCTAAAGAGAAGGTGCTGGCGGCGGTGGTGCGGCTGCTGGAGGTCTCGTTCATCCGCGTGGGCAACGAGGAATACGCCGAAGAGAACGGCTCGTTCGGGCTGACCACCCTGAAGAACCGGCACGTCCAGATCGAAGGCACGCGGCTGATGTTTCACTTCCGCGGCAAGAGCGGGCTGGAGCATACTATCGCGCTGACCGACAGCCGCCTGGCGCGGATCGTGAAGCAGTGCCAGGAACTGCCGGGCTATGAGCTGTTCTGCTACATCGATCCGGCCGGGACGCTGCGGCGGATCGACGCCGCGGATGTGAACGACTATCTGCGCGAGACCACCGGGCAGGATTTTACGGCGAAAGATTTCCGCACCTGGTCGGGGACGGTGCTGGCCGTGCGCGAGTTCTGCGAGGCGGGCCCTCCGCGAAACGCAACCACCGCCAAGAAGACCACCGTCGATGTGGTGAAGCGCGTGGCCAAGAAGCTTGGCAACCGTCCAGCTACCTGCCGCAAGTACTACATTCATCCGGCAGCGGTGGAAGCGTACGCGGACAAGTCGCTATTCCGGGCGATGGAGTTGGGCGAGCAGCAGAATAGCGCGTACGCGGGTCTGGGACTGCGTCCCGAAGAATACTGCGTGATGGTGGTGGTGGCGGCCTATCAGGAACGGCTGGCGCGCGAGATGCGAGCGCGGGCGGCGGCGTAAGAGAAGTGCGTGCCAGGTGCAGAGTCGTCCGCGGGCCTGGCGCTGAAGAGCATGCGCCACAACGGCCCCTGTGCGCGCGGCGGCGGTTGGAGCGCGCGGTATACTGATCGCAACTCCACATCGGGAGACTCGCCATGCTTACCCGCCGCTGTAGTTTTCTGCTTGTCTGCGCCGCCGTGGTGCCGGCCTGGGCGCAAACCGCCAAGCTGGATGAAGCGGCGATCGAGGCGCGGGCCAAGGCTGAACTCGAATCGACTCGCACGCCGGGCGCGGCGATCGGCATCGTGGAAGAGGGGCGGCTGATTTACGCCAGGGGCTTCGGCACGCGCAACCTGGAGACGGGCGATCCCGTGACTCCGGAGACCTTGTTCCGGCTTGGCTCGACCACCAAGATGCAGACCGCGGCGGCGGTGGCGTCCCTGGCGGCGGAAGGGAAGATCGGCTTCGGCGATCCGGTGGGCAAGTACATCAGCGGGCTGGACCCGGCCATCGCCGCGCTCACGGTGAACCAAATCCTGAGCCACACGGCGGGGCTGAAGGACGAGGCGGTGATGAACGGGCGGCACGATGACGCGGCGCTGGGCGAGGAGATCCGGCGGTGGAAGTCCGACTGGCTGTTCACCAAGCCGGGGGCGATTTATTCGTACGCCAACCCGGGCTTCTGGCTGGCGGGCCTTTTGGCGGAGAGCGTAGTGGGGAAGCCGTACGCGGACGTGATGGAGGAGCGGGTCTTCCGTCCGGTGGGCATGACCTGGACAACGCTGCGGCCGACGATGGCGATGACGCGCACGCTGTCGCAAGGGCACGACGAGGTGGCGGAGAAGATGGCGGTGGTGCGTCCCGCGCCGGACAATGCGGCGAACTGGCCGGCGGGTTCGATCTTCTCGAACCTCCATGACCTGGCGCGGTTCACCACAGCGCTGATGAGCGAAGGCATGCTGGATGGCAAGCAGGTGCTGCCGGCGAAGGCGGTCGCGGCGATGACCACACCGCATGCGGATATACCGGGATCGGTCGCGAAGTATGGCTACGGGCTGGAACTGGATCTGAAGAGCGACCCACCGGTCTGGAGCCACAGCGGGTCGCGGGCGGGGTATGGCTCGTCGATTACGATGATACCGGCGCACCGGACGGCGATCATAGTGCTGACGAATCGCACCGGGCAGAATCTGCCGAAGACTCGGGAACTGATTGTGAAGATGGTGCCCTCGTTCCTGGGGGTGCCGGATCGCAGGCACTGGGCGGGGGAGCCGATTCCAGCGGCGGAGTTCGCAAAATATTTAGGTGTGTACCGCAACGGCGCATCGCGGCAGGAGATTGTCGCACGTGACGGGAAGCTGTGGCTGGATGGCGGGGAACTGGGGCGCACTTGGGAGGGGTGGCTGGTGCTGATGAATGGACGGCAGGGGCGGGTATTTCCGGTGGCGGGCGCGGACGGCCGGATCGAATACCTTTTTATAGGCGAACGCGCCTCGGCGCGGGAGAAGTAGGACGGGCATATAATCAGTTCCGTCCCCGTACGTCAGATTCTTTATGGCCCTCGTTTCCGACCCAACCGGCCCGCCCATCGAACGGCAGGGCTGGTACGTTCTCCGACTGGTGTTTGCGGCGCTGTTGCTGATCGCGGCGGGCTACTTCACGTGGCAGACCATCGAAGGGCTTGAACTGCGGCGCGAACTGCGCATGGAACTGGCGGAGCTCGAGCACGTCAAGTACGGGGTGCTAAACGCCGATGTCTGGGTGGCGAGGCTGCTGCCGATTCTGGATGAGCAGATCAACGCGCTGGACTTCACGGCGTCGAACCGGGCGAGCCTGCGGCCGACGGTTGAGCGGGCGCTGTACCACCTGCTGGACGATGTCAAGGACAAGATGAGCGCCCCCAAGCCGGCGGCTCCAGGGGCGGGCGGCAGTGGCGGACTCGGCGGGCTGGGCGGACTCGGCGGCCTGATGACGCAGGGCAATTCGATGATCGCCAACATGATCGTCTCGGGACTGAAGCCGCATGTCCCGGAGTACGCGGGGATGGTGCTGGCGGAATTAGGCAAGCCGGAGAATAAGGATGCGCTGAAGAAGTATCTGCGCGAGACGCTGGCGCAGGGCGCCAAGAATACCTTCGGCAATGTGGACATGCGCTGGCACGACGAGATTCTGCGGCGTCACGGCTGCGCCAATGGCGAGGCCTGCCGGCAGGAGCTTGGCGGCCTCATCGGCCATGAGGAGGCGGCGCTTACTTTCGATTACCTCACGGTGCTGGCGGCGGCCGCGGTGGCGTTCGCGCTACTGATGATCGGAACGCCGGTGCTGGGGCGGCCGGCGGTGGTCGTGCTAATGCTGTTTTGCCTGGTGCTGCTGGCGGGCGGCATCTTCACTCCGATGCTCGAAGTCGAGGCCAAGATTACGCGGCTGGATATGACGTTCCTGGGCAAGCCGATCGAGTTTCACGACCAGTTGCTGTACTTCCAGAGCAAGAGCGTGCTGGAAGTGTTCCGCACGCTGATCAACATGGGCAAGCCCGATATGGTGATCGTGGGGGTGCTGGTGCTGACCTTCAGCGTGATCTTTCCGACGCTGAAGATGCTGACGCTGGCGTTCTGCCTGCACCGTCCGGACTGGCTGCGTCAGAATCGGTTGGCGCGGTTCATGGCGCTGGAGTCGTCGAAGTGGTCCATGGCGGATGTGATGGCGCTGGCGATCTTTATGTCGTTCGTGGCGTTCAACGGGCTGGTGTCGAATACTATGAACGGGCTAAAGCAGACCGGCGCCGACATCGTGATTCCGACGGACAGCTCGAAAATTCTGCCGGGATATCTGCTGTTCATCGGTTTCTGCCTGGCGAGTTTGCTGCTGTCGAAGAAGCTGGAGAAAGGCATCCGGACGGCGCTGGCGGAGGAGCCTCGCGAGCTAGCGGAACCGGCCGGGGCGCCGCGCGTCTCCTGAATTTCGCCGGATTCCTGAGATTTCGCGGCGGCGGCCGGCACTACCCAGATCCAATGCACTCGCTTCGGCTTCTCGCGGCCGCGGTGTTGACCGTGGCGGCGTGGGGACAGGCGCCCTCCTATTCGGCTTCCAGCATCGTGAATGTCAGCGACTATTCGAACGGTCCGTTCGCCCCCGGCTCGGTGATCGCGATCTTTGGGACGAACCTGTCGCGATCGGTGTATACGCTGCAGGCATCCGACATCCAGTTTCCCTACCTGCCGACTGAATTGAACTACACGCAGGTGCTGGTGAACAACACGCCGGTGGCGCTGTTTTATGTCTCGCCGACACAGATCAACTTCATGGTGCCGTGTACGGACGCGGTCGGGCAGATGACCATACAGGTGGTACGCGAAGGGCTGGCGGGGCCGGTGATCACGCTGCCGGTGGTCGCGGCGGCTCCGGCGCTGTTCGTATGGGGCGCGGGCCTGGCCATCGCGACACATGGCGATTACTCGCTGGTGACGGCGCAGGCTCCGGCGGTGGCGGGCGAAATCATCGTTCTGTTCGCGACGGGGTTGGGGAAGACGGCGCCCGATCCGGGGCCGGGCGAGATTCCCATGTACGCGGCTCCGATCGTCAATCTGGGAACACTGCAGGTGACGCTGGGGGGCAAGGCGGTGGATGGCGGGTTGATCAAGTATGCCGGGGTGAGTCCGCAATCGGCCGGACTGTACCAGATCAACCTGGAGATTCCTGCGGCCACGGGGTCGAATCCGGCGATTCAAGTGACGGTGGCGGGGCAAAGCAGCGAGTCCGGACTGGTGCTTCCGGTCCAGTAAGTTTTGCATTTGGATCTACCTGCCCCAGGCAACTTTGGGCCATCGTGCCGTGTTTTCCTTGCAGAGCTCACCGATGACGAGGTAACTTTCGGACAACGCGCCGCGTAGACTGGAGTGCGGGCGGCGGACAGTCCGGCTTCGCCGAAGCGGTTGGGGTGGCCTGCTGTTAGAATCGAGGGAGGAGTCGTAATGAGGATACAGCCATGGGCGGCAGTGCTCGCGTTGGCGGGTGGAACGGGGTGCTGGGCCCAGGACGCGCCGGAAGCGCCAAAGCCGGTGGAGTTCACCGTATCCGCTGGAACCAAAGTTCCACTCAGCCTCATCAACACCATCAGCACAAAGCATTCGACGGCAGGCGACCGCGTGTACCTGGAGACGGCCTTCCCGATCCTGGTGGAAAACCGCATCGTGATTCCGGTGGGCAGCTACGTGGCGGGTACAGTCACGGAAGTGAAGAAGGCGGGTCGCGTAAAGGGTCGGTCGGAGTTGTACATCCGGTTCGATTCCCTGGTGCTGCCGAACGGCGTGACGCGCGACTTCCGGTCGCGGATGGGCGGCATGGACGGGGCGGCCTCGGGGAGCCTGGACCGCTCAGAAGGCACGGTCAAAGGGGAAGGCAATAAGACCGGTGACTTGAAGACGGTGGCCGAAGGCGCGGGCGTCGGCGCGTCGATCGGCGGGATTGCCGGTAGTGCCGCCGGAAATGTGGGAATGGGCCTGGGCGTCGGAGCGGCGGCGGGTGCGGCAGCCGGGTTGGTCGGCACGCTGCTGGCGCGCGGTCCCGACGCGGTAGTGCCGAAGGGCAGCACTTTAGAGATGGTGCTGGACCGGCCGCTGGTGTTCCAGCAAGGCGATTTGAACTTCGGCAATTATCAGCCGCCGCGGTCGCGGTAAGCGGGGATCTGGATTCAGCACAGAGACAGACGCGGAACAACAAAGCAAGTGAGGTTTCGGCGCTACGCGCCTACAAACTCCCCGCGTGATCTTCGCGCCCTCAGCGACTTCGCGGTGAAAACGACGCCTCACAGCCCTGATTGCTTCTGATAATCCCGGAACTGGTAGCGCAGATCCTCGCGCAGGTTTTTCACCAACAGCACGCGGGCGGCGAATTGAATTTCCGCTGATTTGGGCAGCCACACGCCGTCCCCGACGGGGGTTTGCTCGATGACGATGCGGCTGCCTTTCGCCAGGCGCAGCAGGAATCCGCCTAAGGTGACGGAGTCGCGCGCCTGCATCTCGGCTTTGACCCAACCATAATCTTTTTTGGCGATCCAGAGGCGGCCGGCCAGCACGGTGAGCACGGCGGCGGTGGTGGCTTTCGGATGGTAGCCCGGCTTGGGCGTAGCCTCGATCACGTAGCACGGGGTGCCGTCGAGGGTCTCTTCGCCGGTGAGCTTGAAGTTGTATGCGTCGGGGACCTCGCGGACCGGTTCGCGGCGGCGATCCTCGCGGCGCTTCCATTCGGCGATGCGGCGCCGGCGCTGCTCGGGCGATTCCTGGCGGCGAGCGTCGATGTTGAAGCGCAACTTGTCGTCTTCGAACTTGGACTCTTCGGCGGAGATGGGCTGATCGTTGCGCGCCACCAGGCGGCGGTACGGCGATCCTTCGATCATGTGTACATCGACGGTGCGGATGGTGATTTTCTTTGGTTGGCCGGCGGCATCGAGTTCGCGGGTCTCTTCGCGCTGCCGATATTGGTACTGCTGTTCGAGCGCGGCGTTGCGATTGTCGAGATCGATGGCCTTGCGGACGATCTCGCGCGCATCGGGGCCCTGTGCGGAGAGGGTCGCTGTCACAGAAGCAAAGAGGAGGGCCAACCGCACAGTTTCATTGTAGCGGGCGCCCGAAGCGACTCGGCGGCTTCACGGAACGGTCGGTGGACTCGTGGAGGCGGCGGCCCTATGGTAATCGGTGTAGGTAATCTGTTCGTTGAAGTTGTGAGTAGTGAAAAAGGTGCGGGCGGAGGCGCGCGCTTCGATTCGGCTGGCCACCCAGTTACCATCGGGCAGCCTGGTCTGTTCGAGGACGATGTGCGATCCCTTGTAGAGTCGCGCCAGGAAGAAACCGAAGCTCACGCTGCTGGTGGCGATGGCATCGGCCTTGACCCACTGCAGGTCCTTCTTATCGATCCACAAATTGCCCTGCATGGCGTGAAACATGTGAGCGTAGCGCGATTTGGGCTGATAGCCGGGGTGAGGTGTGGCGGTCACCACCCAGGCGGGGCCGGTGGGCAGGTCGGCGGAACCGGTAATGGTGAAGTCGAAAGCGTCCGGGACTTCCAGCATGTAGGAGCGCTCGCTTTGCTCCTTGAGAAAGCGGCGGTGCTTCTGCTCGGGCGATTCGGCGCGGCGGCGGGCCAGTTCCGCTTCGGCTTTCGCACGGACATCGGCCGTGACCGGGCGGCCGTTTTTCTTAACCGGAAGTTCGAAGGAAGTGTATTCCCCAAGAGGGATCACTTGATAGACGCTATCACTCGCATGGCCGCCCCGCCCCAGCGGCCGGTCGATTTCGCGCTCGGTGCAGTAATAGGAAAAGGATTCCTTCCAGGCGCGCTCGCCATTGAGAATGGATTGCCGTACCAGCGCGCGTGCATCGGGTTGAGGTGCGGCTACCGGCAGGATCGCCAGGAGAAACGCCGCGTATTGCATACCTGGTCAGGTGCAATTCAGCAGCCGTGCGCGAGTAAGTTGGTGTGGAATCGCTCAGGATGCGACGCGCAGGATTCGGGTGAAACCTTCTTCGAGCGCAGGTGGCACGAGTCGGGCGGCCATCACATCGAGCGCGGCGTCAGGGACGACACGTTCGCGGAGAAGGTTGCGCTCGCGGCAGACTTCCAGCGGCACATCGAAGAAGACCGCTTCCATTTCGCAGCCGAAGGATTTGCCTATGCCGATGTACGGAGCGCGCTCGACGGCGGTGAGGTTGGTGGCATCGACATAAGTTACGGGACGGCCGAGCAGGAGCCGCTGGCGCAGCAGGTAGCGGAGGCTTTCGAAGACGCGGTCGTGGATGGTCTGATTGGTTTCGTCATCCACGAGCCATTTGCGAATCGTGTCGCTGGACAGACCTTGGGCGCCGATCCGCTTCAACCAGGTGGATTTACCGGAACCGGGCAGGCCCACCAGGAGCACGATCCGCATCAGAAGCCGGCTTGCATACACCACTCCCTGGCGCAGTGCCCGTCAGGGAGTGGCTGCGGTTACGGTCTAGACCGACTCGGTGTGTTCGCCGGTCGAGTTGGATTCCGCCGGAGCTTCAGGAGCCGGAGCCGGAGCTTCGGCTTTCGGAGCGGTCTTCTTGCTGGCCTTCTTTTTGGCCGGAGCTTTTTTTGCCTTCTTCGCCGCCTTTTTGGCCGGACCCTTCTTCGCGGCCTTCTTGGCCGGCGCTTTCTTCGCGGCCTTCTTGACTGCCTTCTTCGCGGCCTTCTTCGCTGCCTTCTTAGTCGCCATGGTTATCTATCCTCGTCGAAAAATAATTCTCCCGGATAGGTAAGATCTTACAACGAATCGTTGCGATAACCAATGACTATCTTGGAGAATTCGTGAAGTTCTTCGGGGAACTTACCGGTGCAACGCGCGCGGTGCGGGCGAGATACTCTGAAGTGTGCCGCGCGATTGGGACCTGCATTATTCGGTTGCCGCGAATGTGAACGCAACAGCCGATCCGCTGCTGGTGCAGGTGGCGGAGTTGTGCCCGCCGGGTGAAGCGTTGGACGTGGCGTGCGGCCCCGGACACAACACTCTGTATCTTGCTGCGCTGGGCTGGCGCGTCACGGCGGTGGATGGCTCGCGAGTGGCCATCGAAATCTTGCGCCGCCGCGCGGCCGGCCTGCGCATCGACGCGCAGATTGCCGATCTGGAAAACGGCCGGTACACCATCCGTCCGGATGCGTACGACCTCATCGCGGACTTCTACTTCCTGCACCGCGCGCTGTTCTCTCAGATCCGCGGAGGCGTGCGGCCGGGTGGAATCGTCGTAGCGGCGATTCATCTGCTGGATGAGCAGGCCGCCGGCGGTCCGCACAACCCGGCGTTTCTGCTCCGGCCGGGCGAATTGCGGCAGACATTCGCCGATTGGAAGATTCTGTTTTATTCCGAGGCGCGCGAAGGGCCGGCGGGATCGGGCAGGCGGAGCGCCGCGCGGATCATTGCACGGCGCGCCTGAGGGATCGGCCAGGTCCTCGACCGCGAGATTCAGTTGGTTTCCGGCTAACCGCTCCCTTTGGCCGCGGCTCTGTGCGACGCCTTTCAGAGCCGCGACTAAAAGGAGCGGTCCGCACAACTTCAAGAGGTCGAAGACCTACGAGAAGAGCCCGGCAATGGTGGCACCGAACAGCGTGAACAGCACGAATGGCGTGGCCACGGCGATCAAGGCCCCCGTGAAACTGATGCGCTTGCTGGCCGCCTTCACCCCTGTGGCGCCCAGCAGCAGGGTCCAGATGGCGAACACGTCTACGGCCGTCGCGAGGGCATAGAGAAACTTGGAGCTGGCGATCGGGTCCATGAAGGCCGCGGCGTTGAAGGCCAGCGGATTCACCAGATTGAAATCGTCCGGGTTCTTCAGGAACATCACCACGATGCTCAGCACATAGCGGATCAGGATCGGCAGGCTGGCCCAGGCCTCGATGGCGAAGACCTGCTTGAACCGGAGCCCGGCACCCATGATGTTGGCGATGCCGAGGACGATCGCCGAGGTAATCAGCAGGGCGATGGGCGTGACGATAATCACCCCACCGTCGTAGCCGTATCCAGCGAATTTGGCCTGCATGGCGCGCTGGTCCGGCGTCATCTGGGACATTTGCTGGGCGACCTTGGGGTTGATTTCCGCCTGGTGCTGGAAGAAGCGCGCCCACCCGACGTGCTGGCCGTAGGTGGTGTAATAGGCAACCCCGGCGATGATCATCAGCAGCAGCGGAAGCAGCCAGGTGGGCCGCTGGGCAATATCCGCAAAGGCTTTAGACGGTTCGAGGAACACGCCCGTGATACGGGCGAACACACCCATGCCGCGCGGTTCGGGCGGCTGGGCGCCGATCGGTTCGGGAGTCATATGGGTATTCGCGATTGTACTCCACACTGTATACGAGGGGGAATCGAGCGGGGTTCACCGTGTTTAGTATTGAAGCGGATCGGCGGTCCGTTATGATGAAGGTTCATGCACCGATCGATGCACGCGAATCGCGCCGCCGTATTATTGCTCGTCGCCTTGAGCGCGTGCAAACCGCCGGAGACGGCTCATCCGAAGGCAATTGTAGGCGCGGTCCTGATCGATGGCCAGGGCGGGCCGCCGATGAGCGATTCGGCGGTCATAGTGGCTGAGGGCATCGTTGAAGCGGCCGGCCCGCGCTCCTCGGTGACGATTCCGCAGGGCGCGGACACCGTGGATGGGTCGTCGAAGTATATCGTGCCGGCGGTAATCGATGTGTGCCACCAGGTATCGCCGCCGGACATGATCCGGGCGCTCACCCCGGAAGAAGCCCGCAGCCAGGTGGACAAGGCTGCCCGAAACCATCCGCCGCTGATCCATACGGCCAGCCTGGCGCCCACGGTGGCCCAGGCGGCCATGGAGGAGGCGCGCTCGAAATCCATTCCGGTAGCGGCGCATGTCTCCACCGAGGCCGAGGCTGAAACCATGGTGGCAGCGGGGGCGGCCGGCCTGATCGGAATTATGCGCGATCGCGACGTGGATTCGGCGTTCGCATCCAAGCTCCGGGATTTGCGCATCTTCGTCGCTCCGGCGCTGGGCAGCAGCCCCCAGGATCTGGATACCGCCGAGCGCAATACCCGGCGGCTGTTCCACGATGGCGTGCCGATCGCGATTGCCTCGGTGGGCGGCAGCTATCAGCGCGAAACCGAGTTGCTGGCCGAGGCCGGCATTCCACCCCTGGATGTGATCGTGGCGGCCAGCCGTAACGGCGCGGCGGCACTGGGCATCCTGGCCCACGAAGGCACGATCCAGCCGGGCAAGGTGGCCAACCTGATGGTGCTGTCGTCCAATCCGGGTGAGGATGTCCACAACCTGCGCCGCGTGGTGATGCGCATCAGCGCCTCGGTGTGGAAGCGCTGACGGAACAAACTTTCAGGCGCGCGCGTATATTGGTGGTCGAGGAACACCATGCGACCCATGCTCGCGCTGCCGGCGCTCGCGTCCGGCCTGATCTGGCTTCCTGCCTGCGAAGTGGTGGAATGGGGCGGGATTGAGAAGTACACCCACGATCTCCATCAGAGTTATCCGCTGAGAGCGGACGGGCGTCTCTCCGTTGAAACTTTCAACGGATCGGTAGAAATCTCCGGCTGGGATCAGAACACCGTCGATATCAGCGGCACCACCTACGGGCCGACGCAGGCCGCCGCCGACAACCTGCGGGTGAATATCGAGCACCATGCCGATGACGTGAGCATCCGGGTGGAGCGCCAGGTGGACTGGCAGCGCAACGTGGGTGCGCGGTTCGTGATTAAAGTGCCGCGCGGCGCGCGGTTGGACCGCGTTACGACCTCCAATGGCGGCATCCACACGAACGACGGCTCAGGACCGGCGCGGCTGAAAACCTCCAACGGGGCCATCGAGGTGGAGGATTTGAGCGGCAGCGTGGAGGCCGAGACCTCCAACGGCCGCGTGCACTTAACCAACGTTTCGGGCGACGCCGTGGTGCACACGAGCAACGGAAGGATCGAGACCGAGGGGCTGAAAGGAGCGTTAGACGCCACCACTTCGAACGGCTCGATCCGCGGCCAGGTGGCGCGCAACAGCCGCGATGTCCACGCCGAAACCTCCAACGGCCCGATCGAGCTGACTTTGCCGCCGGATTTTTCGGCCGATCTGCGCGCTCACACCAGCAACAGCGGCATCACCCTGCACCTGCCGGCCGAAACGAATGCGCACATTTCGGCGCATACCAGCAACAGCAGCATCAGCAGCGAGTTCGAAATGCGCTCGCAGGGAACGATCAGCAAACACCAGTTGGATGGGGTGATCGGCGCGGGCGGCCCGCTGTTCGACCTGAGCACGTCCAACGGGAACATCCGGCTCCTGAAGATGTAGCGTGTTGTGGGGCACTCTCAGTCTGCAGCGTCCCGACTCTTCGGGACGCATGTCTTCATTCTCTGTGCGGCGCCGCGACGGCAGCACGCTCGACACTGATAGCACCGGAAACCCATGGCAGAAGAGCGTCGGCATGAGTGCCGACGCGTCACGCAGAAGCGCGCGCGCCACCCTACTTGTCCGCCAGCGCTTCCTGAATGCGCACGGTGAGCATATCAACGAAGC
>Ga0335085_10011908_pt1 | contig 12849 bp, 12 predicted proteins | sample Lox_Sample_45_FD_206712 | JGI IMG/M metagenome (GOLD analysis project Ga0335085, IMG submission 206712) | Soil microbial communities from Loxahatchee National Wildlife Refuge, Florida, United States - Lox_Sample_4.5 | ecosystem: Environmental > Terrestrial > Soil > Wetlands | place: USA...
CATCTCGCCGAATTTGTGCCCGACATGAAATCAAGCCACGTGGTGAGCGTCGCCGGTGAGCCGCTGCATGTGGAGCAGAAGGGCGAGACCGGATTTTTGTTCTTCAACCGCGATTTCGAGGTGGTGCTGGAGGTCGAGGAAATGCCGCCGGAACGGCTGAAGTTTCGCGCCACCGGCGGCGACATGAAGCACATGCAGGGCGAATGGCGCATCCGCGCGGACGCCGACTCCGTGAATATCGAATACGAGGCGGAGATTGAACCCGATTTCTGGGTGCCGCCGCTGGTCGGTGCTGCGCTGATGCGGCGCGATATCAGAGGCAATATCGAGGGCGTGATCCGGGAAATGCTCAGGCGCTACGCTGCTGCCCGCGGGAAAACCGCTGCGCGGCTGCAATAATTTCCAGCCATGACCGATACACTGCGCGTCGCGACTTACAACATTCACAAGGGATTGTCGTTTTTCAACCGCCGCCTCGTGATCCACGAGGTGCGCGAGCGCTTGTGCAAGCTTGATGCCGATCTCGTTTTTCTGCAGGAGGTGCAGGGCGAACACGAGCATCATGCCGGCCGTTACGACAACTATCCGCATCAGTCGCAATATGAATTTCTTGCGGACACGGTATGGGCCGATTTCGCATACGGCCGGAATGCCGTATACGACGATGGTCATCACGGCAACGCCATCTTGAGCCGTTTCCCCGTCGCGCGCTGGGACAACGAGGATATTTCGGCACATCGCTTCGAGCAACGCGGTCTGCTGCATTGTGAGGTCCGGATTCCGGGATGGAGCGAGGTATTGCATTGCGTATGCGTGCATCTCGGCCTATTTTCGCGTCATCGCAGCCGCCAGCTGCAGGCATTGCGCGCGCGTATCGAGCGGCTGGTCCCTTCAGAAGCGCCGCTGATTGTCGCCGGCGATTTCAATGACTGGTCGCGACGCGCCCAGCATGCGCTGGCGCGGCCGCTTGGCCTGAACGAAGTGTTCGAATATACGCGCGGCCGTTCCGCGCGCAGTTTCCCGGCGCGATTCCCGCTGCTGCCGCTCGACCGTATTTATGTGCGCGGATTCACAATCAAGCAGGCGCACGTGCATCACGGCCGCGCGTGGGCGCGGATTTCAGATCACGCCGCGCTGACTTCGACTATTGTCAGGAATTTTTGACATGATCCAGTTCTGCGACGGCAACCGCGTTGAACTGCTGCGCAGCGGCGCCGAGTACTTTCCGGCGCTTGTTGCGGCGTGCGACGCAGCCACTTCGGAAATTCATCTGCAAACCTATATCTTCTCGGAAGACGGCAGCGGACAGGCGGTGGCTGAAGCATTGATGCGCGCGGCGCGGCGCAACGTCGCCGTGCATTTACTGATGGACGGCTTCGGATCCAAGGAGTTGAGCGCGGGATTTCTGCGGCAGCTCCGGGAAGCGGGCGTGCGGGTGCTCAAATACCGGCCGCAGATCGCAGCCTGGCGCTTCCGCCGCACCCAATTGCGCCGTTTGCATCACAAGGTCGCGGTGGTGGATGCGCATATCGCTTTCGTCGGCGGCATCAACGTGATAGATGACATGGATACCCCGGGCCAGGTGCCCCCGCGTTTCGATTATGCGGTGAAAGTCGAGGGGCCGTTGCTCGCTCAAATCTGTCCGGTTGTTACCCGATTGTGGGGTCTCGTGGCGTGGACGCAGCTGCGTCTGCACAAAATGCCGTCCTCGACCGTGTCGATCAAAGCGGAGGATTGCGGTACGCAACGCGCGGCGTTCGTAATCCGCAATAACGTGCGGCATCGCAAGGATATCGAGAACGCCTATCTTGAATCCATGCGGCGCGCGAAGTCGGAAATCCTGATCGCCAACGCCTATTTCTTTCCGGGAAAGAACTTTCGCCGCGCGCTGATCGATGCCGCTGCGCGGGGCGTGCGCGTGGTATTGCTGCTGCAGGGACGGGTCGAGTACCGGTTATTGCACTACGCGTCGCGCGCGCTTTACCGGCAGCTCTTGGATGCGGGAATTGAAATTTTCGAATACCGTCGCAGTTTCATGCACGCCAAGGTCGCGGTGATCGACAACCATTGGGCGACGGTCGGTTCTTCCAATATTGATCCGCTGAGTCTGCTGCTGGCGCGCGAAGCGAATATCGTCGTGGAAGACATTGAATTTGCGCGCGGGCTGCGATCCAGTCTTGAAGCGGCGATGACGACAGGCGCTGAACCGGTACGGCGCATGGTATGGCGAAAACAACGGTTGCCGACGCGCATCGTATCCTGGCTTTGTTATGAGATCGTGCGTTTTTTGACCGGCTGGTCGTCGTACGGCCGCGCGCGCGATTTTACCTAGGCTTCAAAAAGAAAGGCGCGGAACTTGCGTTCCGCGCCTTAACCCCAACCCGTAACGAGTTAACAGTTAATAACCGGGTGGGGGAGGGGGAGGCGGTACCTGATTAAAACGACCTTCGCGTCTGTGTGGCGGATTAACGACGGCCACGCCTTCATCTATCACGCCGACGCCAACTTTGACATAGCTGCCGGGGTTGTAGGGCAAGCTGGTTGTTATATCACGACCATTATAACGATAGACGATGGTATAGCCGGTTATAACGTCATGAGTGACGTTGCTGCAGGCTTGCACGGTCTGCGCAGTGGGTGCTGAAGGTGAACTCGCAATTTGGTTGCCGACGATCGCGCCGCCAGCGGCGCCCACAATGGTTGCTGCGGTTTTGCCGCTACCATGTCCTACCTGAGCGCCCAGTAGCCCTCCGGCAAGGCCGCCAATAATGCCACCGGCAATTCCACTTCCTTGCGATGGCGGCGGCGGTTGAGTTACCACTGTCTGGGGCTGGCATACTTGCTGCGATACGCTTTGAACAATCGGCGTTGCCGAAATAACCTGTGCGTTATCGACGAAGTCGCTTGCTTGGGCGACGCCACCCTCCAATGCAAGCAACATGGCGCTGCTAATAATCGCTATTTTGGGGTTCATGAGCAGTTCCTTTCTTCCCAAGATGATGCCTTATTAGACGCGATGCGGCAGCACTTGCTGATTGGAATTACAAAGTTTTACACCGGGTTACCAAAGCTAAAAATTGATCGTCGCGCTGTGTGAAATCCTGTCGGATAGGCAACATCACCGCTTGAAAAACAGTGGGGGGCGGGTTTGGTGCAGAATGGCGCCGGCAGCCCTCAAATAGTGCGCTCCGGGCTACGTAATATTTTTACGGATTCTTCTTTCCGTTCTCTTTTCAATCACTTGCTGGCTGGCATTCGAATTGCTAAGGAGTAGGCGAAGGCGGGGAGTTCTGTTTTGCTCTCTGTTTTCATCCTCCTCCTTTGGTACTTGGGCACATTCAACTGTGCCCGTTTTTTTTGTACCGTCGATACTAGGTCGGCACGAACGGCACGCAGAGAGCCGATGATGTTTGTCGTCGACAGGTTTTCCCGGCGCTGTCTGCCGCTCGTCTTCTGCGGGCGTTTTGATCGTTTCATGCACGGGGAAGAATTTTCTGGCGCACGCGGCCGGCGAGTACAATAACGGCATGGCCACTTCTAGGACGACCGCCATCACGTCGCTGCCGACTATCGCGAGAGCCGGCGCCGGAAGCGAATGGCGTACTGTAAGGATGCTGTTGCCCTATCTTTTAGAATTCAAGGGCAGGGTCATCGTTGCGCTGTCGTTCCTCGTGATCTCCAAACTCGCCAATGTCGGCGTGCCGTTGGTATTCAAGCGGGTTATCGACAGCCTGACGCCGACCCAGGCCGTGGTGGCGATGCCGTTCGCATTGCTGTGTATTTACGGGATATTGCGTTTGTCTTCGACTCTGTTCGCAGAACTGCGCGACGTCGTCTTCGTCCGAGTCGGTCAGCGCGCCATCCGCCGTATCGCACTGAACGTATTCCGTCATTTGCACGCTCTCTCGCTGCGCTTTCACCTTGAGCGACAGACCGGCGGCGTATCGCGCGACATCGAGCGCGGCACGCGCGGCATCAATACCCTGCTGAGCTTCATGTTGTTCGCGATCATTCCCGTGATACTGGAATTTGCCCTGGTTGCCGTGGTATTGCTCGTTAAATTCGATTGGCGTTTCGCCGCCATTACTTTCGTGGCGGTGGCGATTTACACTTTTTTTACCATCTTGATCACCCAGTGGCGGATGGACATCCGGCGCCTGGCCAATGAGCTTGATTCAAGGGCCAATACACGCGCCATCGACAGTTTGCTGAACTACGAGACGGTCAAGTATTTCAACAACGAGGAATACGAGGCGCGGCGGTACGACGAAAGCCTGCGGAAGTACGAGGCCGCGGCGGTCAAAACCGAAATGTCGCTCGGCATCCTGAATATCGGACAGAGTCTCGTGATCGCGGTCGCCGTCACCTTGCTGATGATGCTGGCGTCGCAGGGGGTTGTTGCCGGTAATCTTACGCTGGGCGATTTGGTGCTGGTCAATGGGCTGTTGATCCAGCTTTATATCCCGCTCAACTTTCTGGGCACCGTCTACCGCGAGATCAAACAGTCCCTGACCGATATGGACCGCATGTTCCGTCTGCTCGGTCAGCACCGCGAAATCGAAGACAGGCCCGGCGCCGTGCCGCTGGCAGCGCCCCATGCGGAAATTCGTTTCGAACAGGTTGATTTCAGCTATGACCCACAGCGGCAAATCCTGTTTGGTGTCGATTTCACGGTTTCGCCGGGGGCCAAGGTCGCCGTGGTCGGACCCAGCGGTGCCGGCAAGTCAACACTTGCCCGTCTGCTGTATCGATTTTACGACGTCACGCGCGGCCGCATCACGATCAACGGTACGGATATCCGCGACCTGACGCAGTCGAGCCTGCGCGCCGCAATTGGCATCGTGCCGCAGGACACAGTGCTGTTCAACGACACCATTTACTACAATATCCAGTACGGCCGTCCCGACGCTTCGCATGAGGAAGTGATTGCCGCCGCCCAGGCTGCGCACATCCATGATTTTGTAATGCGTCTGCCGGAGCAGTACGAATCGCGCGTCGGCGAGCGGGGATTGAAGTTGTCGGGGGGCGAAAAGCAGCGCGTCGCGATCGCGCGCGCGATCCTTAAAAACCCCGCCATCCTGATTTTTGACGAAGCGACATCGGCGCTGGATTCAGCGACTGAGCAGGCGATTCAGGACGAGTTGGTGCGCATCGCGCGCGGGCATACCACGCTGGTGATCGCGCATCGGTTGTCTACGGTGATGGATGCCGACCAGATCCTCGTCATATCGGCGGGCCGTGTCATAGAACGTGGTACGCACCGCGAATTGCTGGCGCGCGACGGCGCCTACGCCGAAATGTGGGCGTTGCAGCAACAGGAGGAAATACAGCGACAACATGGCGAACAACTCGCGGCGCAAACCACGAGTTGATCCCCGCTATTTTTTCTGCGCTACGGGCGCAGTCGTCACAAAACGGAATTTGATTTGTACATTGTCGGCGACGGTGTCCGTATCCTTCCATTTGCCCTCGCCGATGTTGTAATGCAGGCGGCTGATCGTAAACGTTCCTTCATATACGCTGCCATCGGTGTCCGATTGATGGGTGAAGGGTACGACAATCTCATCGCTGGTGCCCTTGATCGAGAGCGTACCGTTTGCCTCATAGCGGTCGCCGCCCAGTGCCCGCACGCGGGATGACACGAAACGTGCCTGCGGAAAATCATGGGCGTCAAGCCACAACCGGCCCCTGACCTCGTCGTCGATTTCCGGATCGAATTCGAAACTGCCGGTCCCGATTTCGATTTGGATTTTGGCGGCCTCGGGTTGCGCCGGGTTGAAGTCGATATGCGCGGAAAACTGCTTAAACTCCGCTTCGACCGGAACCCCCATTTGGCGTGACGCGCAGCCGACCCGGCTTTTGCCGTAAATTATGTTCTGTTCCGTTGCCGCGGCGTTGGCTGACAGCACAGCCGCCAGTGCGGGGATCATCCACCAGCGCATCATGAGGGTTCGCGCGATTTTAGAAAGGGCAGCATGCGCCGTAGTACGCCGTCGCGGTCGATGAAATGATGTTTGAGTGCCGCCGCCACATGGATTGCCACCATAACTGCCAACCCGTCGTTTAGAATTTCATGCACTTCCTCGAGGAATCTGGACAGTGGTTTGTCCTTGCCCAGAAGATCGGGTAGCGGTATCAATCCAAGATAGACTGTTGGTACTCCCGCCGCCGAACTGTAAAGCCAGCCGCTCAGCGGGATCATAATGATCAATATATAGAGCATGATATGAGAGGCTCCCGCTGTCGCCTTTTGCCATGCCGGCATGCCGGCAGGAAACGGCGGTACCGGATGCGTTAGCCGCCAGATGATGCGTGCGACGGCGAACATGAAAACAGTCACCCCCAGCCATTTGTGCCAGGAAAAATATTTGAGCTTGAGTGGCGACAGCGGCAAGTCCACCATGTAGTGGCCGAGCGTAAAACCGCACGCGATAAGCGCGAATATCAGCCAGTGCAAGGCGATCGCGGTCTTGGTATAGGAAGCAGTTCGTGAAGTGACCATCGCGAGAAAATCATTGTCTTGTCGCGTTATTCTCCATTTTCGACGTCGCTGGCCATGGCCGGTTCAATATCCTGGCCCCTATCGTTTACACGCCAGGGTCGAACCGGCGATGCTAATCGATCTCGACCGAATATTAATAGTCTTTCCTTAGACGCTGATTTTTGGTATTTTACCGATACTCTTCGATTCATGGCCCAGGGAGGGTATTCTGAAGACCGGATTTGGCATTGGCAGGAACGGCGCGTGGGTTGTGCTTTTAACGATGCTGCCTTTCGCCAGCTATGCAGCGGGATCGGTGCAACCCGTCAATTACGAAATGATCAAGATGTCCGGAACGCCTGCCGTTAAGTCCGTTGCGGCGTTGGTTGTCGATCAGGGCAGTGGCGGCGTCATTTACGAAAAGAATACGGACAGAATTGCCCCGATCGCCTCGATTACCAAGCTGATGACGGCGATGGTGACGCTCGACGCCGGCCTGCCGCTGGATGACGTTGTCACCATCGATCCCGATGATATTGATACGATCAAGCATACCGGTTCGCGGCTGGCGGTCGGTACCGGTCTGCCTCGCGGCGATTTGCTGCGGCTGGCGCTGATGTCCTCGGAAAATCGCGCCGCCGCGGCGTTGGGGCGTACTTATCCCGGCGGCACCAAGGCGTTTGTCGAGGCGATGAACCACAAGGCTGTCGAGCTCGGGATGTCAAACACCCGTTTCGTCGATCCGACGGGATTGAGCAGTGACAATGTTTCGACCGCCGGGGATTTGGCCAAGATGGTCAACGCGGCCTATCAATATGCGCTGATCAGGGAATTTACCACCACGTCGTCGCATCGCGTCCAGACCGTCGCCGGACGCAGCATGCAATTTCGTAACTCGAACCGGTTGGTGAAAAGCGCGAAATGGGAAATCGGGTTGTCGAAAACCGGCTATATCAGTGAAGCTGGCCGCTGTCTGGTCATGCAAGCCGAGATCGCCGCCCGGCCGATTATCATCGTGCTGCTCGACTCGTGGGGAAAATATACGCGCCTTGGCGATGCTAACCGCATCAAAAAATGGCTGGAAACACAGCTTGCCCACAAGCATATAGGACCCGGGCCAACCGCGTCGGCCGATATTTCCATGTAAGCCGGGCCATGGGCAAAGGCGATAAAAAAACTTTTCGCGGCAAGGTCTTCAAGGGTTCTTATGGAAAAACCCGCCTGCATCATCCGCAAAAACGGGGAATTCCAAAGACCAAAACTGCGGCAGCCAGAAAGACCGGCTAAAGTACGCTGGCGCGTCCTAGAAATGAGAGCAGCGCGGTATTGAAAGCCGTCGTCCGTTCGATATTGAGCAAGTGCGCGGCTGAGGGAATGATGGTCAACTCGGCTCCCCAGATTTCATGATAGATCGTCCTGGCCATCGCAACGGGCGTGCCGGTGTCTTGGGCACCAACCATAACCAGCGTAGGGCATTTGATTTTCTTGAGGCGGCCGGTAAGGTCGATGCGTGAAACCGCGTGGCAACATCCCGCGTAACCGGCGATGGATGTTGCCCGAATATAACCGGCAATTCGGTTCATGACTTGCGGGTGCGTTTCCCGGTAGTGGCCGGTAAACCAGCGCTCAAGCGTCGGATCAACCACGGTTTCCAAGCCGTTAGCAGTAACGTTTTGGATGCGCCCCTCAAGTGCTGCTATGGTTTGCGGGGGATAATGGCCGGTGGTACTGGCCAGTGTCAGCGATTGCAGCAGCCCCGGATATTTGAGTGCAAACGTTTGACCGATCATGCTGCCCATTGATAATCCGACCCAATGCGTGCGTTTAATGCCGAGCAAGTTGAACAATTCATGGGCGTCATCGGCAAGCTGCTCAAGCGTATAGTAGCCGGCCGGTGCGGAACTGTCTCCATGGCCACGCACGTCATAGCGCAATACCGTGAATTTTGCAGCGAGTGCCGGCATCTGTTCATCCCATACGCACAGATGGCAAGCGAGGGGATGGCTTAGCGTCAGCCACGGGCCGCTGCCGCTAATCTCATAGTGGATGCTGTTGCCGCCGACGATGACTTGCAAGGAATTGTGAGTCGTTCGAATAGCTCGCGCCACCTCAAGGCGCACGGAGCGGAATTATAACAATTCCACTTCTGCGTCGACGGTTGCTTCTTCGACAATGCCGACCGTGTCTTCTCCGTGCACGTGATACACGAGTTCCAGTCGTCCGTCATGGTGTTCCACAACCGCGCTGCAACTATCGACCCAGTCTCCGCAATTGATATAGATTACGCCGTTGATCTGCTTGATTACCGGTGTATGAATGTGGCCGCAGATTACGCCGTCGAGTCCGCGCTGTTTTACATTATGCGCGATGGCGTGTTCAAAGTTGCTGATGAAACTGACTGCCTGCAGCACATTACGTTTGGCGTAATCGGCAAGCGACCAGTAGCCGCGAACCCCGAGTTTGCGCCGCAACAACGATAGCGCGCGGTTGAGGTGGATCAAAAAGCTGTAGGAAAAATCACCAAGTAACGAAATCCAGCGGTGATAAGTCGTCACCTGATCATACTCGTCGCCATGCAACAACAGGTAACTCTTGCCATCGGCGGTGACATGAACATATTCACGCGCCAGAATGATATTGCCGAATGAGCTGCCGACATAATCGCGCAGCGCTTCATCATGGTTGCCGGGAATCATGATGACATGTGTCTGATGACGTGCTTTTCGCAGTATTTTTTGTACGACTGTGTTGTGTTGCGCCGGCCAGTATATGCCGCGACTCAGAGCCCAGAAATCAATGATATCGCCGACCAGAAAGATGTATTCGGCGTCGTATTTCCTGATGAAAGAAAGCAACTGCTCCGCGCGGCAAGCGCGCGTACCGAGATGAATGTCAGATAGAAACAGCGAACGCACCCTCATGGGAACACGTGCGCGATTCATCAGCATGGCGCAATGGTATTGCGCAAAGGTTACAGAATTACGACGATAGCTACCGTTTGTATTGCGATCGGGAATCTGCGGGAAGACGTTCTTGGAGGAAAGCTTGAAAAGGACGGAACAGCCCCCATTACCAGAGCATGATGAATATCGTCTATAACAGCGAAAATTATTACGTGCTGGAGTATCCGGATCAGCACGGTTATGAAGTGGTCGACAAGAATGCCGGCCGGGGCACTTATTTTTACGGCGACATAGCCAGCAAATTCCGCGCATCAATTGTGCGCGCAATCAACGAGGATCCGTCGGTTGAGCGTATCGATGAATTTCTTGCGGGGTTTGGCGGGGCAGTCGATTTTCCGATAACCGTTCATTGAAGCACATGGCGCCCTCGAACAGGGGCGGCGAGGATCAGGCGGTCAATATTAGTTTGCCGTTCTGGGTAAGCCGCAGCCGGTAGTCGCGTCCCTGATGTTCAATGATGATTTCTGCTGCCCCGCCGAGTAATTCTTTGCTGGTGGTTCGAGGTGGGGTGATCACGTCCCACGAACGCCGTAAAGTTTGTTTGGGAAGATTGCGACGTTGATCCGACTTATTCATTTGCAAATGATAACTATTATTATTAAAGACGTCAATTATTAAAATATAAGCATAAACAATAAGTTATTGGATGCCGGCATATTGGAAACCTATTATTTGAAAATTGAGATGAATGGTTAGGATGATCACGCGGATATGATGGGATTCAGCGAATTCTTTTAGTTGGCATGCTGCATTCTTCGCCGACGCAATTATGCTCGGGTAACGACAAGCTGTGCTAGTGAGAGGCGCGGGGTTGCTGTTCCGCGGCCCTGATACCATCTCACATCACATACGATGCAATAATATGATTTTGTATCGAAACACCTGTAACCGGATGCGACAACACAGGCTGGCCGTTTTAGTAATAATTCCTGTGCTCTAAATTACAATTGCATTTTGTGCGCAGCGCGGCCGGATAAAATCACTTATGCTTGACACGATTTCGATCCTGCTGGTCGCGGCGGCGGTATTCGCCTACTTCAACCTGCGCTATCTTAAATTGCCGACGACGGTCGGCGTGATGGCGATCGCATTGCTACTGTCATTGTGGTTGCTTGTGCTCGACAAACTCGGGCTGTCACTGCTACGCGACTACGAAGAATCACTGTTACATTCGATCGATTTCACGCAGGTGCTGATGCAGGGCATGCTGTCGTTGTTGCTGTTTGCAGGCGCGCTGCACATGGACCTCGGCCGGTTGCGCGCCTACCGTTGGCAGGTCGGCGTGCTGGCGCTGGCCGGCACCATGGTCTCGACGTTGATCGTCGGCTTCGGCTGCTGGTACGTGCTGTCATTTACCGGTATTGCATTGCCGATTGAGTATTGCATGTTGTTCGGTGCGCTGATTTCACCAACCGATCCGATTGCAGTGCTCGCGATTCTGCGTTCGATGAAGGTACCGCATGAATTGGAGGTCACGATCGCCGCAGAGTCACTATTCAACGATGGCATCGGCATCGTGCTGTTCACCATGACGTTGGGACTTGTCACGCACGGCGCGAGCCCGACTTTTGGCAGCGCAGCATGGCTATTCGCGCGCGAAGCACTCGGCGGCGGGCTACTCGGACTGGCGTTCGGCTATCTTGGTTTTCGCATGCTGCGCAGCATCAATAATTATCAGATCGAAACACTGATCACCGTCGCGCTAGTAATGGGCGGCTATTCGCTCGCCAATGCGCTCGACGTCTCCGGCCCGATTGCAATGGTCGTTGCTGGTATCGTGGTCGGCAATTACTGGCAAACCTGTGCGAAGCCGGAGCGCACTCAGGAACATATCGATATGTTCTGGGAACTGATTGACCAGATATTAAACGCGGTGCTGTTTATGCTGATGGGACTGGAGATCGCAGTCATCGCCTTTCCCGATGGTTCGGCGTGGGGCCTGTTACTGGTGGTCGCGATCACGCTTGGCGCGCGCTTCGTGACCGCTGGTCTGCCGGTGCTGGTTTTTAAACACTGGTTCAGGCTGCCACGCGGCTCGCATTGGGTGCTGACGTGGGGCGGCGTGCGTGGCGGTATCTCGATTGCACTCGCACTGTCGTTGCCGCATAGCGAACACCGTGAACTGCTGGTGATGATGACGTATTGCGTGGTACTGTTCTCGATTTTCGCGCAGAGCCTGACCGTTGGTAGCGTCGCGCGCAGGGCGCTGTAGTCGGGAAAATAGGCCACGACCTAGGCAACTGATACTTGTCCTGTTGCCTATGTGATTATTGCGGGCTTTTCCGACGGTTGAATTAATAAAAAGCCCCGGCAATACCGGGGCTTTGACTTGGGGGAAATGCCTGATCAAGCAGTTTTCTTTTTGCTCGGGCTGGTGACCGCTTCAACATTAGCCTGGGTCAGTTCAATGAATTGCTTGGCCGACTTGGCAAGATTGTCGTAAGTGAAGTTAATCGCGGAAATCGTGGACTTGACTGTGGCGACGACAACTTCCGAACCCGCCGGAGCGGATTTTACAAATTTATCGAGGACGGTAACTACGCGTTTATTGAAATCGGCTATTTGTTCTTCCAGCAATGAGCTGATTTCAGATTGGGTTTCGAAGGCGATATCGTAGACGTTCTTGGTATAACTCGCCGCTTTTTCCAAGACCGGCTGGGCCACATTGTTCTTGAGCTGAGCCAATTCCTGCAGATCTTTTACTTCCGCCAGTGTTTTTACCTGTTGTACACCGTCGGCGAAAGCGCTTTTTGCGGTTTTCAACTGCATTTCAAGCAGGCGTTCAGCGCTATCCAGCGCAATATCGGCGAACCGTACTGCGGTTTCAAAATTCGCCTTATTAAACGCCACGAGCTGTTCGGGAGCTTGGTACATTGTGATTTCCTTTCAAACAGTTTATAAATCATGACAATGGGTAGCACCAAGGCGCGACCGCCATTTTGCTGCACTGCACAATAATGGATTTACCATAAGTACGTCAAGAAATTTCGAGGAAGATTTCATGCGTCGCGTCATGAAATGAACCAATAAATAATAGAATAATTTAAAATCAATCACATAAGTATGTTTCTGATCAGTTAGGCCTAATATGCAAGATGCGGTACCGCAATTGCCATTTGCCCCTCATTTACAGCGCAGCGCCATCGGCGACACACCGCGTTGTGAGTTAGGCGGGGCTTGGAATCTGCACGCGCTGGAGCATCATCTAGTTGAACTGCAGCCCGCGCTTGCCGAGTGCGCATCGGACCAGCGTTGCGAATGGGACCTGCGCCAAGTGCAGATACTTGATCATGCTGGGGCGATGCTATTGTGGCGGACGTGGGGCAAACGGCGTGCGGCGCATTTACTGCTCAAACCGGAGCACGAACAGATATTTCAACGCTTCGACCTACCACCGGAATCCGC
>Ga0335085_10011909_pt1 | contig 12849 bp, 15 predicted proteins | sample Lox_Sample_45_FD_206712 | JGI IMG/M metagenome (GOLD analysis project Ga0335085, IMG submission 206712) | Soil microbial communities from Loxahatchee National Wildlife Refuge, Florida, United States - Lox_Sample_4.5 | ecosystem: Environmental > Terrestrial > Soil > Wetlands | place: USA...
CCCGAGCCGCTGATGTCGCTCTGCTTCGTCGCCATCAAGAGCCTGTTCCCGGCTTGAGCGCGGGCGAGCTCGAAGAGCGGTTCGTCTCCGGGGAGGAGGTCTACAGAGGCGGCTTCCTGCGCCTGCAGCGCGACGTCGTGCGGCTGCCCGACGGCACGCAGGCCACGCGCGAGTACGTCCGCCATCCCGGCGCGGTCGGCATCGTGGCAGTGACGGACGACCGCAAGGTGGTCCTCGAGCGCCAGTACCGGTACCCGCTGCGCCGGGAGTTCATCGAGATCCCGGCGGGCAAGCTGGAGGCGGGCGAGGCCCACCTGGAGACCGCGCAGCGCGAGCTGCTGGAGGAAACCGGCTACGCGGCCTCGGCCTGGGAAAAGCTGGGGGTGATCCACAACGCGATCGGCTACTCCGACGAGTCGATCGAGCTCTGGCTCGCCACCGGCCTCGCGCAGCGCGGCCGAAAGCTGGACGCGGGCGAGTTCCTCGAGGTCCTGACCGTCGGCTTCGACGACGCGCTGGCGATGGCGCGCGACGGCCGTCTCAGCGACGTGAAGACGATCGTCGGCCTGTTCTGGGCCAGCTCGCGCTCCTAAGCCAGACCCGCCTGTCGCTGCAGTGCGGCAAGCTTATTGCACCATTGCCGCGATTGATTTGACGCCATGATCCGGCGCCGGGAGCATCATGCGGGTTGATCCAGGGCAATTCGACGAGGAGGGGAGAATGGACAAATCCTACGTTCGCGGCGTGACGCGCCGCCACTTCATGGCCGGGGTCGCCGGCGCCGGCGCGCTGGCCGCGCTCTCGCCCGCCTCGCGCGCGCTGGCCGGGCAACTCGGCGGCACGGGCGTGCTCGGACTGGCCGAGATTCCCGACGGCACGCTGGCCGAGGCGGTGATGTACGCGCTGCCGGGCAAGGCGCCGCTCATCAAGAAGACCTACCGCCCGCCGAATTTCGAGACCCCGATCGAGTATTTCCGCACGCCGATCACGCCGAACAAGGCGTTCTTCGTGCGCTACCACCTCGCCGGCGTCCCGCAGCCGATCAAGGCGGCCGGCTGGAGCCTCGCGGTGGGCGGCGACGCCGCCGGCGGCGAGGCGAAGTTCACGCTCGCGCAGCTCAAGAAGGACTTCAAGCTGGTCGAGCTGACGGCGGTGTGCCAGTGCTCGGGCAACCGGCGCGGCCTGTTCGAGCCGCACGTGCCCGGGGTCGAGTGGGGCGTGGGCGCGATGGGCAACGCGGTCTGGCGCGGCGTGCGGCTGAAGGACGTGCTCTCGAAGGTCGGCGTCAAGGCGGGCGCGCTCGAGGTCATCTTCAACGGCGCGGATACCCCGCCGCTCGAGAAGACGCCGGACTTCGTCAAGTCGCTGCCGGTGGACGTGGCGATGTCCGAGGACGTTCTGATCGCGTTCGACATGAACGGCCAGCCGCTGCCGCACTGGAACGGATTCCCGGCGCGGCTGATCGTGCCAGGCTGGACCGGCACCTATTGGATCAAGCAGCTCGCCAGCGTGCGCGTTTCCACCACGCCGGAAAAGAACTTCTGGATGAGCACGGCCTACCGCCTGCCGCGCGGCAAATTCAATACGCCGACATTCAGCTCGCAGCTGTATTCGCCGAACGAGCCGATCACGACGATGGTGGTGAATTCGCTCGTCACGTCGCTGCGCAACGGCGAGAGGATCCAGCGCGGCAAGCCGATCGAGGTGCGCGGCCTCGCCTGGGACCGCGGCAACGGCATCGCCAAGGTGGAGGTCTCGACCGACGCCGGGGCGCACTGGGCGGCGGCGAAGCTCGGCAAGGACCTCGGCCGCTACTCGTTCCGCGAGTTCGCGCTGAGCGTGCCGACGCGAGAGGACGGCGGGCGCGTGGTGATGGCGCGCGCCACGAGCAAGAGCGGCGAGACGCAGGTCGAGCAGCTCATCCACAACCCCGCCGGCTATCACCACAACGTGATCCAGCGCATCTACGTCGAAGTCGTCTGAGGGAGAACGACATGCGAATCGTCATTGCCGTCATCGCCGCCGCGCTCGCCGGGAGCGCGGCCTCGCAGGAGTCCAAGGTCCGGCTCGCCGACGGCCCGGGCAAGGACAAGGCGATGCAGTGCGGCTCCTGCCACAGCCTGGACTACATCCCGATGAACTCGCGCTTCCTCGACAAGGCGGGCTGGACGGCGACCACCAACAAGATGATCAACGTGTTCGGCGCGCCGATCCAGAAGTCCGACGTCGACGCGATCGCAGACTATCTCGCGCAGCACTACGGCAAGCCCGGGGCCAAGTAGCCGGCGTGGGCAAGCTTGCCGAGCGCCTGGGCGACCCGGCGCGCGCCGGAATCTACCGCATCGAGACCGCCGAAGCGCTGGAGGAGGCAGCCGCGCTGAACGGCTACGCGCTGCGTCGCCTGGACTGCCAGAGCGGCGTCGGCGCGCTGGCGCGGCTGGCCGCTGAGCCGTCTCTGGACGGCTGCGTGGCGCTGGTCGGCGGCTTCGGGGCGCACTTCCGCGAGCATGCGGCGCTGCGCGCCACGCTGCTCGCGGCGCTGAACCTGGCGGCCGAACGGTGGCGGGCGAGCGGCGCGCGCGTATTCGTCGCGTTCCTCGACCCCGATCGCGAGATGCCCGGGCTGCCGCCTCTCTACAACTGGCACAAGTGCCGGAGCCGGCCGCACGCCGGACCGGCGGACGCAATCAACCTCACTGGAGACTCAAGATGAGCTTTCGACGCGTCGCCACGGCTTTTCTCGCAATGCTCGCGGCATTCCTGCTGCCCGCCGGCGCGCAGGCGCAGCAGGGCGCGAAGCAGAAGGTCGTCTTCCAGGTGAGCGACGCGGACCCGGCGAAGTGGAACCTCGCTCTCAACAACGCGCGCAACGTGCAGGCCGAGCTCGGCAGGGACAACGTGCAGATCGAGATCGTCGCCTACGGGCCGGGGCTCGCCATGCTCAAGCGCGGCTCGAAGGTGGAGGACCGGCTCGCGCAGGCGCTCGACAGCAACGTCGGCCTGATCGCCTGCGAGAACACCATGCAGAACACGAAGACCACCAAAGCCGACATGTACGAAGGCATCGCGTACACGCCCGCTGGGGTCACGCACCTCATGAAGCGCCAGCAGGAGGGCTGGGCCTACATCCGGCCCTGAGCCGGGCGCCGGGCCGCGCCTAGTCGGCCTTCTTGCCGAAGCGGCGCTCGTACTCGGCGGCGAGATCGGCCTCGGATTTGTAGCCGGGCACGCGCCAGACCTGGCGCCAGAGCGCCTGCAGCTGCCAGCTGGAGGCGTCGCGCGCTTCCGACTCCCAGTAATGCTGCGCCTGGCGCAGATTGCGCTCCTGGTCCATCTCGAAGTACAGGCGAGAGCGCGGGCTCTCGAACAGGTACAGCTTGCCGTCGATGATCTTGAAGGTCGCGGCGTCGGTCGCCGCGGGCACGGCGTAGGCCATCGCCTGCGCGCTGAAGCCGCCGAACTGCGGCGCGTAGCGGTCGGGGCTGGTGATGAACTGGCGCCGGTTTTCCTCGCTCGTGAAGCGGTAGGTGGCGCCGGCGTGCTCCGCCTTGAGGTCCGGGCGACCCGGCACGGCCTTGCCGTCCGCGAAGTACGCGACCGGGTCGTTGCCGTGGAGCATCAGGTTGCTGTCGCCGCCTTCCGACACGACGTTCATCGTGCCGCAGCCGGAGACGGAGAAGAGCAGCGCCAAGGCCGCCGCCGAGAGCAGCGCCCCGGCGGGATCCGCTAGCCGCAGGCCCCCGTGTATCCGCATGCCGTACAGTAGTCACAACCGTCCTTGCGGATCAAGGTGGTATTCGAGCATTCCGGGCACTTCGCGCCCGCGAGCACGCGCGCCTGGCCGCGCCCGGGCTGCTCGAGGATGCCCATCTGGCGCACGGGCAGGCCGTCCTCGCCGAGGATGCCGAGCATCGCGTAGCGGTGCAGGATGAGCCGCGCGAGGTAGGACACCGTGGAGGGGAAGGTCTCCTGCTTGCGCGCGCCCGGCACGAAGGCCATGAAATCGCCGAGCGGCTCGGGAAAGTCGAGCAGCTTCCTCAGCTTCATGCCGATCCACGCGGGATCGAGCACGCGCATGTCGAGCGACAGGATCTTGCACAGGCCGTCGAGCGCCTTGGGGTACTCCCCCGACAGCCACATCGAGTAGGGACGCGTCGCGCCCGCCGGAAGGCCTTCGATCGCCGGCAGCGAGATCTCCTTCAGGCCGAGCACGAAGTCGTCCCCCGTGCGCGGGTTGAGCACGTCGACCGTCCACGACATGGTCCCGTCGGTTCCGGTCTTCGGCTCCTTCAGGCTGAACATCGCGTCGAGAACCGGCGTCGGCGCCTCGTGGAAGCTGCCCAATTGCCTCACCCGGAAATTCACGATCTGGGCAAAGGCGGAAACAATCGACGGCATGCGCTTCTTCTCGCCGTGCGGCGGGAAGGGCATGTCGAAGGGCTCGCCGCCCGCCTTGGCGAGCGTCTCGAGCTTCAGCTTCAGCCAGCCCGGGTCCTTGGCGCGCATGTCCATCGACAGCGCCTTGGCGAGCGCGCCGAGGCCCCTCGGCTGCTCGCTGCCGTTCACCCAGACCTCGAACGCATGCGGGTGGCCGTTCTCGACGTGGCCTACGAACACGGCGAAGTGGTACTGCGGGTGCTCGATCATGTAGGTCCAGGCCGGGTTGCCGCCGGCGAGGTCCGGCCGGCCGGGCCAGCGCAGGCTCGCGAGCACCGGCTGCGGCAGCGTCTTGATGCGGATGCGCCGGTTGCGGTCGTCCTCTACGAAGTCCTGCGGCGAGCGCAGCGCGACCTGCGCGGCCGCGCCGCCCTCGGACTTCTTCTCCACCGACAGCACGGCGCCGAGCACCGTGTTCGGCCGGTAGGTGGCCAACCCCTTCAGTCCCGACTTCCAGGCGTGCAGGTAGAGGTCCTGGAAGTCCTCGTACGGATAGTCTTCCGGGACGTTGACGGTCTTGGAGATGCTCGTGTCGATGTAGGGCGCCACCGCCGCGACCATCTGCTCGTGCGCGCGCGCCGAGATCTCGAGCGCGGTGACGAACCAGGGCGGCAGCTTCGTGACGTCGCCGCCGGCCGCCTTGTAACGCCGCCAGGCGTGGTCCTCGACCGGGAACTCCTTCAGCGTGCCGTCGGCCATGCGCTTCTTGCGCGTGTAGATCCAGGAGAACGGCGGCTCGATGCCGTTGGAGGCGTTGTCGGCGAACGCCAGGCTGATGGTGCCGGTCGGCGCGATCGACAGCAGGTGCGAGTTGCGCAGCCCCTGCTTGCGGATGAGCGCCTTGATGTCGTCGGGCAGGCGCGTCGCGAAGCTTTCGCCGGCCAGGTACAGGTCGGCGTTGAACAGCGGGAACGCGCCGCGCTCGCGGGCCAGCTCGGCCGAGGCCTTGTAGGCCTCGTCGCGCATCGCGGCCGAGATCGTCGCCGCCATGGTGCGCGCTTCCTCGGTGTCGTAGCGCAGGCGCAGCATCGCGAGCGCGTCGCCGAGCCCCGTGAAGCCCAGGCCGACGCGCCGCTTGGCCATCGCCTCCTTGAACTGCTGCTCGAGCGGCCAGGCCGTGACCTCGAGCACGTTGTCCAGCATGCGGACCGAAACCTGGACCGTTCTCGCGAACGCGGTGAAGTTGAATTTCGCCTGATCCGTGAAGGCGCCCGAAATGAACTTCGTCAGATCGATCGAGCCCAGGCAGCAGCAGCCGTAGGCGGGCAGCGGCTGCTCGGCGCAGGGGTTGGTCGCCTCGATGGTCTCGCAGTAGTACAGGTTGTTGTCCCGGTTCATGCGGTCGAGGAACAGGATCCCCGGCTCGGCGTGGTCGTAGGTCGAGCGCATGACCTGGTCCCAGAGCTCGCGCGCGCGGATCTTGCGATACACCCACAGGCCGTCGGCGCGCTGGTAGCCCCCGTTGCCAGGCCAGGGCCGCGCCTTGTGCACCAGCTCGAAGTCGAGGTCCTTCTCCACCGCGATCATGAAGTCGTCGGTCACGCCGACCGAAATATTGAAGTTGGCGAGGTCGCCGCGGTCCTTCGCGTGTACGAATTCCTCGATGTCCGGGTGATCGCAGCGCAGCACGCCCATCTGCGCGCCGCGGCGCGCGCCCGCGGACTCCACCGTTTCGCAGGAGCGGTCGAACACCCGCATGTACGAGACCGGTCCGCTCGCGCGCGAGTGCGTGCCCTTCACCTCGGCGCCCTTGGGGCGGATCGCCGAGAAGTCGTAGCCCACGCCGCCGCCGCGGCGCATGGTCTCGGCGGCCTGCGCGAGCGCGGTGTAGATGCCGGGCTTGCCGTCCACCACCTCGGAGATCGAATCGCCCACCGGCTGCACGAAGCAGTTGATCAGCGTCGCCTGAAGCTGCACGCCGGCGGCGGAATTGATGCGTCCGGCCGGGATGAAGCCGTCCTCCATCGCCTGCGCGAAGCGCTTCTCCCATTTCGCCCGCTCGCCTTCGGCCTCGACCTGGGCGAGCGCGCGCGCCACGCGGCGGCGCACCTGCGAGATCGAGGTTTCCTCTCCCTTGGCGTATTTCTCGACCAGCGATTCGCGGCAGATCTCCTGCTCGGGCAGGGCCGCGACGGACTTCAGGGTGGGGGTCTCAGCGTCGTTCATGTTGTTATTGTGTGTGTCACATCAAGTATTAGAGGCAGGGCGTTGATTGAACGCCTGTTTTTTTTGGAGCACAAGCCACTAGATAGGGGTCCCCAGCGGGCAATTGCGGCCTCCCGGCCTACCGGTTGGGGGTGGTGGATAACTATACAGTATCAGCGCAGCGGGGTGTAGCTGATGCGGTAAATCGCACCGGCCGCATCGTCGGACACGGCAAGCGAGCCGTCGGGCAGGATTTCCAGGTCCACGGGCCGGCCCCAGGCCGATTCGCCTTGCAGCCAGCCCTGGGCGAACGTTTCGTAGCTTTTTATTTTTCCTGAAGAATCCATTCGAACCAGGGTGACCCGGTAGCCGCTCTTTTTCGACCGGTTCCAGGAGCCGTGCTCGGCGACGAACGCCTGGTTGGCGTACTCGGCCGGGAACATCGCGCCCGTGTAGAAGCGCATGCCGAGCGCTGCGACGTGCGCCCCCAGCTTCTGCGCCGGCGGCTCGAACTCGGCGCAGCGCCGCGCGCGGCCGAACTCGGGGTCGGGCAGGTCGCCCTGGTGGCAATACGGAAAGCCGAAGTGCATCCCCGCGCGCGGCGCGCGGTTCAGCTCGTCGGCGGGCAGCTCGTCGCCCAGCCAGTCGCGGCCGTTGTCGGTGAACCAGAGCTCGCGGGTCTGCGGGTGCCAGTCGAAGCCGACGGTGTTCCGGATTCCCCTGGCGTAGGCCTGGAATTCCTTCGTCTGCAGATCCAGCAAGCCGAGGAGAGCGTACCCCTCCCGGTCGCAGACATTGCAGGGCGCACCGATCGGGATGTAGAGCTTTCCATCCGGCCCGAAGCGGATGAACTTCCAGCCGTGGTGCGTTTCGCGCGGCAGCTTGTCGAAGATCGGCTCCGGTTTCGGCGGATGTTCCAGGCTCCTTTCGGCGTTCTCGATCCGGAGAATCCTGCCCACCTCGGCGATGTAGAGCGCGCCGTCGCGGAACGCGACGCCGTTGGGCATCGCGAGCCCGCCGGCGATCCTCACCACCTTGCGCCCGGGCGTGACCGCGTACACCGCGCCGCCGGCGCGGCTGCCGACGAACAGCGTGCCCTGCGCGCCGAGCGCGAGCGAGCGCGCGTTCGGCACGCTCGCGTAGAGCTCGATGCGAAAGCCGGGCGGGAGCTGGATCTGCTGCAGCGCGACCTGCGCCGCCGCCGGAACCGCCGCCGCCAGCAGCGCCGCGGCGGCGAGCCGCTTCACGCCGGAGCGGTCTGGGCCGTGGCGTCGCCGGCCTGCATCTGCTGGCGCGCGGACTTGAGGATGTCGGCGACCTCGGAGTGCCCGAGACGCAGCGCGAGCTCGACCGGGGTGTCGCCTTCCTTGGTGGTGACGTTGGGATTGGCGCCGTTGCGCAGCAGTAGCTCGACCATGCGGCCGTTGCCCTTCATCGCCGCGTAGGCGAGCGCGGTGTAGCCGTTGTCGTGGTGCAGGTTGGCGTCGAAGTTCATCTCAAGGACCTTCTGCGCGTACACGAGGTTGCTCTTCTCGATCGCGTAGAAGAGCGCGCGCACGCCTTCCACGCTCTGCTCCTTGGGCTTCTCCTCCAGCCCGGTCGGCATGAGCTTGACGACGTAGTTGATGAGCGAGATGCCGACCATCGCCACCAGCGCGAGCACGAGCGGCACCTTCGAGATGTTGATGTACTCGGAGATCTGCTGGTCGAGGTTGGCGCCGAGGATCAGCAGCACCACCGCGAGGAAGAAGAAGAACCTGAGGTAGAAGAACAGCCCGAGCACGATGCCGCAGGCGAGCACGCCCAGCAGGTAGTTGCGGTTGATGCCGTGCTCCTCGAGGACCTCGGGCGGCAGCTGCGCGAGGACCGCCGACAGCGCGATGAGGCCGAACAGCAGCACCTCGCGGATGCGCATCCTGGTGAGCAGGTCGTCTTTTTCCACCTTCTTCTGCAGTTCCATGAATCCCCCGGGGCCGGCGCCAACCCGGATTCTCGGATTTCGCGGCGGCGCTGGCAAGCCTCGACCGGGGCGGGCGCGAACCGGGCGAGTGTAGAATTTCCGCACCATGTCCAAGGCGTTCGTGCGCGAGTCCGAGGACGATGCGGCGGCGCCGCCGGAGCCGGCGCCGCCCCCGGCCCGCAACTACATCTCGCCCGCGGGCTACGCGCGGCTGAAGGGGGAGCTCAAGTCCCTCGTCGAGGTCGAGCGGCCCGAGGTGGTGCGCACCGTGTCCTGGGCGGCGAAGAACGGCGACCGCTCCGAGAACGGCGACTATATCTACGGCAAGCGGCGCCTGCGCGAGATCGACCGCCGCGTGCGCTTCCTCATCAAGCGCCTGGAGGCGGCCGAGGTGGTCGATTCGGCGGGACGGGACACGGACCAGATTTTTTTCGGCTGCACGGTCAAGATCAGGAGCAAGGAAGGCGAAAGGACGGTCACCATCGCCGGCGTCGACGAGACGGATGCCGTCAAGGGCCGCGTGTCGTGGATCTCGCCGGTGGCGAAGGCGCTGCTCAAGGCGCGCGAGGGCGACACGGTGACGCTGAGGACTCCGGGCGGCACGCAGCGCGTCGAGATCCTCGAGGTGCGCTACGACCCGATCGACTAGGCCCAATCCGAGCGCAGGAGACGCATGAGCATCGTCAAGGAATTCCGCGAGTTCGCCATCAAGGGCAACGTCATGGACCTCGCGGTGGGCGTGATCATCGGGGCGGCCTTCGGCAAGATCGTCGCCTCGCTGGTCGAGGACGTGGTGATGCCGCTCATCGGCACGCTGCTCGGCGGACTGGACTTCAGCGGCCTGGCGATCAAGGTGGGCACCGCGACGCTGAAGTACGGCAAGTTTCTCCAGACCTGCCTCGACTTCCTCATCATCGCCTGGGCGGTGTTCCTGATCGTCAAGGCGGTCAACCGGCTGCGCCGCAGCGAGGCCGCCGCGCCGCCGCCGCGGCAGGAAGCGCTGCTCGAGGAGATCCGGGACCTGCTCAGGAAATGAATCGGCGCGCGCTGCCGCCCGGCGCCGGCGGCGGAGCGACGCAGACCGCGCGCCGTATCAGGCGCTCGACATACAACGGGCAATCGCTCGGCAGCCGATCTTCGCAGCCGTGCTCGTTCCTGCAGTCCAGGAACGAGAGGCCAACGTCGACCTTCTCGTGCGCCTCCGGGCAGGGCAGCCAGCTCTTGTCGATCGCGTCTCTGGTGGTCCGCATGATTCCCCCTCGCGTTCGATTGTCTGAATGCATTTACCTCACCGCGCGGCGCGCGTTTTGATCTGGGACACAAACGCAGTGCAGCAATCGCGGGTTTCCCGACTCGCAGCCGCCGGATTGGAACTCGTTCGCAGTAGCCGCGTCTGACTTGCGTCAATACGACTGCCGCCTGCGCGGGGAGGATTCTGCTTGTCGACATCCCGCAAGGAGACGCAGATGGGCAGCGCCGACGTTTCGGCAATCGCACGTCACCTCTTCGAGACGCAGGGCGCCAAGGCGATCGCCGAGGCCGCCCAGAAATCCGACGCCTTCCGCAAGGCCGGCGACCAGGAGCAGGCGAATCACTGGCAGCGCGTGGAAAACGCGCTGCGCGACCTTCGCGGCGCGCATCAGAGCTAGCCGGATCGGAGCGCAAGCCCGATGGAGTCGAGCCTCGCGCTCGGGGCCGACATCCTCGCCACCGCGATCGCGCCGACCTGGGACCAGATCGGCAAGCTCGCCGCGATCGCCGTGATCCGCACGGCGCTCAACCACTTCCTGCGGCGCGAGCTCGAGGAGCCCAGGCCGGCCTAGCGCAGGCGGAAGCGCACCGGCAGCAGCGCCTCGCGAGGCGCGCTCGCGGGCAATGCGCGCAGGCGGCGCGCGGCGCGCAGCGCCGCCTCGTCGAGGATGTCGTGGCCGCTGCTGCGCTCCAGGCGCGCGGCGATCGCGTTGCCATCCCCATCAAGGAAGAGTAGCACCAGGGCCTCGCCCTGCAGGCCGCGCTCGATTGCTTCCGGCGGGTAGGGCAGCTCGCGCGCGAGCTGCTCGGCGGCGTGCCGCGCCGCTTCGCCCTCGAGCCGCTCCGGCGCCGCTCGCTGCGGCGGTTGCGGAAGCGCAACGCGCGGCGCCGCGGGCCGCGGTTTCGCCGAGGCGAGCGGCGCGCTTGCGATAGCATGCGGCTGGGGCTCGGGCGGCAGCACCAGGCGCGGCGCCGGCTCCGGCTTCCCGGCCTCGGTCAGGTACACGTCGAGCGCTCGCGGCAGCTGCGGCAAGCGCTGGGCCGGCAAGTTCGGCAGTCCGAGCGCGACGAGCGCGGCGTGCAGCGCGAGCGAGAGGGCGAAGGCCGGCCCCAGGAACGGGCGCGTGTTGTGCAAGGTGGACGGCAAAGGAACGACCTTGTTGCGGGACTTTATCAGCAGGCGGCTCGGCGCAGGCCTTCTCCTCGCAGCGCTTCTCTCCAGCGCGGCGGCGCGCGCGCAGCTGCAGCTGTTCGGCCCGCCGACCGCGACTCCCGATCGCGTCTATTACGGCGCCCAGGTGGAAGCCGGCAACCTGCCGCAGGTGCGCGAATGGCTGGACGCGGGCATGAGCCCGGATTACGTCGCCGATCACATCGGCACCGGCCTGATGATCGCGGCCTGGACCGGCGACCTGCCGATGATGGAGCTGCTGGTCTCGCGCGGCGCCGACGTCAACCGGCGCAACGAGCTCGGCGAGACCGCGCTCATGCACGCCGCCTGGCGCGGCCAGGTCGCGGCGATGCGGTGGCTGATCGGCAAGGGCGCGCTGGTCGACAGCCCGCCGATGCACTGGGGCGCGCTGCACTACGCGGCGTTCGCCGGGCATGCGGAGGCGGCGGCGCTGCTGCTCGACTACGGCGCTGACGTCAACGCGCGCAGCACCAACGGCTCGACCGTGCTCATGATGGCGGTATACGAGGGGCACGAGGCGCTCGCGAAGCGGCTGCTCGAGCGGGGCGCCGACCCGCGCCTCAAGAACGACCGCGGCGAGGGTGCGCTCGAGTGGGCGTTCAAGTTCAAGCGCCTCGGCATCGCGCGCCTGGTCGCGGATCCGAAGGAGTTCGCGGCGGCGGCCAACCAGCCGCCGGTGCACTGGGGCGCGGCGACGCGCTCGCAGGCCGCGCCCGCGGGCGGGCCGTCCGCGGCGCAGGCCGACCCGCAGGCCGAACAGATCGAGGATCTCGTGCGCATGCGCAACACGCTTGCGCAGCGCGGCATGAAGGGCGCGGTCGACAAGCTGGACCGGCGCATCGCGACGCTGCGCATGCAGCGTGCGCGCGCGTACCTGGACTCGCTGCCCGCCGCGGTGCTCGAGATCAGCGCGCGCCGCGCGGCGCCCGCGGATCAGCGCACTCGGCTGCTGTTCGAGCCGGGCGGGGCGCCGCCGTAGGTCCTACTTGAAGTCGCCGGCCTTCAGGATCGAGAGCCTGGCCGGGTCGATGTGGCGGCGCAGGGCGTCGCGGATCTGGTCCGGCGTGAGGGCGGCGATGCGCGTTTCCAGATCGACGTCCCAGGCGAACGTGCGGCCGAGGTAGAGGTAGTTGGAGAGCCGAGCGGCGAGCGCGGCGTCCTGGCCGCGCTGCACGCGGCGAGCTTCCAGCAGGCCTTTTTTGCCGGCCTCGACTTCCGCGGCGGTGAAGCCGTCGCGCAGCGCGCGCTCGAGCTCCTCGCGGATCGCGCGCTCCACGCGATCGCGGTTCTGCGGCGCGTAGATCGACGACACGCTGAAGCTGCCGGCCGCATCCTGCTGGCCTGCGCTGAGCAGGCTGTAGGTGGAATAGGAGAGGCCCTCCTTCTCGCGCACGCGCGCCGGCAGGCGCGCGCTCGAAGTGCCGCCGATCAGCCAGTTGCCGAGCAGCAGCGCGGGGAAGTCCGCATCGTCCTCGCGCAGCGGCAGGTTCATGCCGGCACGCAGCACCGCGTTGGCCTTGTCCGGCGTGTCGACGGTCTGCTCGATCGGCGCACGATCGAAATACTTCTGCGGAATGCGCGCGTAGGGCGCCGGGCTCTTCCAGCCGCCGAACAGCTCCTCGACGAGCTTGGCGAGCGCCTCGGGATCGAAGTCGCCGACCGCGACGAACTCCGCGCCCGTGCCGCCGACCAGATCGCGATAGCAATCCTTTGCCTCGGCGAGCGTGACCGCCTTGATGTCGGCGATGCGCTCGTCCACCGAAGCCACGTAGTTCCAGTGGCCGCGCGGCCAGGGCTCGAGGTAGCGCGCGAGCCGCTCGCCGGCGATCGCACCCGGCTCGCCGCGCTGGGCCTCGGTGGCGGT
>Ga0335085_10011911_pt1 | contig 12848 bp, 6 predicted proteins | sample Lox_Sample_45_FD_206712 | JGI IMG/M metagenome (GOLD analysis project Ga0335085, IMG submission 206712) | Soil microbial communities from Loxahatchee National Wildlife Refuge, Florida, United States - Lox_Sample_4.5 | ecosystem: Environmental > Terrestrial > Soil > Wetlands | place: USA: Florida...
GATGCCGACCGAGCCGTTGCCCACGTCGTAGCCTGCCGTCGCCCCGGAGTCGGGGGTCAGCGTGCCGCCGACGCCGACGAACACGCTCGCCGCGCCGAGGCTGAACGCCCAGACGTCGGCGCCGCTTAGCGAGATCGGGCTCGACGAGGCGTTGTCGGAGCCGCTCGCCGTCGTGTGGTCGAGCGTGAAGCTGCCGGCGGTCGCCGCGACGACGCCGGCGAGCGAGAGCGCTGCCGCGCCGGCGAGATGGAGGGACACGTCGCGCGTGAGCCCGGAGTCGAACGTGAACGGGAGGACGCCGCTGTCGAGCCCGGCCCAGTTCAGCTTCGTCGCCGAGCCGGAGACGGTGTTCGCCAGGGCCGACCCGCCGGTCACGTGCAACGTCAGCCCCGGCAGCCCGTCGAGATCGCCGGCGAGACCGTCCACCTCGACGCCGGTGTACGTCGCCGCGCCGTCCGTGATCTCCGCGAGCTTCAGTCCGGTCACCGAGGCCGAGACGCCGACCGAGCCGGTGCTCACGTCGTAGCCCGACGCCGCGCCCGAGTCCGGCGTCAGCCCGCCGCCCACGCCGACGAATGCGCTCGCTGCACCGAGGCTGAACGCCCACGCGTCGGCTCCGCTCAGCGAGATCGGGCTCGACGAGGCGTTGTCGGAGCCGGTCGCCGTCGTGTGGTCGATGGTGACGCTGCTCGCCGTCGCCGCGATCACGCCGGCGAGGTCGACCGCGGCCGCGCCGGAGATGTGCAGGCCGACGAGGCTGGACGCGGCGATCGTGAACGGCAGGACGCCGGAGCTGAGTCCGGCGAAGTTCAGCTTCGAGCCGCCGCTCGTCGTGTTCGAGACGACAGAGGCGCCGGCGACCTGCACGGTCAGCCCGGTCACGCCGACGAGCGAGACCGTGGCGCCGTCGACCTCGACGCCGACGTACGTCATGCCGGAGTTCAGGATCCGGGCGAGCTCGATCGAGGCGGCGCTGCCGGCGACCCCGACCGAGCCGTCGCTGACGACAAAGTGCGACGCCGCGCCGCTGTTCGCCGAGAGCGTGCCGCCCGCGCCGACGAACAGCGAGGGCGCCGTCAACGCGAGCGCCCAGACATCGGCGCCGGAGAGCGTGATCCCGTTCCCGTCGCTGCCGGAGACGCCCGTGGTGTGGTCGAGCGTGAAGCTGTCCGCGGTGGCGGCGATCACGTCGGTGACGGCGACCGCGACCGCGCCGGAGAGGTGCAGCGTCGTGTCCTGGGTCGCAGCGATCGTGAAGGGCAGGACGCCCGAGCTGAGGCCGGCGAAGTTCAGCTTCGAGCCGCCGCTCGAGGTGTTCGAGAGGGCCGAGCCGCTCTCGACGTGCACCGTGAGCCCGGTGACGCCGACGAGGTCGGCGGAGACGCCGCCCGCCTGGACGCCGGTGTACGTGGTGCCCGCGTTCGAGATCTGCGCGACGTCGAGCGTCGACGCGGAACCGGAGACGCCGAGCGTGCCCGGCACCACGACATAGCCCACGGTCAGCGACCCGCCCGTCCCGACGAACACCGTCGCGCCCGACGCGCCGAACGCCCACACGTCCGCGCCCGACAGCGTGACCCCGTTCCCGTCCGACCCCGACACGCCGGTCGAGTGGTCGACCGAGAACGTTCCCGTCGCCACCACCACACTCGCGATCGACAGAGCCGCCGAGCCCGCCACATGCAGCGACGTGCTCGCCGACGCGCCGATCGAGAACGGCAACACGCCCGAGCTCAACCCCGCCCAGTTCAGCTTCGACCCGCCACTCGAGCTGTTCGACAGCGCCGACCCGCTCGACGCGTGCAACGTCACACCCGGAACACCGACGAGATCGACGACCACGCCGTCCGCCTCGACGCCGACGTAGGTCGTGGCCGCCGCCGAGATCTGCGCCACGTCGAGCGACGACGCGCTCCCGGACACGCCCAGCGACCCGGCGACGACGCTGAACCCGGACGGATCGCCGCTCGGGGTGAGCGACCCGCCGGTCCCGACGAACAGCGACGCGCCCGTCGCGCCGAACGCCCACACGTCCGCGCCGGAGAGCGTGATCCCGTTCCCGTCGCTGCCCGACACGCCCGTCGAGTGATCGACCGTGAACGTCCCGGTCGCGGTGACGACGCCCGCGATCGACAGCGCCGCGGCGCCGGAGAGCTCGAGGCTCGTCGTCTCGGAGGCGCCGATCGTGAACGGCAGGACACTTCCCACCCCGGCGAAGTTCAGCTTCGTCCCGCCGCTCGACACGTTCGCAAGCGCGTGCGCGCCCTTCAGCTCGAGCTGGACGGCCGGAATCCCCACGAACGAGCCCGTGAGCCCGTCGACCTGGACGCCGTCGTAGGTCGTGCCGCCCTTCGAGATGCGGGCGAGCTCGAGCGAGTCGACGGTGGCGCGGATCCCCAGCGAGCCGATCGAGACGTCGTAGCCGGACGCGGAGCCCGACGCGCTCAGCGAGCCGCCGGTCCCGACGAACACGTCGGGCGACGTCAGGCTCAGCGCCCACACGTCGGCGCCGGCGAGGTCGATCCCGTTGCCGTCGTTGCCGCTGCTCACCGTCGAGTGGTCGAGCGTGAGGCTCGCCGTCGTCGCGTCGACGACGCCGGAGATGGAGACGGCCGCCGCGCCGGTGACGCGGGCGATCACGTCGCTGCCCATCGTCAGACCCGGCAGATGAGAGCCGCTGAGCGCCGTCGTCCAGTCGAGCCGGTCGGAGCTCGACGCGCCGGTCGAGTCCGTCGCGCCGTTCACCGCGAAGCTCGCGCCCGCGACGTGGAGGAACAGATCCGACGCGCCGGTGAGGTCGGCGCTGCCGATCGAGCCCTGCGCGCCGACGAAGGAGGTCTGGTCCGACCCGCTCGAGACCGGCTTCACGACCGCGACCTCGAGGCTCGCCGAGCTCGCGGAGAAGCCGATCCCGCCTGCGCCGACGCTGAGGCTCGCGCCGGTGACCGAGACGTCGAGAAGCGACGCGCTCGCCGCGGCGCCGCCGTTGACGCTCGGCGTCGTCAGCGTGACCGCGCTCTGCGTGAGGTCGACGGCACCCTGCGCGGAGACGAAGCCGCCGACGCCGACCTGCGCCGTGTCCGCGTGCACGCTCGCGAGCGAGCCGGTGTAGCCGGCGAAGGAGACCGAGTCGACCGTCAGCGTCCCGTAGCTCGTCCCGTCGCTCGGGTCGACGTTGGTCAGGTCGAGGGCGTGCCCGCTCGACGTGCTGTTGTACTTCACGGTCGCCCCGGTGGCGCTGAGCGTCAGATCGGGGATCCCGGTGACGCTCGCGTCGAAGCTCGCGCTCACGGCCTGCCACGAGTCGGTGCCGTGGAAGAAGAAGGCCGCGACGAGGGAGTCGATCGAGCCCTGGAGCCCGGCGGCGCTCGACGTGCCGGCGTTCGCGCCCGCGAAGAGCGTCCCGCCGGTGAACGTCGCGGTGTACAGCGCGATGTCCGAGATCGCGGAGCCGTCGTCGAGCTTCGCGCTGACGTCGCCGTGCGACTCGACGGTGACGGCGCCGCTGAACTGGAGGAATCCGTCGAGGTCGACCGACTGCTGGCCCGTCCCGAGCGACGAGGTGCTGAACGGGATGAAGAGGATCGTCGAGGAGGCGGTGGCGGCCGGGTTCGCGAGCTCGACGTTTGCCTGGACGGTGACCGCCTCGGTCGCGGTGTCGCTGATCGAGACGGTGCAGTTGCCGTTCGAGTCCGTCACGCAGGAGGAGATGGCGCCGTCGAACGTCGCGCTGCCGCCGACGATGAAGTCGACGGTCGCGGTGTCCGCGCCGATGCCGTTCTGCGTGACGGTCGCCGTGATCGTCGTCGAGCTCGACGTCTGGACGATCTGCGGCGACAGCGAGAGATCGAGCGTCGCCGGCGAGCCCGCGACGTACGTGCTGAAGTGCGGCAGCGCCGCGCTGATCGTGTGGTGGACGGTGTCCACCGTCGAGGGGAGCGCGACCGGGCCGTTGACGGGATCGAGGTAGTAGATCGCCGTCGGGGTCGGCGCCGACGGGTTGTACGAGATCGTCAGCACCGGCGAGCCGGAGAAGTGCGAGATCGTCGAGCCGGTCGTCGCGTCGACCGCCGTGAGGTCATATGCCGCCGACGCGGCGTTGATTCCGAGCGGCGAAACGTCCGTCGTCGCGACGGACACGACCGTCGAGTTCGAGACGAGTCCGGGAGCGAACGCGACCGTCGCGCTCCCGTCGCCGGCGACGGCGGAGCCTCCGCCGTTCGGCGTGACGAGTCCGGGCGGCGACGGACCGCTGCCCGGGGTCGCCGCAGGATCCGGCGGCGGTGGAGTCGTTCCCTCCGGCTCGGTGCCCGCCGGCGTGCTCGCGTCGTTCGCGTCGTCGCCGCCCGCGACGGTCGAGCCGGACGTCGTCGGCGCGCCGCCGGAGCCGCCCGACCCGGGCGACGTTCCGCCGATCGGCTGCGTGCCGTCGGTCGGCGTCGTCGAGGGAGCGGGGTCCGGTGCGACCACCGACGGCTGGTCGGAGCTGATCTGCGTCGGAGGAGCGACGCTCGAGGGATCGACGCCGCCGGTCACCGCGCCGACGTCACCGCCGATTGCGCCGGTGGACGCGGGCGCGTCGACCGGCGGAGGCGGCGGCACGTTCGTGACGGGAACCGTCGGCGGCGCCGCGGGACCGTCGACCTCGTCCGGAGCAGGCGACCCGCTCGTGACGTCCGCGGGCGCTCCGGCGGAGATCGTGTCGTCTCCGCTCGTGTCGTCGCCGGTCGTGCTCTGCACCGCGTCGAGGACGATCGTCGTCGCCGAGTCCTCGGCTGGTCCGTCGCCGTCCTGCTGCACGACCTGGAGCGACCGGCCGGCGACGCGCGTCGGCGTGGTCGAGTCGCCGGGAGTCGCGGACGCGGGCGCAGCGCCCGTGTCCGGCGTCGTCGTGCTCGGCGTCGTGTCGGCGGCGGGAGGAGTCGTCGCCGCCGGTACGGGCGGAGCGCTCTGCTGCGTCGAGCTCGAGCTCGGCTGGACCGGCGGGACGCCGGCCGTGTCGACGACGACCGGCTTGTTCGCGAACGGATCGACCGGCTTGTTCGTCTTCGAGCTCCCCGACGTCCCCGGGAGGGAGTGCTTGTCGGTGACGACGGGGAGCGTGCGGTTCTGCTGCGTGCCCGACTTCGCGTGCGTGGGGACGGTCGCGCTGCGCGCGGCCGGGGGGGACGCGACGGGCGGATGCAGCTTGGGCACCGCGAGCTGGGGGAAGCGGACGACGGGGATGCCGAGGCCCGGAAGCGCGGGCGCTGGAGGCTGGTACGCGGGCTGGCGGAATGCCGCGAAGCCGCTCGCGTAGGGGATCGCGAGCCCGACCAGGCCGACTGCCGCGAGTACGTGTCGTGCTCCGCGGAAGCGGAACACTGAGACAGTCGGTAGCTCCGCCGCCGCGGACCCGGCCGAATACAAGCCTGGACTCCCCCTCTATCCCCAATCTGCCGGTCTCCCCAACCGGCACCCGGGTCGCACTGTGGCACACATCGGACCGTGTTTCAACCCATACGGAAGGACGGACACCGTCCTGTCACCGTTCGGCCGGGATCAGCCCAGATTCTTCTGGATGCGGGCGCGCTCGGCGTCGACCTTGCCGGCGAGCGTGCCGATCGCGGCGACCCTCGCGTTGAAGGCCTTGACGGCCGCGATCTGCGCCGTCTGCGCCGCGAGCGAGGAGCTGGAAGCGGCCGCGGCACGGAAGCGCGCGTCGAGCGCCGCTACCTGTTTCAGCTGCTTCGCGTCGAGCGCGGCGACGAGCGCCGCGCCGCTCGCGCGGACGCGCGCGAGCGTGACCACCTGCGTGCGGTACGTGGGCACGAGCGCAGGCGGCGGCCGCAGCCCGTGGAGCCGGCCCTGGACGCCGGCGATCGACGAGAGGTACGCGCGCAGCGCCGCCGCCTGCGTGGCCGCGGCGGCGTTCACGGCACGCGTGTACGCGGCGCGCGCGGCCTTCAGCTTCGCCTTCGGGACGGGCTTCGGCCTCGGGACCTTGATCGCTGCGAGCGCCTTCTTCAGCTGCGCGTCCGCAGGGCCGAGCGGCTGGAGCGCCCGCGCGTACGCCGGCAGGAACGCCGCGAGCAGCGTCAGCTCGTGCGCGAGCCTCGTCTCGGACGCCGTCAGCCGGATCAGCAGCGCCCGCAGCCGCGTCGCGTCCGGCGGCGCGTCGATGAGCGCGATCCGCGACTGCAGCGTGTGGAGCGTCGCCTCGGCGCCGGCGAGCTTCGGCACCGCGCGCTGCAAGCCCGACCTCGAGGTCGAGAAGCTCCTGTAGGTCTTCTCGAGCTGCAGCAGCGGGTAGCGGAGCTGCTGCTCGACCGTGTCCACGCGCTCGATGTACTGCGTGACCGCCTTCCGCCGCGCCGACTTCGACGCGCCGCCGCTGCCTCCGCAGCCGGAGACCGCGAGCGCGAGCACGAGAACCGCCACCGCAAGGACGGCGCGCATACGCGGACTACTTCAGCAGCTCGACGGTCGAGACGCTGCCGTCGCCGTGCTTGAACACGAGCTTGACGAGCCCGCGGCCCGGCGCGAACCAGCTCGTGCGCGTCCCGCTTCCGAACGGAAAGCCCGGCTGCTTCATCACCGAGCGGACCACCATCGCCTTGAACGTCCCCGCCGGCACGGTGATCGTCTCCAGGCCGAGCACGGTCGAGGTCCCCGTCACGCCGTAGATCTGGAAGTCGCGGCCGCTCGCGACGCCCTTCCACGAGTCGCCCTGGACGGGATACGCGGGGATGACCGGATTGAATCCGTACGTCATCAGGTCGAACGGGGTCACGAAGTGGCGCCGCTGGTTCGGCGGCAGCGCCTTCGGTCCCAGCGGCGGCATCGTCACGAGCGACGCGCTCTTCGTCGTTCCCCAGATGCTCGTCACGCCGTCGAGCCGTGTCGTGAACCCGTACGCGCCGTTCACCTTGATCGGGCCCGTCACGCTCTTCATCGACAGCTGCGCCGACCCGTTCGCGACCTGGTCGACCGAGAAGCTCTCGATCTCCGGCTTCTTGAGATGCGTCGGGTTCGTCCAGCGGTACGTCCCCTTCAGCCCCGCCTGCAACGGGAAGTAGTTCGCGTCGGACGGCGGCGCCAGCGCCGTCTGGTTCGTCGAGGTGAGGACCGCGGTCGTCACCGGCGCGCCGGTGCCGCCGGCGTGGTCGAACTCGACCTTCACCGGGCCGACGCCGTACACCCACCACACGGTGCGGATGCCGCTGCCGTACGGATCGCCGAGCGCGCCCGCCTGCGTGATCTGCGAGCGGATCTTCGCGGCGACCACCGGCTTCGGGAACGCGGGAACGGTGATCTGCTCCGTGCCGACGTAGTCGTTGGAGCTCGCGACATCGTTCTGCGCGCCGCCGGTCGTCGACCAGTTCGTCCCCTGGAGAACCGGCTCGAACAGCGTCGGCGCCCGCGCACCCCAGATGATGTTGTAGTACGTGCTCGCGAGGCTGTTCCCGCACGACGCGAGCGAGGCGCAGAGGATCGGGAAGTTCGTCGGCGGCGGGTTGCTCGACCAGTCCGTGTTGATGATCCCGAGCGAGTCCTCCTGGAACGACGCGGTGCCGATGCTCGCCGGAGCGGCCGGGTCGTTGTTCTCGCCCTGCGTCGTCCACGCGAGCGTGAAGCTCGTCGGCGACAAGGCCTGCCCGTTACAGGGGGACGGCGTGTTCGCCTGGCAGACGGTGACCTTCTCCTTCGTCGGCGTCGTGTTGTAGACGCTGTCCGTCCACTGGTATTCCCACGTCGCGTCGGCCGGATGCGGCAGCCAGCTCGCGGTCGCAGTCGTGCCGTCGGCGGTCGCCGCCGGGACGATTGCGAGCACAGCAGCTATGAGGACGAGGACCCCGGCTCGGCGCACCGACTCAGGGTAATGGAAACGCGGAGACAGTCGAGCCCCGGACGACCAGCCGCGTCGGGAGCTCCACGGTGAGCGCGTCGACCGGGTGGCCGTCGAGCAGCCGCATCAGCATCCCGACCGCGATCCGGCCCATCTCGGCGAGCGGCTGGCGAACGGAGGTGAGGCCCGGCGTCAGGAGCGGCGCCTCGTCGGAGTCGTCGAACCCGGCGACCGAGACGTCCTCGGGCACCCGCAGGCCGCGGGCCCGCGCCGCCTGGATCGCGCCGATCGCGAGGTTGTCGTTGAAGGCGAACACCGCGGTCGGCGGCTCCGGCAGGTCGAAGAGGAGCGGCCCGGCGGCGCGCCCGCCCTCGAGCGTCCAGTCGGACTCGACCTGGAGCTCCGGCACGGGCATCACGCCGGCGCCGGCGAGCGCGCCGTAGAAGCCGGTGAGCCGCTCCTCGGTCGCGTTCCAGCCGCGCGGGCCCGTGATGACGCCGACGCGGCGGTGGCCGAGCCCGAGCAGGTGGAGCGTGAGGTCGCGCGCGCCGGCGACGTTCCCCGCCGACACGCACGGCGCGTCCTCGCCGAGCGGCGCCTTCGGGTCGATGACGACGAACGGGTAGCCGTGCTCGCCGAGCGCGTCGAGCTCCTCGGCCGACTCGGACGGGAGGACGAGGATCGCGCCCTCGGTCGTCCCGTGCATCAGCCGGTTCAGCAGGCCGACCTCCCGGTCGTGCTGGTGGAAGGTCGGGCTGATCACCGCGCGCAGGTCGTGCTCGTGGAGCGCCTCGACGACGCTCGAGGTGAGGTGCCCGAAGTACGAGGACTCGAGCATCGGCAGCGTCACGCTGATCAGCCCCGTCCGCGCCCCCGCGAGGCCGCGCGCGGTCGGGTTCGTCGTGAACCCGCGCAGCTCGATCACCCGGAGCACCGCGTCCCGGGTCTCGGGCGCGACGCCCGCCTGCTTGTTCAGCACGCGGGAGATCGTCGCGACCGAGACCCCCGCCTCGCGGGCGATGTCCCGGATCGTCGGAGCCCTCGAACGGCCCGGCGACGGCTGTAACCGCTTACTCACCTCGACGACCTTAGGCACACCTCACCGCGCCTCGGATCAGGGAATCCCCGCATGGGGAACCGCGAACGCTGAAACCAGAAATGTCGGTACCGGTTCCGAATCCGGGACCCAGACGGCGTCGGGCAGGTGTGGGCAAGGGAAGGAGAAGGACTCACATGAAACGCATTTGGAGGCGCACGGCCGTCGGCCTCGGGGTCATCGCCCTCGTCGCAGCCGTGTTCGTGACAGCCGGCGGGGCAGGGGCGCAACGGCTCGGTCCGACCGGCAAGTCGAGCCCGCTCGCGGGCTATCCGCGGAACGAGACGCTGATCACGAGCGGCTCCCAGTGGGGCAACATCGCGGGGACGAACCCCTGGATCGGCGGCCAGGCCACCGGCACCGTGGGGCTCCTCTACGAGACGCTGCTCCGCTTCGACCCGCTCAAGAGCACGTACATCCCGTGGCTGGCGCAGAACGCGTCGTTCGCAGGGAACAAGTACGTGATCAGCGTGCGTCCGGGCGTCAAGTGGTCGAACGGGACACCGTTCACCGCGAGCGACGTCGCGTTCAACCTCAACCTCGCGCGGTTCAACACGAACCCGTGGAACAACCTCTATCTGAACGTCCAGAGGATCGTTCCGAAGGGCAACACGGTGACCGTCACGTTCAAGTCCACGCCGAACTACGTGCAGTGGCAGAACGCGATGTGGAACATGCCCATGGTCAACCCGGCGCAGGCGAAGCCGGCGATCACGACCGCGGCCGCGCTGACGACATACAGCCCGGCCAACCCGATCGGCACCGGGCCGTACACGTTCGACCGGGCGGGATTCGATCCCACTACGCGCGTCGTGTATGACAAGAACCCGAACTGGTGGGCGGCCAAGCTGGGCGTCTCGCCGTCGCCGAAGCCGAAGTACATCATCGACCTCGTCAACACGAGCAACACGAACAGCCTGTCGGCCGTGCTGGCGGGCGTCGAGGACCTGAACAACAACTACCTGCCCGGCGTGCAGCAGCTCGTCAACTCGGGCAAGGTCCAGACGTACTTCAAGAAGGCCCCGTACATGCTGTCGGCGAACACCGCGTGGCTCGAGCCGAACACGACCCGCGTCCCGCTGAACGACCCGACGTTCCGCAAGGCGCTCGCGACGGCGATCAACATCAACCAGATCGTCACGCAGGACTACGGGAACCTCGTCCTGCCGGCGAGCCCGGCCGGACTCCTGCCGACGTGGAGCCAGTACGTCGACAAGAGCGCGGTGAAGCAGTACGGCTTCACGTACAGCACCGCGAAGGCCGTGGCGATGCTGACGGCGGCCGGCTACAAGAGGGACAGCTCCGGCTACTTCATGAACAAGGACGGCTCGAAGATCAACCTCGATCTGTCCGTGCCGCAGGGATGGTCCGACTGGGAAGCCGCCCGCGACATGATCGTCTCGTCCGCGAAGGCGGCCGGGATCCAGATCACGACGAAGGTGAAGGACTACAACACCTGGCAGTCGGATCGCAACACGGGCAACTACGACCTCGTGGTCGACAACCCCGCGCAGCTAAGCGACAACCCGTGGACGATGTGGAACATCGTCTATCACCTGCCGATCCTGACGACCGGCACGGGCCAGACGAACTTCAACTTCGAGCGGTACTCGAACCCGACTGCGTGGGCCCTCGTCCAGAAGCTGGACAAGACCGCGCCGACGAATACCGCAGCGATCAAGGAGATCAACAGCAAGCTCGAGCAGATCCTGATGCAGCAGATGCCGGTGATTCCGCTCTGGTACAACGGCATCTGGGCGCAGTTCGTGTCGAAGTACTGGACGAACTGGCCGTCCGCCACGAGCACGCGGCAGTACGCGCCCGTGATGTGGAACGGATATCTGCAGATGACGGGCATCGACGTCATCACGCACCTCGCGCCGAAGGCGTAGAGGTCGACACATGAGCGATCGCCGTCCCTTCCGTCTGCACGACGCAGCGGGAGGGACGGTGATCGCGTCCGACACGCGCGCGGAGGCCTCGTGGGACGCTACTTCCTGAGAAAGCTCGTGATCTACGCCGCGACGTTCGTCGTCGCGGTCACGATCGACTGGGCGATCCCGCACCTGATGCCGGGCAATCCGGTGCTGACGCTCGTCGGCCGCATCCAGATCAGGGATCCGCGCGTCGCGCAGCAGCTGTACCACCACTACATGCGCGCGTTCAACCTCGACCTGCCGCTGTGGAAGCAGTACTGGTACTTCTGGGTCGCGCTCTTCCACGGCGATCTCGGCACCAGCATCCTCGAGTTCCCGACGCCGGTGACGACGATCATCGTGGACGCGGTCCCGTACACGCTCGCGCTGCTCGTGCCGGCGATCCTGCTCAGCTGGTACGCGGGCAACAAGTTCGGCGCGCTCGCCGCGCGCAGGCCCGTGCTCGACAACTCGCTGCTCCCGTTCGGCTACACGCTGACGGCGACGCCGTACATGTGGCTCGGGATCCTGCTCGTCTGGGTGCTCGCCGTCACCTGGCACGTCTTCCCCGTCGGCTTCGCGTACGACCCGACGGCGCAGCGCGCGTTCTCGTGGCCGTTCGTCTCGAACCTCGCGTACCACTGGTTCCTGCCGTTCCTCTCGCTCTTCCTCGTCTCCTTCGGCGGCTGGGCGATCGGAATGCGGAACATGATCATCTACGAGCTCGAGTCGGACTACGCGCACTACCTCGAGGCGCTCGGAGCGCCGCAGCGGCTGATCCGCAAGTACGCGTTCCGCAACGCGATGCTGCCGCAGATCACCGGGCTCGCGCTCGCGCTCGGCGCGATCATCGGCGGCGCGCTCGTCACCGAGATCGTCTTCTCGTATCCGGGCCTCGGCTACCAGATCTACCGCGCGATCACGAACGAGGACTACTTCGTGATCCAGGGCATCTTCCTGTTCATCATCATCGGCGTCCTCATCGCGAACTTCATCGTCGACATCGTCTATCTGATCGTCGACCCGCGGACGAGGATCGGGATGGAGGGCGGCCGATGAGCTCCGTCCCCACTGCTCCACTCGCGAGCCCGGTCGATCCGTCGCGGGTCGAGGAGCCGCCGATCGCGGCGCCGACGAGCGGGCTGCGCGAGTCGCTCCACTTCGCGCTGCGGAACAAGAAGCTCGTGTTCGGGCTCTCGATGACGTCGGCCCTGCTCCTGTTCGCGCTCATCGGGCCCTGGATCGCGCAGCATCCGCCGCTCGCGTACGGCGGGCACCTCTCGCTCGCGCCGACGACGAAGAACGGCTACTGGTTCGGGACGACGCTGCTGGGGCAGGACGTCTTCTCGCAGTTCGTCACCGGGCTGCGCCTCGCGTTCATCGTCGGCGCGCTCGGCGGCGGCATCGCCGCGATCATCGGGATGGTGATCGGCTTCACCGCCGGCTACCGCAGCGGCTTCGTCGACGAGGCGCTCAACATGCTGACGAACGTCGTCCTCGTGATCCCGACGTTCGCGCTCCTCCTCGTCATCGCCGCGTACCTGCAGGTGCGCGGGATCATGATGGAGGCCGTCTTCATCGGGATCACGTCGTGGCCGTGGGCCGCGCGCGCGCTGCGCGCGCAGACGTTCTCGCTCGTGTCGCGCGACTTCGTCGACATGGCGCGCCTGAGCGGGCGCAGCAGCCGCCAGATCATCTTCAAGGAGATCGCGCCGAACATGAGCTCCTACCTGTTCATGATGTTCATCCTCCTGTTCGGAGGCGCGATCCTCATCGCCGCGACGCTGGACTTCATCGGCCTCGGCCCGTCCAACACGATCTCGCTCGGGATGATGATGCAGCTGTCGGTGCAGAACGCCGCGCTGCAGCTGCACCTCTGGTGGTGGTTCCTGCCGCCCGGCCTCGCGATCATGGCGCTCGTCGGCTCGCTCTACGTGATGAACGTCGGCCTCGACGAGGTCTTCAACCCGAAGCTGCGGGAGCTGTGAGCCGGTGAGCCTCCTCGTCG
>Ga0335085_10011912_pt1 | contig 12848 bp, 8 predicted proteins | sample Lox_Sample_45_FD_206712 | JGI IMG/M metagenome (GOLD analysis project Ga0335085, IMG submission 206712) | Soil microbial communities from Loxahatchee National Wildlife Refuge, Florida, United States - Lox_Sample_4.5 | ecosystem: Environmental > Terrestrial > Soil > Wetlands | place: USA: Florida...
TTTTGTTAGCACCTTGGACAAGGATTCCGGAGAAGGCTTGGCTATCGTCTCCGCGGTTATCGCACTCGCACATGCACTTAAGATGGAAGTTGTCGCGGAAGGCGTAGAGACGAAAGCCCAGCTTAATACGCTGAAGAAGCTTGATTGCGATCAATTCCAAGGCTACTTGCTTGACAAACCCATGTCGGCGGATAGATTTACGGGCTTGCTAAGCACGGCAATGAAGCTTGAGACCCAAGTGGCCTATGATCAGTATTCGGAGTATCACGCCAAGATAAAAAAGAGTGTCTAAATCGGGTTCAATGACTATCACTATTGTCCGGCGCTCAGCTGCAATGTGATCGCCGCCAAGCTATCGCTGTCGAGCGTGTCGCGGATCCGCTTCTTGGTGATCTCTTCGCGCTCCGCGACAGCACCTTTGCAGTGGTAGCGACACCCTCGGCCATGTAGCGCATGAGCGCGGTCCGCAAGGTCATTCGCTCCGATGGCGCCCGATTAATATAAACCCCCTGGACACTCGTTTCGGTACACCGACCAATCCTCGCCATCCCGTTTTGTCCGGGAGTTTCTAATTGCGCCGGCCAGCCACACTTGCGGACAAGGGCTTCCAGGTGCCGGATGGCGGGCATATTTCGGGCGAAACCGATTGAAGGAATCAGCGGGATGCCTATGCTAATGCCGGCGGAGCAGAGCATTATGAGGTTATGCTGCCTTGCTGATGTTCCGATCGAGACTGAGCAACAACGAGGAGCACCTTGTCGGAGGGCACGTTGCCACAATTCCACGGGCGCTGATTCGCTAGTCTTCCGATAATCTCGGGAGATATAGGCGGGTTCGACTAATGCCATCAGGGGCGACCTCCGTCGCTTCCGACACCGCGCATAAAACAAACAAATAGGGGGAGAGGCTAAAATGCCCTGCTCCGTCTACAAGTACATGCGTCTATTTGAGAGGAAGATCGCGAAACAATACATTTGCACGGTGCCAGGCACCGCCTTTTTTGTTTGGGACGAGTCCATTTACTGTCTCCCGGCGCCATTTTTGGTTAAATCAGCAATTGCGCTGCGGTCATGTTACTTCGGGTTGTTCAAAAGAAACACAAACGCAGTTAGCTGATTGTCTCGCCACCATTAGGCCCCTGGTGATGTCCCTGACCCCAAGGTGAGTCGATTCATCAAAACTCACTTCAAATCGAACGCGCTAATTAACGGCACTGCCACAACCACTTATTCTTTAGCCACGTAGGCAAGCGTCTCCCACGCTACCTAAACGCATCCAACACAACTTCGACTCATGCGAGGAGTCAGGCAAGTTTTGACCTCCTTGCTGGTGGTCCGGTGATGCGTCCTAGACGTGACGTTGTTAAGGGTACTTTCCTAAAAGGAAAAAGGAAGGCAGAAATGGACTTGCTAAGGCAGATTTTTCGCCTAGAACATTTAACTCAAAGAAAACAAAGGACTGACAAACTCTGACATATATTGACACAATTCATACAAAAGCAAGATTTGCATGCAATGAATGCGCGAAGGGCGATCATCAAGCCGCACAAGATGCGTGTCCGCGGCCATTTGACGACTGGCGGGCAATTCTCGCAGCTGCGGAAGCCAGCTGGGGCCTTGGGGATAGTGAGGTTATATCTATACCAGCCAAACCTCGGGGATCCTGAACGGGTGGCGGTTTTCGAGCCAGTAAGAGAATCGATTTGAACCTTTCTGCTTTCGTCTTTCTGATTATGATTGCCATAGTATTTTACATTAGAGTAACCTATCACTCCTCCTCCAGCGGGCCAGTCCATGTCCCTGCAAAATTTTTATCTCGGCGGTTTTCCCGAAAATAAGAGTGTCACATGGACATAGCTAGGAGAGCATTCGGGAATGCTGTGCTAGAAGGCATGGCAGGGTTACTACGAGGTCAAACGTTTAAGAACAAAATGGAGGAATTAGCATGAAAGCTTGTCTCCTTATGACGGCGGCCGCGCTTGCTACCGGGCTCGCCGCCGCTGTGCCAGCTTCTGCCGATAATATCGAGTACTTCCATACGACGCTGTCGGGGTTTAATGAAGTTGGTGTTCTCAATGATGAGTCAGGGGCTATCCTGTCGGGAGGCGTGGCAACAGCGACCATTAGATTGGACAAGACCAGACGGACCGCTACCTACACGCTGAATATAACTTCCGCAGCGACAAGCCCTATCCTCCAGGCCCACATTCATTTCGGCAAGAGACGAGACGCCGGCGGCGTGATGCTGTTCTTCTGCGCCAATGGGAATGTTCCCCTGGTGCCGCCCATTAACACCCCGGCGTGCCCAACGCAAACCGGGACCGTTTCGGGAACCTGGACGGCGAGTGACGTGCAAGCGATCCCCACGCAAAATGTGACAGCCGGCGATTTCCAAGCGATCGTCGAATCTCTTGAAAGTGGTACCGCCTATGCCAACATCCATACGGCGGATTTTCCCGCGGGTGAACTACGCGGCCAGATGGACGTAATGGGTCACGGCCCAGCCTCCCGGGAATGATATTGATCAGGCGTGTAGAATGGATATGTCCCTTCCTTACCCTTTGCGGAGAGGAAGGGACGCTGTCTGCAGGTAGAGGCGCCGTCTCGCAGGAGGCGGATACGCCAATGACAGCAAGGGGACCTGGCGCCCATTGTCACCGCCCTTTAGCGTGGTAAATGGTTCAAAGAGGTTGGCACGACGTTTGTGCGTAAGGAATCGATGACGTAGGTAGCGGTCACTGGCCGCCGTAGCATCGCGGCCAGTGCGACAGGACAGACATTGGGCAGATTAATCGAAGCTAATATCAATTGGCCGGCGACGTCGCGCAGCACATCCTTTCTCCCGCTTAAACTTCCCTTCAGACAACGAGCCCCTGACCAAAGAGGATGAGTGATTTGCAGGCTGCGTCGGAACCTTCAAAAGCAAACCGCGCTAGTGTACCTGGCTGGCGCTGGGGAATCCTTCTTCTAATCGCGATGCTCGTCATTGCGACCATTGTCTATCGTGTCACCTCCACTCATCATGCCAATAGGGTCTTTCGCACTCCGCAGGCGGTTGGGGTGAAAACGGTAGTCACCGGCACTATGCTGGAGACACTCACCGCGCTCGGCACCGTTACCCCGATCTCGACCGTTACTGTGGTGCCAGAACTCAGCGGGTATCTCACCGAGGTTGGTTTCAAGGAAGGTCAGGATGTCAAGAAGGGCCAGTTCCTCGCCCAAATCGACCCGCGTCCCTATGAGGCTCAACTCAAACAAGATCAGGCGGCTCTTGCCAAGGATCAGGCGGCCCTAAAGATGGCTGAATCCGATCTCGCTCGCTACAAACATCTCGCAGCACAGCGCTCCATCGCGTCACAACAAGTAAGCGATCAGAGGTACCTGGTTGATGAGGATCGGTCAGCTATCGATGTCGATGAAGCAAACATCGAAAGCGTCAAAATCAATCTCGCATTTACCCATATTGTTGCTCCAATTACTGGGCGGGTTGGACTGCGATTGATCGATCCTGGCAATTATGTCACCGCCGGGAGCAGTTCCGGAATTGTCGTGATCACTTCGCTAAAGCCCATAACGGTGATTTTTGCTATCCCACAAAATAGGCTGACTGACGTGTTCAATCGATTAAAGGCCGGTGAGAAACTTGTAGTCGATGCATATAATAGTGCTAACACAGGATTGCTTGCGACAGGAGTTGTAACTGCCATTGATAACCAAATGAGCACCGCCACCGGTACAGTAAACGTCCGCGCGCGCTTTGAAAACGCCAATGCGGCCTTGTTCCCCAACGAGTTTGTCAACGTCGTTCTCGTCGTCGATACAATCCGGGGGGCAACCTTGGCGCCGACCCGGGCTATACAGACTGGTACACCAGGCAATTACGTCTATGTCGTTAACGCCGATAATACGGTCTCACTGCAAGTGGTAAAGATCGGCATCAGCAATGGCGTTGATACTGTGATCAACTCTGGCCTCAAACCGGGCCAGATCGTGGTGACCGACGGGATCGATCGACTCACCAATGGGACGAGGGTGATGGTGACATCCCATGGCAACCGGCACTCGATGCCAACCTTCGCCCCCGGTTCTACGTCTGCTGCGCCGTGAACATTTCCCGGGTCTTCATTCTCCGGCCCGTTGCTACATCATTGCTGATGATCGCATTCGTCTTGGTGGGGCTGGTCGCGGTTGTTTTTTTGCCGGTTTCGTCGCTTCCCAACGTCGCTTACCCGACCATCAGAGTACAAACCTTTTACCCAGGTGCTAGTCCGGACGTGATGGCAACCACCGTGACTGCCCCACTCGAACGGCAGCTCGGCGAAATGGAAGGGTTGCAGGAGATGACCTCGGCGAGCTCGGCCGGGGCTTCCGTCATCACCCTGCAATTCGATCTTACTCTCAGTCTCGATATCGCCGAACAGGAGGTGCAAGCGGCGATCAATGCCGCTGGCAATCTGCTACCGGGGGGGCTGCCGACCCCGCCAATCTACTTCAAAGTCAATCCGGCGGACCAGCCGATTCTGATCCTTGCCGTCACCTCAAAGACGATTCCGCTCACCCAGTTGCAAGACTACGCTAATGCCCATCTCGCCTCAAAGATTTCCGAAGTGGCCGGAGTGGGCCTGGTTTCAATTGAGGGGGGCAATGTGCCGGCTGTACGCATTGTAGCCGACCCTCGAAAGCTCGCCGCCTATGGACTCACCTTGGACGATCTTCGTACCCTAGTCGGGCAGGTCAACGTAAGCGCACCCAAGGGCAGTTTTCAGGGAAAGGAGGAATCCTTCACCATCAACGCCAATGACCAGATTCAGGACCCGGCGGAGTACGAGAACGTTATCGTTGCGTATAAGGATGGTGCGCCGGTCTACTTGCACAATGTTGCAACTGTCACCGAGGCCGCAGAGGATCAGGAACTTGGCGCTTGGGTAAACCATATGCCGGCGATCGTGCTCAACGTCCAGCGCCAGCCTGGCGCCAACGTGATCGAAACGGTAGACCAGATCAGGGCGAGATTGCCGCTGCTCACCTCCGACCTTCCGCCCGCCATGCAAGTGGCTGTTTTGGCCGACAGCACTAATGTCATTCGCGCCTCGGTACGGGACGCTGTATTTGAGCTGCTCGTCGCGGTCGCCCTCGTGGTGGCGGTAATCTTTGTGTTCCTGCGCAACCTACCCGCCACCGTGATCCCAAGTATTTCGGTGCCGGTTTCGCTGATCGGAACCTTGGCGCTGATGTACCTGTTCGGCTTTTCGATCGATAACCTCTCGTTAATGGCGCTGATTATCGCGACGGGCTTCGTTGTTGATGATTCCATCGTCATGATTGAAAACATTGTCCGCTACCTTGAGGGAGGTGCATCTGCGTTGGAGGCAGCGCTCAAAGGTGCCGGGCAGATTGGCTTTACTATCGTTTCACTTACAGTTTCACTGATTGCAGTACTGATTCCGCTGCTATTTATGGGTGGCATGATCGGCCGCCTGTTTAGCGAATTCGCAGTCACGCTTGCGACCACAATCATAATTTCTGCGATCGTTGCACTGACGCTCGTACCGATGCTGTGTGCCCGCATACTCCGCGCCACTTCCGAACGTCACCCTTCGCGCTTCGAGCAGATCAATGAGAGCCTTTTCAACCGGTTGCTCTCAAGCTACGGCCGCGCTCTGAACGTTATCTTGCGCCATCAAGGGAAAACTCTGCTGGTCGCTATCGGAACGCTTGTGCTTACGGTTCTGTTGTACATAGTCATTCCCAAGGGGCTGTTTCCCGAGCAGGATGTGGGTGTCATCCAAGGTATCAGTATTGCCGGCCAGTCGGTCACCTATGCCGACATGGCAGCCAAGCAGGCGGCTCTCGCGGCCGCGATCCTTAAGGACCCAGACGTGGTGAGCCTGTCTTCTTACATTGGAGTCGATGGCACCAACATCACGCTCAACGAGGGCCGCTTCCTCATCAACCTTAAGTCACGGGACCAGCGCAGCCTCACGGCGGCCGAAATAATCCCGCGCATCGAACGGGAAGTGGCCCGAGTCCCTGGCGTGCAACTCTACATGCAGCCCGAGCAAAGTCTCACTCTTGCTAATACGATCTCTCCTACCGAATACCAGTTTGTGCTGGAGGATCCGAACGCCGTGAATCTGGCGACATACGTGCCAAGGCTGATCAGAAGCCTGGGCGACGCGACTGCGCTGACCGGCGTAGCAAGTGACCTGGAGAATGCCGGAGTGGCGGTCAATATCGCGATCAACCGTTCTCTCGCCGCTCGGTTTGGCATCACCGCCGCCACCATCGACAATGCCCTCTATGATGCGTTTGGTCAGCGAATCGTCTCAACTATCTTTACGCAGACAGACCAATACCGGGTCATTCTCACTGCCAATTCCAGCGCTCTTGCGACTGTCGAATCTCTTGGCACGCTCTACATACCCTCCGCAACTTCCCCGACGGGAGAAGTGCCACTCGGCCAGATCGCTACAATTCAGCTCGGGCACGAGCCGCTGGCCATCAGCCATTACGCACAGTTTCCAGCAACCACCGTCTCATTCAACCTATCATCCGGGGCGTCACTGAGCCAAGCGGTAGCCGAGATCGCCCAGGCCGCGCGATCGATCCACCTTCCGAGGGCGATGAGCATGCACTTCGAGGGAGCGGCACTTGCCTTTGAGAACTCGCTCGGAAACGAGGTGTTTCTGCTAATCGCGGCGCTCGTCGCGGTCTACATCGTGCTTGGTGTTCTTTACGAAAGTTTCGTTCATCCCCTCACAATTCTCTCAACGCTGCCCTCCGCTGGTGTGGGCGCCTTGATCTCGTTGATGCTCGCCGGGCTTGACCTAAACATCATTGGCCTCATCGGAATTGTGCTTCTTATCGGTATTGTTAAGAAGAACGCGATTATGATCATCGACTTCGCTCTGCAGGCGGAGCGTAGCGAAGGCAAAAGCCCTCTCGCCGCGATCCACGAGGCTGCGCTACTGCGCTTTCGCCCAATTCTGATGACCACCTTCGCGGCAATGCTGGGGGCGCTGCCGCTCTTGCTGGGAATGGGTACGGGGTCAGAGTTACGGCAACCCCTCGGTATTGCGATCATTGGCGGTCTCGCGGTCAGCCAGCTGCTCACCTTGTTTACGACCCCGGTGATTTATCTCGCCTTCGATCGCCTTGGCCGTCGCATTACCGGCCACGGTTACGCAGGAAAGAGCGGATGAGTATTCCAGCGCTTTTCATAGCGCGTCCCGTCGCAACTACGCTGCTGACTTTGGGCATACTGAGTTCCGGTATCCTCGCCTATTTCCTATTACCCGTCGCACCCTTGCCGAATATTGCCTTTCCCACCATAGTTGTTCAGGCAACCATGGCCGGAGCGAGTCCTCAGGTTATGGCCTCCACGGTTGCCGAACCGCTTGAACGGCATCTGGGCGCGATTGCCGATGTGAGCGAGCTGACCTCGGAGAGCAGTACAGGTTCGACCAGGATTACCGTACAGTTTGGGCTCGCCCGTGACATCAACGGAGCAGCGCGCGATGTCGAGGCCGCCATTCAGGCGGCGCGCGCCGATCTGCCGAGCACACTGCACAGTAATCCAACCTACCACGAGTTTAATCCGTCCGAGGCACCAATCATGGTGCTAGCGCTTACGTCTAACACGCTCACGACGGCCCAACTCTACGATGCCGCTGACACGGTCATTCAACAGCAGATCTCTCAGATAAGAGGCGTGGGCGCCATTGATCTCGGTGGAGCCGCCCTGCCGGCTGTACGCGTCAATCTTGCACCTGGGCCACTCAACAGCTACGGCATTGGCCTTGAGGACGTGCGCGCCGCTATTGCGGCCGCCAACGCCAACAGCCCGAAGGGACATATCGATCAGGGCGGTGAGCGCTATCAGATCTACTCGAACGATCAGGCGACCACCGCCGCCGCCTTCCGCGATCTCATTGTTGCCTATCGGAACCGCGCGCCAGTGGCTTTGAAAGACGTCGCAGACGTCCAGGATTCCGTCGAGAATGTTTACAATGCGGGACTTTTTAACGGCAAACCTGCGGTCGTTGTGATTGTACATCCGTCGCCTACTGCCAACGTAATCCAGACGGTCGATGAGATTCGGGCTGCTCTCCCCCTGATTAAGGCAGCATTGCCCGCTAGCGTGAATGGCTCCATTGCTCTCGACCGCTCCGTCTCAGTGCGCGGTGCTGTGAACGACACAGAGCGGACACTGGTGATCGCGGTTCTTTTGGTGGTTGGGGTGGTCTTTCTATTCCTACGCAGCCGGACGTCGATGCTAATTCCGGCCGTCGCTTTGCCGGTCTCGATCATTGGAACGTTCGGGCCGATGTACCTGCTTGGCTACAGCCTCGACAATCTCTCACTGATGGCCCTCATCATCGCTACCGGTTTTGTGGTCGACGACGCCATCGTGGTGCTCGAAAACGTCACCCGGCATCTTGAGGCTGGTATGACCCCGCGTGCCGCCGCGCTACGCGGCAGTGCCGAGGTCTCGTTCACTGTGGTAGCGATGTCCCTTTCTCTGGTTGCGGTATTCCTGCCTATCCTGCTGATGCCTGGCATCGTTGGTAGGCTCTTCCAAGAATTTGCGGTAACGCTCTCGATCGCGATTCTAATCTCGCTCATCGTGTCTCTTACCGCGACACCGACAATGTGCGCGTACCTGTTACGGCCGGCGACAACAGCTGTGGTGGCTACGGAGACGGGCGCAGCATCGCCGCGGCGATTCTTCAGGCGCATGGAGGACGCATATGGCCGCTCCCTTTTGGTGGTGCTTGAACATTCCCGACTAGGTGGAGCAATATTGCTCGGACTCATTGTACTCAACATCTACCTCTTTGTCGTCATGCCGAAGACTTTTTTCCCGGAGCAGGACAATGGCATCCTGATAGGAACGATTCAGGCTGACCAGAGTATCTCCTTCCAGGCGTGGCGACCGTCGCCGGCTATACCGGAGGACGCTCGACAAATTCCGCATTTGTCTTCATCTCCCTTAAGTCGCTGGCCGAGCGGCATGCTTCGGCGGCGGCAATCGTGGCCCGGCTTCGTCCCAAGTTAGCGCGTGTCGCCGGTGCAAGGTTGTTCCTGGTAGCGGCGCAAGACCTTCGGGTAGGTGGGCGGCAAACGGCGGCCGAGTATCAGTATACGTTGACTGGCGATGATGCGGCCGTACTTTATACGTGGACGCCGAAAATCGCGGACGCGTTAAAGGGAAGCCGGTATCTCGTCGATGTAAATTCAGATCTGCAGCAAGGGGGGCTAGAAACGCAGGTTGCGATAGACCGCCAGACGGCTCAGCGCCTGGGAATACAGCCAAACCAGATCGACAGCGCACTCTACGATGCCTTCGGCCAACGTACCGTCTCTACCATCTACAACCCCTTCAATCAGTACTATGTCGTGATGGAGCTTGCGCCGGAATATCTATTGAGCCCGGAATCCCTCAAGAACATCTATGTCAGCACTTCTGGCGGCAGCGCGAGCGGCACGGCATCTAGCCAGATGTTGCCGGTACTCGTCAACAGCGTGGGCCCACTAAATAGGCTGTCCTCAAGCGCGACGAGCGCATCACTCACGACCATTGCTGAGGCGAATCAGCAGACGAACAGCATTGCCAATACCGGGAAAGGAGCGGCGTCTACTGGTGCCGCGGTGACAACTAACGCAGAAACGATGGTACCGCTGTCCGTTTTCACCTCGCTTGGTCTCGGAGCCACGCCGATTTCTGTAAGCCACCAAGACGGCTTCGTCGCTGCCACAATCTCCTTTAATTTGCCGCCGGGCGTTGCCCTTGGTCAGGCGGCGAGTGTGATCGAGCAGACCATGCGCGATCTCGACGTTCCGGTCTCGATCCGAGGCAGCTTCGCCGGCACTGCTCAAACTTTCAGGAAATCTCTCGCGACGGAGCCGCTGCTCATTGTGGCGGCCCTCGCCACTGTCTATATCGTGCTCGGTATTCTCTACGAGAGCACGATTCACCCCGTTACGATCCTGTCCACAATTCCCTCGGCTGGCATAGGCGCAACCCTTGCGCTTCTGGTCCTAGGCACGCCGTTTTCGATCATCGCGCTGATCGGTGTGATCCTCCTCATTGGTATTGTCAAGAAGAACGCGATCTTGATGATCGACTTCGCGATCCAGCTCGAACGCAACGAAGGAATGTCGCCGAAGGAATCGATTCACAAAGCAGCGATGCTACGGCTCCGGCCGATTCTAATGACCACCGCGGCTGCCGTCCTTGGCGCCGCACCACTAGCGATTGGCATAGGCCAAGGTGCATCGCTGCGTCAGCCGCTGGGTATAACGATCATGGGGGGTTTGATCCTGAGTCAGATCCTCACTTTATATACAACGCCGGTGGTCTATCTCATTCTTGATCGTTTGGGAATGCGCATGCGCGGGGGCCCATCACGGGCGTTGCCCCGCGGCGCGCGCCAGAAAGAGGATGAAGTGGAGGCTAATACATGACGAGGCCCGGGCAGTCCAAATTCCCGGCTGTGTCATTGCTCGCGCTATTGGCAGCGGGTTGCGCGGTGGGGCCCAATTATCATCGACCGAGTGTGCCGGTGCCGGCTCACTACACGGAATTAGCCGGCTGGGCTAAAGCGGCGCCCGCCGATGGCGCCCCCAAGGGTGATTGGTGGACAGGCTTCAAGGATCCGTTACTTGATCGGCTTGAGCCCAAGGTTATGGTGTCTAACCAAACGGTGCGCGAGGACTACTATAACTGGCAACAGGCGCGAGCGCTGGTACGGGAGGCGGAGGGGCAGCTGTTTCCCTCTGCCACCCTCAGCGGCACGGCTCAGCGAGCTCGTTCAGAAGGACTATCGGCTTCCCGCTCGGCAAGTCTGACGGCTTCCACCGCCGCCCTCACGGCGTCTGCGAGCTGGGAACCGGATCTCTGGGGCGGTATCCGCCGCCAGGTGGAGCAGAGTACGGCTTCGGCGCAGCAAAGCCAAGCCACGCTTGCCAACGCCACCCTCTCCGCACAGGCGTTGCTGGCCACAAACGTGATCGAACTTCGTGTTGCCGATGCGGAAATTCTACTTCTGAAGCAGACGGCCCAGGCCTATCAGGCTTCCCTCCGTATTACCGAGAACCAAGCGGCCGCAGGCGTCGCAGCACCGTCCGATGTCATAACGGCCCGCGCTCAGCTCGAAGCGGCGCAGTCGGCGCTGATCAATGCTGGCATAGCCCGGGCCGAGTACGAACACGCAATTGCAGTCCTCGTCGGCAGCCTGCCCGAACAGCTTGGCGTACCAAGCGGAGGCCCAATGCCCAACTTGCCCTCAATTCCCATGAGCCTCCCTTCGACCCTCCTCCAACGTCGACCAGACATTGCTGGTGACGAGCGTGCCGTAGCGGCCGCCAATGCTGCGATTGGCGTCCAGGTCGCCGCCTTTTATCCCACTATTACCCTGACCGGCGCCGGGGGATACTCCGGCGGGCCGATTGCTTCATTGTTCTCGGCCGCGAACCAAGTGTGGTCGCTCGGGGCGGATGCCTCGCTGGTTTTGTTTAGGGGCGGGGCCACCGCTGCAGCGGTGGCCGCTGCTGAAGACAGTTACAACGCTGCTGTCGCGGCTTATCGTGGAGACGTACTGGCGGCATTCCAGCAGGTGGAGGACCAACTTGCGAATTTGCGTATCCTCGCGCAGCAGGCCACGGTACAAGACGCCGCCGTACGTGACGCCAAGCGCGCGGTAGAAATCGCTCTCAATGAATACGAAGCAGGTACGCAGGCCTATACTGCCGTGGTAACGGCGCGGGCGACACTTCTCGAGGATCAGCAAACAGCGCTTCAGATCCGCCTGAATCGTCTGCTGGCTTCGGTCGATCTTATCCAAGCGCTCGGTGGTGGTTGGTCCGTGGCTGAATTATACGGCAATTCCCAACCCAGCGAATTGCAATAACGGCTCGCTTGTGTCCCGGATTAAACAGGGTAACCGCGCCGATCGCAGCCCCACCTGCTTGGACATGCCTCACATGCCACTCCGTAGAAGCTGTTGGCTAAGGTACAAAATGGAAATCGATAGGGCCGAGGATGTCTTGCCGGCCTCCTCCCGCGTATGGTAATGGCGTTGCAATTCCTCCTGCCCCGGCTCAGCCACCATTTCCCGGAAAGGCCTGCCCCTGATCGCCTTCAGCCTCCTTCATCCAACGCCCCGACATACTGGCGTTGCTACCCAAATTCCGGGCCACCTCCGTCATTCGTTAGCCATGTTCGGTCACCAGCTGTATCGCGCCCATCTTGAACTCCTTGTGTACTGCCTTCTCGTCGTCTTAACAGCACCTGGGATATTATCCCTTACCTCAGGTGTCCGTGTTTAAACCATCCCTTCCCCATTCTGGCAGTTGGTTGTGTCGCACTCCCAATTTAAGTTGATGCAGACCACCGCGTCGTCCTGCATTGTGCGCAAGTTTTCGTACGAAAGGCCACTGGTATTCAAATAAACTTGAAACATTTTCGCTCGATTGTGCCCGCACGTTGCGGTAAATCTTATCGATTCCCAATCCCACCACCTGAACTCCGGCAGCCTTTTGACGGTTGAATCATCAAAGCGCCGCCCAATCACCCTGGCGGGATTTCCGCCAACAATGGCATATGGCAGTGCGCCTTTGGCGACAACGGAATACGCACTGATTACCGCGCCATCACCTAGGCTCGCGCCCGCCAAGACCTTCGCGTCGGTACCAATCCAAATGTCCTCTCCTGTCGTAACACGGCAATCGGTCCATTCCAATTTGCGCCCCGCCAGTCACTTGGTAAGGCGGAAAACGGGCAGGCTACGCATCCTGTACGATGATTTTCACCCGGTACATCACAACGTCGGGGCACTAGAGTAAAAG
>Ga0335085_10011913_pt1 | contig 12846 bp, 8 predicted proteins | sample Lox_Sample_45_FD_206712 | JGI IMG/M metagenome (GOLD analysis project Ga0335085, IMG submission 206712) | Soil microbial communities from Loxahatchee National Wildlife Refuge, Florida, United States - Lox_Sample_4.5 | ecosystem: Environmental > Terrestrial > Soil > Wetlands | place: USA: Florida...
TCGTAGACCCGCAGAACGCCGTTGAACCCGGCTTCGCTGAGGCGATAGAAGAAGCCGTGGCGCTCCTGATCGTGGCTGCGCAGCAGGCGCGAGCACATCATTGGCGTGGTCGTCAGCGAGACGGCCAGCGACACCAGAATCGCCACGGAGAGAGTCACGGCAAATTCGCGAAACAGCCGGCCGACGATGCCGGTCATCAGCAGAATGGGGATGAACACGGCGATCAGCGACATGCTGATGGTGACCACCGTCGAGCCGATTTCCTGCGCGCCGAGCAGCGTGGCCTGCATCGGCGTCATGCCGTTTTCCAGGTGGCGGGCGATGTTTTCGATCACCACGATAGCGTCGTCCACGACGAATCCGGTGGCGATGGTGAGCGCCATCAGGGACAGATTGTCGATGCTGTAGCCCAGCAGGTACATCACGCCGAACGTGCCGATCAGCGACACCGGGACGGCGATCGAGGGGATCAACGTCGTGCGCACGCTGCGCAGGAATAGGAACACCACCAGGATCACCAGGGTGATCGAGACCAGCATGGTCAACTCGATATCGCGCACCGAGGAGCGGATGGTGGTGGTGCGGTCGAGCGAGACGTGCAGTTTCATGGCGCGCGGCATCTCGGCTTCGATGGCGGGCATCAGCGAGCGCACGCGGTCGACCGTTTCAATGATGTTGGCGCCGGGCTGCCGGAAGACCACGAGTTGGATGGCGTCCTTGCCGTCGAGCAGGCCGGCGGTGCGGATGTCCTCGACTCGATCGGTGACTTTGGCCACATCCGAAAGCAGCACCGCGCCGTTTCTCTGGTAGGCCACCACAAGCGGCCGGTACTGCGCGGCGGTAAGCAGTTGATCGGTGGTGCCGATCACCATCGTGCGATGGTCATCGGCCAACTCGCCTTTGGGCCGGTTGGCGTTGGCGGAGGCCAGCGCGGCGCGGACATCCTCCAGGCCCAGACCGTAGTTGTTCAGCAGCGTGGGGTTGACGTCCACGCGCACCGCCGGCAGCGATCCGCCGCCCACAAACACCTGGCCTACCCCTTGAATCTGCGCAAGCTTCTGCTGCACGAGGGAAGAGGCCACATCGTAAATCCGCGCGGTGTTGTAGATATCCGAGGTGATGGCCAGGATCATGATCGGCGCATCGGCCGGATTCACCTTGCGGTAATTGGGATTGGCCGGCAAGTTGGACGGCAACTGCCCGCGCGCCGCGTTGATGGCCGCCTGCACGTCGCGCGCGGCGGCATCGATATTGCGGCTGAGATCGAACTGGAGGGTGATGGAGGTCGAGCCGAGAAAGCTGGTCGAGGTCATCTCGGTGACCCCGGCGATGCGCCCGAACTGCCGCTCGAGCGGTGTCGCTACCGAAGAGGCCATCGTCTCCGGGCTGGCGCCAGGCAGATTGGCACCGACCGAAATGGTCGGAAACTCGACCTGCGGTATGGGCGAGACCGGCAGAAACTGATACCCCACCACGCCCACCAACGCCACCGCGAGCGTCAGCAAGGTAGTGCCGGCAGGACGGGCGATGAATGGGGAGGAGAGGCTCATGGTGCACCCCTGTATTCACAGCGGAGACGCGGGGGCGCGGAGGAAAACGCGGAGTGGCGCGGACACTTTTGTCTGCCGCGTCGAGACTGGTCTCGACGCTCTTGGTGCGGCAGGTGGCTGGTGCAAGAGACTGCGGGCGCCCCGATAAGCCGGGGTGCGGCAGACTGAGAGTCTGCGCCACGGTGCATATTAGTCCCCCACCGCCATGTGCGGGACTGCGCCGGATGCCTGAGCAGGCGAACGCCGGAAGCGCTGGGCGAGGCTGGCGAAACCTAAATAGATCACCGGCGTGGTGTACAGCGTCAGCAATTGGCTGAAGATCAGGCCGCCGACGATGGCGATGCCGAGCGGGCGGCGCAGTTCCTGGCCGGTGCCGGAGCCGAGCGCAAGTGGAACGCCGCCGAGCAGCGCGGCCATGGTGGTCATGATGATGGGGCGGAAGCGGAGCAGGCACGCCTGGAAAATCGCTTCGAGCGGCTGCTCGCCTTCCTTGCGCTCCTTCTCCAGCGCGAAGTCGATCATCATGATGGCGTTTTTCTCCACGATGCCGATTAGCAGTACGATGCCGATCAAGCCGATGACGCTCAAGTCCTCCTTGCAAAGCATCAGGGCCAGCAGCGCGCCCACAGCGGCCGAGGGGAGCGTGGAGAGAATCGTGATCGGGTGGATGTAGCTTTCGTACAGCACGCCGAGCACGATGTAGACGGTGATGACCGCGGCGAGAATCAGGATCGGCTCATTGGCCAGCGACGTCTGAAAGGCTTTGGCGGTCCCCTGAAAACCTGCCTGGATGCTGGGCGGCACGCCGAGTTCCTGCCGCGCGTTGTTGACTTCGGTGACCGCATCGCCGAGCGACGTGCCGGGAGCGAGGTTGAATGACAGCGTCGTCACCGGGAACTGGCCCTGGTGATTCACCACCAGTGGCGTGGTGAGCTGCTCGAAATGGACGAATCCGGCGAGCGGCACTTCCCCGCCCGAGGCCGAGCGAATGAAGATCTTACTGAGGTCGTCCGGACTGCGCTGGAATTCAGGCTTGATCTCCAAAACCACGCGGTACTGGTTCAACTGGGTGAACATGATCAGCACCTGGCGCTGGCCGAAAGCGTCGTAGAGCGTATTGTCGATAGCGGTGGGCGTGATGCCGAGGCGCGAGGCGGTGGCGCGGTCGATCACCAAATGGGCCTGCAGGCCGCTGTTCTGCTGGTCGATGGCGAGATCGCGGATGAGCGGTGAATTGCTCAGCCGTTGCACCATGCGCGTGGACCATTCGCTGAGCTCGCGCGCATCGGGATCTTCCATGCTGTATTGGTACTGCGTGCGGCTGACGCGGTCCTCGACGGTCAGGTCCTGCACCGGCTGCATGTAGAGCGTGATGCCGTCGACTTGCGCCAAGCGCGGCTGCAAGCGGCGGATCACGTCGGTGGCGCTGACGCCCCGGTCTTCAAGCTGCTTCAGATTGATCTGGATGCGTCCGCTGTTGAGGGTGGTATTGGCGCCATCGATGCCGATGAACGACGAGAGGCTTTCGACCGCCGGGTCCTGCAGAATTACACGGCCGAGATCCTGCTGGCGCTGCGCCATGGACTTGAACGAGACCGATTGCGGTGCTTCGGAAATGCCCAGGATCACGCCGGTATCCTGCACCGGGAAGAAGCCCTTGGGGATGACCATATAGAGGTAGCCGGTGAGGCCCAGCGTGCCGAGCGCTACAACGATGGTGGCGAAGCGGTGCCGTAGCACCACCTGCAATGTGCGTCCGTAAAAGCGGATGATGGCCTGGAAGCCGCGCTCGGAAATCCGGTAAAGGCGGCCTTGCTGGCTCTCCGGCGTGTGCCGCAGCAGCCGCGAGCACATCATCGGCGTAAGCGTGAGGGAGACGAACGCCGAGACCAGAATGGTGACGCTGAGGGTGACCGCGAATTCGCGGAACAGGCGCCCCACGATGTCGCTCATGAACAGCAGCGGGATGAGCACGGCGATCAGCGAAACGGTCAGCGAGAGGATCGTGAAGCCGATCTGCTCGGCGCCGCGCAGGGCGGCCTGCATCGGCGGGACCCCGTCCTCGATATAGCGCGCGATATTTTCGATCATAACGATGGCATCGTCCACCACGAAGCCGGTCGAGATCGTCAAGGCCATGAGCGTGAGGTTGTTGAGGCTGTACCCCAGCAGGTACATCGCGCCGAAAGTGCCGACCAGTGAGAGCGGCACGGCCACGCTGGGAATGATGGTGGCGGCGATGTTGCGCAGAAAGACAAAGATCACCATCACCACGAGCGCGATGCAGAGGATCAGCTCGAATTCGACATCGTGCACCGAGGCGCGGATGGTGGTGGTGCGGTCGGTGAGGATCTGGACATCCACCGATGTAGGCAGCGAGCTCTTCAGAATGGGCAGCAGGCGCTTGACGCGATCGACCACTTCGATGATGTTGGCGCCGGGCTGCCGCTGGATGTTGAGAATGACCGCGGGCGTGGCATTCATCCAGGCGGCCTGCTTGACGTTTTCGGCGTCATCGACGACTTCGGCGACATCCGACAGGACCACCGGAGCGCCGTTGCGGTAGGCCACGACCAGCGGCTTGTAATCGGCGCTGGAGAGAAGCTGATCGTTAGCGCCGATGGTGTACGACTGGCGCGCGCCATCGAAGCTGCCTTTGGCCATGTTGACGCTGGAGGTGGCGATCGCGGTGCGCAGGTCCTCCAGGTTGAGGCCGTAGGAGGAAAGCGTGGTCGGGTTGGCCTGCACGCGCACGGCAGGCTTCTGACCGCCGGAGATGCTCACCAGTCCGACTCCGGGAAGCTGCGAAATTTTCTGCGCCAGGCGCGTATCGGCGAGGTCTTCGACCTTGGAAAGCGGCAGCGTTTTCGAAGTCAAGCCAAGAGTGATGATGGGCGTGTCGGCGGGATTGGTTTTGCTGTAGATCGGCGGATTGGGCAGGTCGTTGGGGAGGAAGGTGGCGGCGGCATTGATGGCGGCCTGCACCTGCTGCTCGGCGACGTCGATATTCAGGTCGAGGACGAATTGCAGGGTGATGACCGAGGCGCCCTGCGAGCTCGCCGAGGTCATCTGGTTCAGGCCGGGTACCTGTCCGAACTGACGCTCCAGCGGGGCGGTGACGGAAGAGGCCATCACGTCCGGGCTGGCGCCGGGATAAAACGTCACCACCTGAATGGTCGGGTAATCGACTTGCGGCAGCGCCGAGACAGGAAGCTGCTTGAAGGCCACGCCGCCCACCAGCAGAATGCCGGCCATCAGCAGCGAGGTGGCGACTGGCCGCAGGATGAAGGGGCGCGACGGGCTCATCGGCGCCTATTTCTTCGAGGGGGTGCGGGCCTCGATCCGGGTCCCCTGCTGCAGTTTATCGACGCCGTCGATCACCACGGTTTCGCCGGACTTGAGGCCGCTTTCGATGGAGGCGCGATCGCCCTCGATCGGTCCGGGCACAACCGTGCGGACTTCGACGGTGTTGTCCTCACCGACCACGTATACGAATGCGCTGGTGGGGCTATGCTGCACCGCGGCCGACGGGACGATCACACCGTGGCGCGTATCCACTAGCAGGCGCGCGTTGACGAACTGGTTCGGGAAGAGGGCGTCGTCCTCGTTCGGAAATTCGGCTTTGAAGCGCGCGGTGCCGGTGGCGAGGTCGATGGCATTGTCCACGGTGAGCAGTTTGCCGGTGGCGAGTTTTTTACGCAGGTCGCGGTCCCAGGCTTCCACCGGAAGGGTCTGGCCGGCGCGATAGCGCTTCATCACTTCGGGCAGAAAGTCTTGCGCCAAATTGAAAATCACGGCGATGGGCTGCAACTGCGCGACGGAGGCGAGTCCGGTCTGATCGGCGGCGTGGACGATGTTGCCGCGGTCCACCAGGCGCAGGCCGATGCGGCCGGTGAGCGGCGACGGGATTCTGCAAAAGCCAAGCTGTACCTTGATGTTGTCGATCATGCCCTGGTCGGCTTTGATGGCGCCTTCGAACTGGTGCACCATGGCGGCCTGGGTGTCGGATTGCTGGCGGGCGATGACGCCCTGGGAAGCGAGCGTCTCATAGCGCTTCTGATCGAGGCGGGCGTTTTCGAGTTGTGCCTGGTCGCGGAGGAGTTGGCCTTCGGCCTGTTCCAGTTGCGCCTGGAAGGGACGCGGATCGATTTCGGCCAGCAGGTCGCCCTGCTTCACCAGTTGGCCTTCGGTAAAGGCGACGTTGATGAGTTCGCCATCCACGCGGCTGCGGATGGTCACGGTGTTGTAGGCGCTAACCGAGCCGAGGCCGGTGAAGTAAATCGGCAGGTCGCCGTTCGTGGCGTTGGCGACTACTACCGGGACCGCGGGGGTGTGCTTGGGCACCGCCACACCACCGGCGCCTTCAGCAGCTTTGGCGGCTCCGTGACTGACCTGCGGATAATATTTGTAGGCGGCGAAACCGGCGGCGGCGAGGAGTAGGAACCAGATCCAGGCGCGGGATTTGCGTGGGCGCGGCGACGGCGCGGACACGGGCGCAGAGGGCCTCTCGGGAGCCGAAACCGGATAGGTTCCCATTTTTGTCGAGTATAACATCGGGCGCAGCCGCGAGGTTCCGGGGGATAGTGGCTAAGTACTTATATATCAGTCGCCTATAGCCCAAAAGGGCTACTGGCCCGGGAAGTGGCCAAACGAACCCGATTCGGTGAGATAAGTTCGGCGAAATGAGTCGCTTGGGAGTGAAAAAACGAACCCATTCGCTTATGCCCCGGCAGTCGCGCGGAGGACCTGCTGAATGGCCTGCGATGGGCCCGCCGGACCAGGACCGGCGAGCAGTTCCTGGAACTCACCGGTGAGCTTCCCCTCGGTCTTGACGGGGACGGCGAGCTCGGCCAGGGCTTCGATGCGGGTGCGGATGGCGAGCGCCAGAGCCGGATCGTCCATCGTGGAGCTCAGTAGCATCTGTTCCGCTTCGGACGCCGAGGAGGGCTTCTCGACAATGCACTGATAGCGCATATCGCCGACGACAATGGCGTCCTTGGAAGCGAATTCGCCGGCGATTTCGGGCGAGATCCAGTAGATGTCGCTCGAAGCGTCGCGGGCCAATGCGGCGACCTGACAGATTTCTTCGGTGGTGTAGGCGCGGAGATCGGGCTTGAGCACCACCACCCGCCGAGACACCGGCCGCTCGAAGTCACGGGCGGTGCGGTTGATGACGCGGCAGGCCTGGCGGATGTCCAGGAACTCGGGAGCGTGCCAGAATGCCGGCGTGATGAGGTTATGGTTTTCCACCATCACCAGCGGCGGCCGCACATTACACGACAAGTAAAACAGGCCGTCGGCGTAACTGGCCGGAAGGCGGCCCAGGCGCGAGAGTTCGGCATGGGAATCGCGCAGGGCGCGCCACATCACCTGGGGCTGCAGCGCGGGCACCGGCACGGCGATGCTGGTGGACTCGAGTTCCTGCAGGCAGGCGTTCACGGTATCTTCGACAAGCTGGTACGGCGGCTCATAATCATAGGCGCCACGCTCGGACAGGTACCTGGCGGACTCGATCAGCTCTTCGGAAAATCCCAGGTCGCGGAGCTCGTCGGCATCGAAGAAGCGGCTTTGCTGTTTGCGTGCGGGTTGTGGCGTCACAATGCTTTCCTTCTTTCCCATGGTAAGTAACCCTCCGTGATTTTGCGCAGCCGGTCTTGATCGAAGTCGCGATGCATGATGTCTTCGAGTTGCCGGTTAGCGCGGCGCAGCGTTTCTCTGACGCTGCTTTCGTCAAGCCCGAGCACGCCGGCAATCTCGGCGGCCAGGCTGGGACCCTGCTCTGACGGGCGGGCCGAACGGTCCAGGGCGGCTTTCATACACCTGCGATCCTGGCCCGTCAGGTAGTAGAGCGGCAGTTGGGTGTAATAGCGCCGAGGCAGGCCGCCGGTTTCGAAGGCCTCGTGCCCGAGCGTACCGCGGATGACCATGGCGAGCCGCTGCAGCCCCATATCGCCCGAACCCACGGGGAATTGATGAACGATTTCACCCGTCAGGGTTTTCATCAGCTCATCCGCCTCTCCGGCGTCGCCGGTCTTGGCGAAAGCCATCTGGCCGAGCAACGGTGTGAGCCGCCGCACCACTTCCCGGCAAGCCGCGCTACGATGGAATTCCGGCGAGAACAGCTCTTCGTATGTGGCATCTTCGGCGGCCGGCTTTTCATAGGTTTCGATCAGGCCCGCGAGCCTTTCTCGCAGAGCTTTAAACTTCTCCCACATAGGAAATCGTTGGCTAGCCCCTTTCTGTTACATCGGCGACGACGTTTTTCAGTTGTTCTCGTAAGGAATTGATGCTTCTGGACTTAATGACCCGCACCGCAACCGGGCTGAGGTTCATCCGGCGGCCGATCTCTTCCGATGAGTAGCCCTCCACGTAAGCCAACTCGATAATCCGGCGATCGCGCTCGGGCAGGCGCTCCAGGAGGCGATCGAAATCCAGGGCGGCCTCGGGCGACGGTGTTTCGGAGACCAAAGGGATCTCGGTAATCTCTTCATGCGCCAGCACGCGCAGATGTTTGCGCAATACGTCGGTGGCGGCGCGCTCGGCCAGCACCAGCACCAGGCCAGTGATCTCTTCCGGCGCGGGAACGGGGTCCTCGGCCGGGACCGCCTTCATCCAGCGGGCCAGCCGTAGAAACGTGTCCTGAAACGCCTCGGCGGCCCAATCGGCATTGTTGGTGATGCGGTAGCAGATGGCATGAACCCGGTTGGACTCGCGGCGCACCACCTCGACGAGCGTTTCCGCTTTGCGCCCCGCGCGGGACCCGCTCACTCGGTTTCGATCTCCCGCACCAGACGGTAGGTATAGGGGCGGCCGGCCCCATCGACCACGAAGCGCGAGCGCACCGCGGCCGGACGGAAGCAGTTGGCCTTGGTCCCACGAAGCACCACGCGCCGCCAGCAGCCGGTATTGACGTAGTAAGCAGGGCGTGAATCGGGGCTCTCCAACTGGGCGATCAGCGGACGGTGCGTGTGGCCCATCAGGATATACCGGTAGCCATCCTGGGATTCGAGCAAATCCTGCGCTTCCTCGATGTAAGGATCTTTCTGTCCGAACAGGGCTTCGTATTTCTGGCGCAGGTCCGGGACGAGTTGGGCGAGCGACTGCTCTTTGGAAAGTTGCAGGGCGTAGCGCATGTACTTGTGGGTGCGGTCGCCATAGAGCTTTTCGTCGCTGAAGGCTTTTTCGCTCAACACGCCATTGACAACATCGGTCCAGAGATCCAGCACCTCGTCGCGTTGATTCTGATTCGTCAGATGGCGTTCCAGAATGTAGCGGAAATAGAGCGCCAGTTCGACGGAATCGACATTGTCGAGGTCCTGGTAGGCACGTGCGATCAGAGAACCCGTTTCGTTGGGGTCGCAGCCGGCGCCCGTGCAGGCTTCGGTGATGAAGACGTTGACGAGCCGCAGCACGATGACATCGCCATAGGCCCATCTACCGGCGGACTCGTCGTGCCAGTTGAGCGGGTCGGCCACATTGCCGTGGACGGCGAAAATTTCGGCGGAGGCGTGGGCGTAATGGCTGAAGAAGCGGTCGGAGGCGGGGTGCTGCAAAGCGAGGAAATCGCAGACCTCCCTGCGGCAGTCGGCGCTCAACTGCACCATGTAATCGTGATTGCCGGGGACGTAGTGGGTGCGCAGCTTTCCCGCGTCGGTCTGGGCTTTCAAAGCGGCCCGGAATTTCGGAAAGCGCGCGGTGATGCGGCGCAGAATCGTGAGCGCGGTTTTGGCGGCCTTCGGAGGGAAGTTCTGAAATCCCACCCCCATATTGGTCCACGGGGCAACTTTGGCGTCATCCCAAAGAGGCGCCCATTCGGAGGAGCGCAAGAGTTCGAAGATATCACCGAGAAAGACGAGGTCGATTGGTGATTCCAGCTTCGGCAACTCGCCGAGCAGATGCGCGGTGAGTTGGTCGTCGCTAACGGATTCGCCAATCGTGCCGTCGGTGAGGTGCAGATCACTGACGAAAACGTGCATGGCCGAGAGTCCCCGTCCATTGTACATGCGGACGCGACGGGCCGCGATGCGAGATCTACTGACGACCAAGGAGCGGGAGCGGGACTACTACTTCACGACGATGATGCGGTCACGGTGGGGCGCGGGGGGCGGAGATTGACCTGTGGTGCTGCATCAGCCGGGCGCCATCCGGTTATTTTCTGCGGGGCAGCTCACGGCTCTGCAGGTCGGAACATTCTTCTCAGCGGAACTACTCGACGGTCCAGTAGCCGGCGCGCGTCTTGACCTGCAACTGCGGGCGATCTTTGACGGCGATGCGGATCGGGTGGAACTGGCCCGGCTCGCCGTCCTTGGGCTGGAAGCTCAGGATGTACTGTCGGTGGACCTCTTCGCCAATCAGCTTGACGGCCTGCTCAAGCGCGTTCTTCTTCAGAAAGTACAGACTGCTGCCGCCGGTGGCGATGGTGAAAAGCGCCGAGAGGTCGGGTTGGCGCATGTGGATCAGTTCACCGAGTCCATAGAGGAGAAAGTCGCCGGGGCCGAGATCGGGTGGCACGGGCGTGGTGTCGGGGCCGGGGCAGCCGAAACAGGCAGGATGCTTGATGCGCTCGGCCTCGGGCTTGGTCTCCTCGACGGTTTTGGGTTTGACGGTGAACGGCTGCAGGAAAGGTGAGTAGTTGAGCCAATAGACCGCGGCGTTGAGGCGCTGCACGCGCTCCACGACTTCGGGCAGTTTGGTGACGCTGGCGCGGTCGCGCCTCTCGGCGATCATCAGGATGATGCGGCGGCGCGAGGGCGGCCGCTTTTCCAGCATCAGGAGCGCCGCTTTCAGCGCATCGAGCGTGCAGGCGCCGTCGCCTTCCTTGCGCAACATACGCAGCGCGTGCGTGACGGCGTCCGGCCTATCAGTGAAATCCTGATGCACCTTCACCTGTTCGGCGAACGAGATGACCGCGGTTTCACCGGCATCGGCGGCGATCAGTTCGGTGAAAAGAATACCACTCGCGCCGAGCTTGTCGATGACGGCTCCGGAATTGGCGTTGGTTTCGATAGCCACCACCAGCGAAATGGGAAAAGTCATCCAATCCATCTGTATCGGCTGGGGCACATTGTTGTCGTACAGAACCAGGTCGGCCGCGGTGAGTCCGTCAACGTAGCGGCCCTTGGCGTCGGTGACGGTGGTGGGCGCGACCACCAGCGGGACTGTGCTGCGGAACTGCCCACGAGCAACACAGGCGACGATCAGGATCGCAGCGGCAGGACGCACCCGGCGGTCTGAGCAGGCGAAGGGCCAGACGCGAAGTGAGATTTTTATCGTATAACTGAGAATTATTTCGTTGACATCAGATTTTTATCGTTGTAGGCTTTGGCAGATGCCTTCGCAACCGCGCCACCCCAAACCACCCGATCTTCCGATGCCCACTCCGGCGGAAGTCGATATCCTGGCCGCACTCTGGCGACTGGGTCCGGCGACCGTGCGGGAAGTGCACGAGGAGTTGGGCAAGGCTTGCGGCTACAACACCACGCTCAAGCAGATGCTGCTGATGACGGAGAAAGGCCTGCTGCGGCGGAGCGAGCGTTTTCGTTCGCATGTTTACGAACCCGCGGCCCCCAAGGACCAAATGCAGCAGCGGCTCGCGGGAGACCTGATGCGGCGGGTGTTCGAAGGCTCGGCCAAGAGTCTGATTATGGGCGCGCTGGGCGCTCAGTCTACATCGGCCGAGGAATTGGCGGATATTCGCAAGATGCTCGAGGAAATCGATGACCGGAAACGGAGGTCGAAATGAACCCGTTCGAGATTTGGGCGGTCCATCCCGGCGTGGCGCGGTTGGGATCGACGCTGCTGCACTTTGTGTGGCAGGGCGCGGCGATCGGCACAGTGTACGCGATCGCGCGGAAACGCGCGTCCGCGCCGAATGTTCGCTATTTGCTGGCATGCGCGGCACTGGCGGCCATGGCCGCGGCCCCGGTCGTGACGTGGTGGATGACGGGGCCGACCGCGGGTGCAGTGAGCGGACCAGCCGCGGTAAGCGTACCGGTTCGCCTATCAAACGCGGTCCGCAGTGCGCCGAATGTGCGATTCGTCAGCATTTCGAGTGACGCGGCAGCGCCGTTGCTGCCCTGGGTGGTGGCTGTCTGGCTCGCTGGCGCGGCGTCACTGTGGGTGCGGCTGATCGGCGGATGGATATTCGCGGCGCGGTTGCGCACGAGGCTGGTGCGGCGCGCTCCAGCGGCGTGGCAGCAATTACTGGACCGCTTGCGACATCGCATGCGTGTCTCCGTTCCGGTGCAACTGCTGCTGTCGCCGCTGGTCGAAGCGCCGGCGGTAGTCGGCTGGATTCGCCCGGTGGTGCTGGCGCCAGTGGGCGCGCTCGCCAATCTGTCCGCCGAGCAGATGGAAGCGCTGCTGCTGCATGAACTGGCGCACATCCGACGCTACGACTACCTGGTGAACATGCTGCAGAGCGCCGTCGAGACGTTGCTCTTTTATCATCCGGCGGTGTGGTGGGTGTCCGGGCACATGCGCGCCGAGCGCGAACTGTGCTGCGACGACGCCGCGGTCGCGGCAACCGGAGATGCCTTGCTGTACGCACGCGCTTTGGCGGAGCTGTCGACTCTATGCCGGCCCGTGGTGATGGCCGCGAACGGCGGCGCGCTGGCGCATCGCATCGGCCGGTTGCTGGGCAAACCCCGACCCGCTCCGCGCACTTGGCCGGGCACGGGGAGTTTGGCAGCCGCGCTGCTGCCGGTGATCGCTGCGGTGGCAATGTTTGGCCAATCCGGCGGCAAGCCCAAGTTCGAGGTCGCCTCCATCAAGCCCGACCCGGAGCAAGGCAACACGGGATTGCGGTTGCGCCCCGGCGGGCTGACCGCCAACGGCCCTCTTAAGGTGATGATGATTCGCGCCTACGGAGTGCAATCATTTCAGATCGCCGGCGGACCGGAGTGGACCAATTCGGAGCGCTATGCGGTGGACGCGAAAGCTGCCGGCAATCCTGGACGCGAACAGGTTTCCCTCATGCTGCAGTCGCTGCTCGAGGACCGCTTTCAACTGAAGGTGCATCGGGAGACGCGCGAGCTTCCCGTATTCAACCTGGTGATCGCGCGCGGCGGCCCCAAGCTGTCGGATCCGAAAGAGAACGGCTGCATCGAGGGAGATGCGCCTCCCCTGCCGAACGGAGGCCGCATGCCAGTGCCGGGAAGCGTCCCAACGCCGGTGGCTCGCTGCGGCGGCCTCACCATCACGCTGGAAAAAGGAGGCGTGCGAATGTTCGGCGGTAAGATCGCGATGGCTGAGATCGCGAAAGTTCTCGCGCCGACCGTCGGCCGGATGGTGATCG
>Ga0335085_10011914_pt1 | contig 12846 bp, 4 predicted proteins | sample Lox_Sample_45_FD_206712 | JGI IMG/M metagenome (GOLD analysis project Ga0335085, IMG submission 206712) | Soil microbial communities from Loxahatchee National Wildlife Refuge, Florida, United States - Lox_Sample_4.5 | ecosystem: Environmental > Terrestrial > Soil > Wetlands | place: USA: Florida...
CTGGCGCCGCTGGTGATTGGCGGCGATCTGCCGATCACCTTCCTCACCAATGTCGCGGCGGACGGCACCAACGTTCACGACAACAACGGCAATAACGTCACGTCGATCGGCGAGCAGGTTGTCTACCACCGCGTGAGCGACAATGAAATCGACGGTGTCACCGGGGACGGACGCACGATCTTTACATTAGTGGTCAATTCGGACGGCAGCTTCACCTTCACCCTGACGGATCAGATCGACCATCCGATCCACAGCATCGACAACAGCACGACGAATCCGTCGCATACGCCGGGCATCTTCGAAGAGACGCTCGATCTTGACCTGTCGAGCGCAATCGATGCGCACGATGTCAACGGCGATCACCCGCCTGGCGGATTCCCGCCGAATACGTTTGATGTCGGAGTCATTGACGATACCCCGATCGCGAACGACACGTCCGGCACATTTGTTGAGGATCAGTTTACGGCCTTCGTGGTTGACGACGAGGGGGCGACCCTCAACACCGGCTTCACCGGCAACCCCGGCGGCATTGGCGACGTGCCCGGCGAGAACAACACAGTCTCCGGCACGCTGAATTTTTCTCCCGGCGCCGACGGTCTGGGCGATGTCACCTTCGCCAGCCTCGACAACACTGCGGCGCCGTTCAAGGCTATCTATGCCGTTGGCATCGAAGGCGTCCAGGAAACCGTCACCTATCACTGGGACGAGTCGACTCATACGTTGACCGCGGTCGGCGACACCAGCGGCAAAACAGTGTTCACACTGACCATCGACGATCTGGCGACCGGGCATTTCACGTTCGAACTCGACTCGCCGCTCGCGCACTCCGACTACGCTGAGACCGGCAACATCTCACTGATACTGCCGTTCACCGTTACCGACGGCGACGGCGACCAAGCGACGGCAAATCTCACCATCCAGGTCAACGACGACACGCCGACGCTGTGCCTCGAGACGACGTCGAGTACGTTCGTCGCGCACGACGAGACGCCGGGCGTGCAGTCGGCCGACGGCGCGACCGATATTGCCGGCAGCACTTCGATCACCTTCAATGGCAGTTCGACGACCGTTGCGGCGCTGTTCAGCGGCGTGGGCCATAAGGGCAGCGATCCCGACGTCAGCCACGATGTCGGCGGTGCGATCGGCTATGCCGCCGGCGTCAATGGCCTCGCCAACGTCAATGTGAGCTACGGCGCCGACGGTGCGGCCACGAGCAATGCGGAAGTGTTTTCGCTGACGCTACCCGCCGATCACACCGATTCCGGTCTGCAGACCACCGATGGGCACGAAATCTACCTTTTCAATGAGGGTGGCATCATCGTCGGCCGCTATGACGGACCCGACTCCGGCACCAACGTGACCAATACCGGTACCGATCCGGCCGCCTTTGCCATCACCGTCGATCCGACGACGGGCGAAGTGTATGTCGCGCAATACGTGTCGCTGAACCATCCGGACGCGGCGACCGCGGGTAACAGCTATGACAGCTACAACGAACCGATCCCCCTCGGCAGCGGCACGCTCAGCCTGTCGGTGACGGTCACCGACGGCGACGGCGATGCCGTCACCCAGACGGCGGACGTTTCCAGCGAAATCCGTTTCCTCGACGACGGCCCGACGGTGTGCGTGAGCGAAGACCGTCACTTCTCCGTCGTGCTCGACGAGACGCCGGGGCTGCAGTCGTTCCCGTTCGGCGACGACAACGATACGCTGTTCTTCTTCCTGCCCTCCGAGGTGCAGTCGGCATTCAATAGCGTCGTTAACCAGGGCAACGATCCCGACGCCTCTTCCTTCGAGAAGGATCACGGCGCGCTCGGCTTTGCCATCAACTTCTTCACGCCGGCGCTCGACGTCAACGCGGTGTTCGGCGCCGACGGCCCGGCCGCGCATAACAGCGAGGTGTTTTCGCTGACGCTCAATGGCGTCAGCGGCCAGGTCGATTCCGGCATCAAGACGACCGAAGGCAAGGAAATCTATCTGACGCTGGAGAACGGCGTCATCGTCGGCCGGGTCGATGGTGACGGCGACGGCCATGTGTCGACGAGCGATCCCGCGGCTTTCGCCATCTCGATCGACAACAGCGGCCATGTGGCGACCGCCGAATGGCTGTCGCTGTATCAGCCCGACGCGAACGACCCCGACGATGCCGTCTCGCTCGCCTCCGGCACGGTCAACGCCGTGGTGACCGTGACCGACGGTGACGGCGATCAGGCCAGTGCATTCGCCGATATCTCGAGCCAGATCTCATTCGAGGACGACGCGCCCGACGCGCATTCGGTCACGGCCAGCAAGATTCTCGACGACGAGGCGCAATCGCTGTTCCCGCCGAACTTCGGCGGCAGCGGCGATGTGAGCCCGAGCATCAACACGGTATCGGCGGGCGCCGGCACGCTGTTCGACACCGGCGTCGATGGCTTCGGCTCTTTAACCTTCACGCCGCCGTCGGGCCTTGAGGCGATCTACAAGCTCGGTAGCGGTCTCGCCGGGCAGGAGACCGTCCACTACACGACCACCACAAGCAGCGGCCATACGATCCTGACGGCGATCGGCGATGTGACCGGTAACACGATCTTCACCCTCGATGTCGGCAATGACGGCTCTTACACATTCACCGTGGACGAGCCGTTGGTCCACCCGACCCACAGCACCACCGAAGAGAATCTTCCGGTCCAGGTCGGCTTTACGATCACCGACGGCGACGGCGATTCCGATACCGGCTCGCTGACCGTCAAGGTCAATGACGATACGCCGACCGTCGATGTCAGCCAGGCCGAGACTGGCGAAGGCCGCAGTCAGCACGATGTGACGCTGTCGACGCTGACGCTCGACGAGACGATCGGTCCAAACACCGCTGGCGACCCGAACGCCCATAATGACGACAACGGCTCGGTCACCACGCCATCCTTCATCACGACGCCGAATTCGACATTGGCGATCGGCATTCTCTCGACTCCTACGTCGGCTAACGGCACCTCGGTGGCCGATCTTTTCAACGTCAACGTCAGCTTCGGCGCCGACGGTCCGCAATCTGCGGCCGTCTATAACTACAGCCTTGTCCTGACGGACGACCACGGCCACACGGTATCGGCGGGATCATCGACAGGGGTCGAGACCAACCTCGTCGTCACCGATCTCTTCGGCTCGCCCTACGTGGGCACCACGGACGCCCAGCGCACGATCTATTTGTTCCACGACGCCGACGGCTCGATCGTCGGCCGGGTCGGCAACAATCCGAACGGCGACGTTGCGCTGCATATCGTCATTACCGGCTCGCCCTCCGACCCTCAGATCACGGTCGAACAGTATGTGCCGATTGAGCACCCGAACACGGGTAATCCCGACGACTCGCAGTTGCTCACCTTTAATGACAAAGATGCCAACCTCGGCATCAATCTGACCGTGAGCGCGACTGACGGTGACGGCGACACCGCCACCGACTCAAAGACCATCACACTCGCCGACAGTCACAACTCGTTCGTCACGATCCAGGACGACGGCCCGAGCATCACCAGCATGTATGCGAGCGGCACGGTCATCCAGGACGAGACGCCCGGCGTCCAGACATCGGCGGATCCGAATGCGCAGAACGACGTGGCAGGCTCGGGCCTCCCGACGGGCGTGTTGGCGCTGTTCAACGGCATCTCGCATCCCGGCATCGATACGGACGTCAGCCCTGGCCAGTTGGACAATGGCGCGCTTGGCTTTGCCACCAGCCCGTCGCCGATCGTGCATGTGACGGCCGACTTCGGCACAGACGGCCCGGCGCTTTCGAACGCGCAGGTCCTGTCGCTCACCGTCAACGGCGGCAACGGCGCCGATTCCGGCCTGCAGACCACCGACGGGCACGAGATTTACCTGTTCAAGGAAGGTAGCCTGATCGTCGGCCGCTATGACGGGCCCGACTCCGGCACCAACGTGACCAATACCGGTACCGATCCGGCTGCATTCGCCATCGCGCTCGGCCAGGACGGCAACATCAGCGTTGCCCAGTATGTGTCGCTGAAGAATCCGATCCCCGGCTCGGACCCCGCTTCGCTCGACGAGCCCGCGACCGGCCTGAAGAACATCCAGGCGACCGTCAACATCACCGACGGCGACGGCGATCATAAGTCGCAGAATATCGACATCAGCAGCAACATCGTCTTCCAGGACGATGGCCCGTCGGTCACCGTGTCGGTGCCGGATTCGGTCCATAACAGCTTCTTCTTCGACGGCTTCGTCCCGACCAATCCGGTCAATGAATGGGGCAATGGCAGCGGCATCGCCACTGGCAATTCCGGCGGCTGGACCATCTCCGATGCCAACGTGGGGCATAGCGGCGCCGATCTTATTCTTCCGAACACCGGCGGCGGCACGGTGCAGCTCGAGCGCGTCGGTGACGGCTACGATGGCAACACCGGCACGCCGATGCACACGTCGACCCATGGCTTCATGGTCGATCTCGACGCCAGCCCGCACGACGTGGAGATTTCGCAGGTCGTCAATGGCCTGACGTACGGCGAATCGTATCTACTGACATTCGAGGCCGGCGCGCCAATTCCGGCTGACGCGCATCTCCAGGTGTGGTTCGGCGGCCAGAAGATCTTCGACCTCGATCCGACCAACACTATGACGACCTATACGGTCGAGGTGTTTGGCGGTTCGGGCGACGGTTTCAACCTGCTCCAGTTCCGCGAGACCGGGCCGGCAGACAGCCACGGCACCTATCTCGCGAATGTTACGATGGGCGACGTCATCGTCGTCGACGAGACGCCGGGCATCCAGGCCGATTCAAACGAGACGACGGACGCGGGCGTCATCGGCCTGTTCAGCACCATCGTTAACCCCGGCGTTGATCCGGACATGCCGCCGCAGTATGCGACGGGCTCAGCCGCGGCCATCAACGCCAGCATCAATTTCGGCGCCGACGGTCCGCTCGGTGGCAATGCGGCGACCGCGACAGCATACTCGCTGAATGTGGTGAACGGCACCGACTCCGGCCTCGCGACCACCGAGGGCAAGGAGATCTTCCTGTTCAAGGAAGGCAACCTGATCGTCGGCCGTTTCGACTCTAACGGTGACAGCCACGTCGATGGCACCGATAAAGCGGCTTTCGCCATTGCCATCGATTCTTCGACTGGCAAGGTCAGCGTTGCGCTCTACATGTCGCTGGAGCACCCGGACCAGGCGACCTTCGGCAATGGCTTCAACAGCTATGACGAGGGCATCTATCTCAATACCGGGACTTTGTCCGCCACGGTGACGGTCACCGACGGCGATGGCGACACCGCCTCGCAGTCCGCTGACATTTCTCACGCCATCCGCTTCGAGGATGACGGCCCGACCGTCTCCGGCGTGACCTACGACCAGCACGGTCCCAACCTGATCGTGAACGGGAGCTTCGAGCAGGGCCACGGCGATCTTAGCGGCTCGGATTGGGGCATCTATTCGGCGATCCCCGGCTGGACCGATGGCGCGGATGGAATTCCGTTCGAGGTCCAGATCGGCGGCGCCGGCGGCCTCGCGGCCCAGGACGGCAACGCGCTCATCGAGCTCGACGGCGACTTCCAGGGTAACGGCCATGCCGACGAAGCTCCTCCGAACCCGTCGCACACCGACGCGACGATCCAGCAGCATATCGCCACCACCGCGGGCGAGGACTACGAACTGACCTTCTATTATTCGCCACGCCCGGGTCACAGCGCTGGCGATGACAGCGGTCTGAACGTGCTGTGGAACGGCGTCGTCATCGACACCATCGACTCGACCAACATGCCGTCGGGCTGGCAGCAGATCACGCTGCACGTGACCGGCACCGGCAACGACGTCCTCGCTTTCCAGGGCACCGGTCCCGAAAACGAGTTCGGCGCCCTCATTGACAACGTCAGCCTGAACTCGGTCAGCCCGACGCTCGACGACGAGGATACGCATCTCAACGGTGTCGGCGTTCAAGGCGGCCCCGGCGACGACGGCAGCGGCGTCGTCGCCACCGGCCAGATCCAATTCGATGCCGGCGCCGACGGCCTCAAGCAGATTGCGGTTACCGGCCCCGCCGGACTGAAGGCCATCTATGTCGATGGAAACGGCTTGGGCCATCCGGAAGACGTCAGCTATCATTGGGTCACTGATGGCTCTGGCGGCGGCACGCTCACCGGCTACACGGCGGACATTCCGACCGCGTTCACGCTGGTGGTCGACCATACCGGCCATTTTACCTTCACGCTGGATGCGCCGCTCGATCATCCCGGTCACGATGATCCGAGCACAGCCACGATCGAGACTTCGTTCGAGGACAACCTTCTGCTCGGCTTCGGCTTCACCGTCACCGACGGCGACGGCGACCAAGCGACCGGCACCATCAGCATCAACGTCGATGACGACTCGCCGGCCGAGACCGGCCAGACAGTTTCCGGATCGGTCAACGAAGGCGCGCCAATAGCGAGGTCGCTGACGCTGGACTTCCAATCAGACGCGGGTGGATCAGCGCCAAATCTCAGTGGCACGCATCTGCAGGTCAGTGGTGGCACCGGAATTGTCGTCGACGTCTTTAGTGGCGTTCACGTTCTGGGAGGTCCAGACCAGAATCCTGGCGCCAAGCCGCTAATCTTCACGGCTGATACCGGCACGACCTTCACCTTGAACAGCGTGGCGATTGGAACTTTCGGTGCGACGCTCAGCCATACCGTCACGCTCACGGGCTTCGATGCCGGCGGCAACGTGTTGGCGACTGCGACATTGTCGGTCAACGCCGTCGGCTTCCTTGGCGACGAACCCACCAGCGTATTCAATGCAACGAGCACACCCTTTGATGGCCTGCAGATTTCGAAACTCGAAATCGACCCGCCGAGCAGCCTCGCCGGAAGGCTCGTGATCGACAATCTCGCGGTTACCGAAACGACAGCCCCGGCTATCTCGTATCCGGCGGAGACAGTGATCGATTTGACACCGCTGGTTAATGTAGGCGCGGATGGTCTCGGGGCCTGGACGCTGGCGGCGTTCAGTCAGCCGCAGAACGTCGGCACGCTGGAGTACAACGGTACGCAAATCACAATGACGTCGGACGGACACACCATCACCGGCGTTGCGGGACTAGACACGGTCTTCACCTTGACCTTGGCGGCCAACGGGCAGGCCACTTTCGATCTGTTCAAGCCGATCGATGGTAACCAGCCCGTTCATATCGACTTCTCTCAGTTCGTGACCGTGTCAGATGGCGACGGTGACACTATCTCGCTTTCGTCGGGCGACTTCCAAGTCAACGTTTACGATACGTACGTTGTGAATGCCGTCGTTGGCTCGTCGAGCGATTCGGCGCGCCTGGTCGTTGCGGGCAATGGCAATGATACGGGTCATGAGACGATTACGGGTTTTGACCTCTCGCACGACATCCTAAAGATCGTGGCGACCAATGTGTCGAACTTTACTCATGGCACGGATACGACGATCGGCTTAGGCGTAGTAGGGGGCACAAATGACGGCACTGCCCACAGCTTCACGACCCTGACCGGCCTGATCGACCTCAATCACAACGGCAACTTCGGCGATCCGGGTGACGTCGCAGTCACCTTTGTGGCTCCGGTCGGCACCTTCAACGAAGCCAACTTCGAGGCGCGCCTCGAATACGATCTCACGGGCACCAACGGCGACGACACGCTGACCGGTGGGTCGCTGAACGACGTCCTCAATGGTGGCAACGGCAACGACACGCTGACCGGGGGTGCTGGCAGTGACACGCTGACCGGGGGTGCGGGTAACGATCATTTCGTTTACAACGCCACCACCGACGGCATGGATGAAATCGTGGACTTCGGTACCGGCTCCGACGAATTGGATTTCAATCACGTCGCATTCGGCAATAACATGGCCGTCGGTGCGGCAAACACCGGCGTGCTCGATCCATCGCACTTCGTCTCGGGAGCGACCGAGGGAACGTTTACGGGCTCTGGACCGGGGTTCTTCTACAACACGGCTAACAGCACGCTTTACTACGATTCAAACGGCAATACGGCTGGCGGTCTGGTGGCTATAGCGCATCTCGAGAATAATCACGCGCTAGTCAGCGGCGAAATCCACATGACTTGATGCCGGTTGTTTGCTAAAAAATTCGAGGCCCGCCGGGATCTCCGGCGGGCCTTTAGTTTTTGGGAAGTCTGCAGCCCCGGATAATTCGTCTTTAGCGTTCGTCTGGCTCATTCTTCTGCGGCAGCGGCACGCGCCCAGTGACAGCCTTGGGCGCGCCGTTGCCGCCGTTGTCCTTGCCGTTGCTCGATGGCTTGACGCGTGCAATCTGCTGCGGCGTGCCGCGCGTGACCGTGATGCGCGGCTGCGGGCCGGCGTCGATGAAGCGGCTGGAATAACGATGCAGCCCGATATGGGTAACCGACTGGTCGGCGCGCGCCCAAAGTTCGCCCTGACACAGTTTCTGCCAGCGGTAGCAGAAGGCGAAATCATCGACCAAGGGCACACCGTCGGCTTCGATCAAGTCGAAGGCGCGGATGATACGGTCGAGATCGCCCGCCATCGGCGAGGTCTTCTTAGCATTGGTATCGTTGATGATAGGCAGCTTTTCCAGCATCGTCGTCACGGCCTCGCGCTTGATCAGCATGATGCCGGTGCCGCAACCCTCGACCTCGATGAAGCCGCGGGTGCGCCGCGCCGGCCGGCCGCGCAGCGGCCGCAGGATAAAGTCGTGAGCGCGGGCGATGGCGCGTTCGGGTGTCTCGCCTTTGGCGGCGAGCTCGGCGAGCTTCTTCAGGTTGACCTGGCGCTTGGTGTAGATGACGCCGGTAACCGGTTTGTCGAAGGCGACCATGTCGAAGATCAACTGCGGCTCGAAGCCCATGTCGGCATCGACGAACAGCAAGTGGCTGGAGTCGCTCTTGTCGTACCAGTGGGTTAGCAGGTAATTGCGCGAGTCAGAAACGTACACATAGGACACGCTCGCATGCCGGATTATCCACTTGCGCGCCAGCGCGGCGCGTTGCAAGCGCAGCATGCTCTGCACATAGGGCGTGTAAAATATCTCGCCGAAAGCCGGCGTGGCGATGGTGATCGATGTCGCCATGCGGGTCTCCCGAAAGTGAGGGAATTCATTTAATCACGGCGGGGCCGCCGCGGCGAGTGCGATCGCGGCGAGTTCACAGCCGATGGCGCTAGTCTATTCGCCCCACGAGGCGTCGCCGTCCTGCGGGCCGCCAGCCGGCGAGGCGTTGGCCCCGGCGACCATGTCCTGGTTGGCCGTGCTGCGATCGGCATAGGGCGCGGCGACCAGCTTGACGCCCTCGACGTCTATGGCGAACAGCGGCAGGAGGAAGTCGGCGTCGTGTTCCGCCAGTAGCTTGTCGAAGCGGTTGTCCATGATCAGCCAGTGGCCGTCGTCGCGCACGGCGAGCACCGCGTGGCCCATGTTCACTACCTTGTCGCGCACCAGCAGCAGGCGCAGATCCTTTTCCGGCACGCCGGCCTCGTGCAGCGCCACGTATTTGGCGATGGCGTAGTCCTCGCAGTCACCCTTGCCGGTATCGAAAGAACCCGTGCCATGAACGTCGAGCGGCGCCGACCACAGATCGGGCACGCCCCATTGCGCGATGTCGGAGGTGTAACGGATCGCCTCGTTGACGCGGCGGTTGACCTCCTCGAGCCGAGCGCGGCCCTGCTTGGTCGCGGCCGCCTTGATGACGGCGATGAAGCGGAACGTTGCCAGTGTGCACTGGGTGCCCTCGGCGCGGCAGCGGGCCAGCGTCGGTGCCTCGGCCTGGATATCTGCCTCGACCTTGCGCCATTTGGTCCACAGCTGGCCGTCCGGGGCGCGGAACGTAAACAAGCCGAACGGCTCACTGCTCATGCTGGTCGACGCAACAGGTGGCGCCGCATCCGTGGCGGGTTTAGGGTCGATGGCAGCGAGATGGACCGCGTTGGACTTCGCTTGGTGACGGTTGGCCAGGACCTCGTTGATCGTGAAGAATCGTGCCGGTCCCTGCCGTCCCTGCGGCACAGCAATCGGCGCGCCGGCGTTGTGCACGGCTGCGGCCACGGCCGGTTTGGCAAAGGCCACGGCGGCCGGCTTGTCCGCGTCCGAAGAACGTTCGGCGGTAGAGGTTGCGAGACGGGTTTCCAACGCGGGCGAAGATGCATTCGCTGCGAGAGGCAGATCCTGCGTCGCAAGCGGGCGAATAGCTTTTCCGGTGTTATAGCTGTTCGTTTCCGTGATATCAGCATGCGCGACACCGACATGAAACGGCGCCGTGGCGAACGCAGTCAGCAAGACCGCAACGGCACATGCCGCAGAGTACGCTAGCGCACGCTTGATCATGTTCAACGCCCCATTCCGTCGAGGCATTGATCGGCACTTGGTCGCGCCGTATCACGCCCCGTTTTTTCTTCGGGACGAGAGATAACTCGCGCGCGTATTCCGGCCGGTTAAGCAGGGATGGCCGCGGAAAGCATTGTTCGTTGGACGGTGAAAGGGCGCGAACAGAAGCCGCTCAATTCAGTTCAATTCGAGTTTCGCCTTTTAGAACTACGTTAATATTCGTGCCTGCGGACGTGAGAAATGCCGATAAACAAAGGCAAAATTGGCCTCCGTCGAACGCGCGTGCGCGCATCGAGAAGGGGGCGGGTTTGCTCCACGATCGTTATTAATAAGACCTTCGCGGCAACATATGCTTTTTAGTCGTTCGACTTAAGGCGCTGAAAAGTTTCGTTGAGTAGGTTTTGAGCGAGCGATGGAGGCATAAATGCGTGAACGACGAAAATTTGCGCGCACCCAGGTGCAAAGGCGTGCGAGCCTTCTCATCGATGGCCCCTCGCTAATCGACTGCATGGTGTTGGATCTGACCAACGCCGGCGCGGGGATTCACGTCCAGAACCTGAGCGCCGTGCCCAAGCTCCTAAATCTGACCTTTGATTCGGGCCGCTCGAACAGGTCGTGCCGTGTTGTATGGCAAATAGCGGAAAGGATAGGTGTGGAGTTCGCCTGATTGCGCAGCGCGAGATCCAGCGCGATATCACATCGAAGATTCGATCCGTCTTCTTTAAGGCCGGCTTATCGTTCGCGGAGCGCTTCCTGCCGCAGCAGTCGGGCGGGTTTCATCAGATAGTCCAGCACAGTCTTACGGCCGGTCAGGATTTCGACGGTCGTCACCATGCCCGGTATGATTGGCAGCGGATTTTCCTTGGTACCGAGGTAGTTTTTATCCGTCCGCACGATGACCCGGTAGAACGTCTGCGGCTTTTCGCTTTTTTCGCTTTTTTCCTCGATGGTATCTGCGCTGATGCGCTCGACCTTGGCCTTCAGCGATCCGTACACGGTCGATTCATAGGCCGTGATCTTGACCACCGCGTCTTGGCCGGGCCGGATGAAAGCGATGTCCTGCGGATTAATGCGGCCTTCGACTAGCAGGGTATCGTCGAGCGGGACGATATCCATGATGTTGGCGCCGGGCTGCACCACGGCACCGATCGTCGTTATGTTGATCTTATTGACGATGCCGTAGACGGGGGCGTTGAGTTCCGTGCGATTAAGGCGATCCTTCGCGGATTTGATGGTTTCCTCGGTTATCGCGAGTTGACCACTCATATCGGCGACTTGCCGTTGCAGGCGGAGGAATTCAATTTCGGGGACGACCTTTTGATTGTACAGGCGTTGGGTAAGCTCCAGCTCGCGTTTCAGCAGCTTGAGGCTTTCCGAGAGTGCGTCACGCTTCGCCTGAAGCTCGCCGAGGTCGGATGCAAACTTGGTGTTGTCGAGTTGGACGACGGGTTGCCCCTGCTGGACCGTATCGCCCTCCCGGACCAGAATTTTTTTGATAATGCCGCCTTCGAGCGATTGAACGACTTGAATCTGTTGGGACGGAATGACGCGGCCGGCGCCGCGCTTGACTTCGTCGAGGACGGCAAAGTGCGCCCAGACGCCGGCGCTTGCAAGCAAGGCGATAATCCCCAACAGCACGAGGCGCGCAGTTTTCGGCGTCCGCAGCTCAGCGGCGGCGCGAACATCGTTGGCAAAGGCGAAATCAGAATGACGCACTGGCTTTGCTCTCCGGCGATACGGACGCCGACGCACCGGCCGGCTTTTTGACACGGCCGCCCTGCAGCATCTCGATGATCTTGTCGCGTGGGCCGTCGGCGACAAGCTTTCCCTGTTCAAACAGCAACAGTCGTTCGACGAACGCGAGCAACGACAGACGATGCGTGGAAATGATGATCGTCATGTCGCGTTCAGCGAGGGCCTTCAAGCGATTGAGAAAGTCGGCTTCGCTGCGAACGTCGAAATGCGCGGTCGGCTCGTCGAGGAACAGTATTTTCGGATTGCGGATCAGCGCGCGCGCAAGGCCGATCGCTTGCTTTTGTCCGCCCGAAAGGCTGCGGCCGCCCTCGGCAATAGGCATCTCGTAACCGAGGGGGTGCCCGGCGATGAATGATTCGACGCCGGCAAGCCGCGCCGCCGCAAGTATTTCTTCATCGGTGGCGTTCGGCTTTCCCAACGCGATGTTGTCGCGCAGTTTGCCGAAAAACAGATCAGTATCTTGCAAAACGAAGCCGACGCCGCTTCGCAGGTCGGCCGGATCGTATTGCCGCAGATCGACATCATCGACAAGGACACGACCCTCTGTCGGCTCGTAAAAGCCGGCGAGCAAGCGGCCCACCGTCGTCTTCCCCGAACCAACGCGTCCGATAATGCCGATCCGCTCGCCGGGCGATACTCGGAACGAAACGTTTTCCAGAGCATTCAGGGCGCCGTTCGGGTAGCGGAAGGTGACGTTCTCAAAAGCGGTGGAGCCGCCGGTGATGCGGCGCGCGATGTAGGCGCGCTCCCGGGGCCGTTCACGTTCAAGCGACATGACGCGATTGAGGGCCTTAAGCGAA
>Ga0335085_10011915_pt1 | contig 12846 bp, 13 predicted proteins | sample Lox_Sample_45_FD_206712 | JGI IMG/M metagenome (GOLD analysis project Ga0335085, IMG submission 206712) | Soil microbial communities from Loxahatchee National Wildlife Refuge, Florida, United States - Lox_Sample_4.5 | ecosystem: Environmental > Terrestrial > Soil > Wetlands | place: USA...
TTCGTCCACATCGTGTTCGATAATGAAACGTACGGCAGCACCGGCAACCAGCCGACGCTTTCGCGCACGGTCCGCCTGGAGCAGGTGGCGAAGGCCGCCGGCTACCGGCGCGTGGAGCGGGTGCGGGAATTGGATGACGCCGTGTATGAGGCCAAGACCATGCTGAAGGAAGACGGCCCGAGTTTTCTGCTGATCAAGGTGTCGGAGTTGGCGGATGACGTGGGACGGGTCGAGATCGAGCCGGCAGCCATGACCGAACGATTCCGGAAGGCTGCCATGGAAGGAAAAGCGACATGATTTTGTTGAACCCCGGTCCCGTCAACGTGTCCGAGCGCGTGCGGCAGGCCTTGCTGAAGCCGGACATCTGCCATCGCGAGTCCGAATTCAACGACCTGGTCGAAGGGATACAGCACAAGCTCGTCCAAGCGTTCGCCCCCTCGGGCGAGTACCTGCCCATCCTGCTCACCGGATCCGGCACGGCCGCAGTCGAAGCGGCCATCACCTCCTGCCTGCCGCCCGGCCGCCGCGTCCTGGTCGTCAAGAACGGCGTGTACTCGCAGCGGATCTCCGATATCGCGAACGCGCACAAGATGCAGAACATGGACATCTCCAGAGAGTGGGATCAGCGCTTCGAAACCGAGCCGGTGCAAATCGCGCTCCGGCAGAACAAGGCCATCCAGGTGGTGGCCGTCGTCCACCACGAGACCTCGACCGGCCTGATCAACCCGGTGAAGGAGATCGGGGCGATCACCAAGAAGGCCGGCCGCATCCTGCTGGTGGACGGCGTCAGCAGCCTTGCCGGCGAGGAACTCGACTTCGTGTCCTCCAACGTCGGGTTGATCGCCGGCTCCTCGGGCCAATGCATCCAAGGCTTTCCCGGCGTCGGCTTCGTCCTGGTCCGGCGCGACATCATGGAGCAGATGGTGACCTACGAGCAGCGCTCGGTCTATTTCCATCTGCCCATCTATTACACGCATCTCGAGGAAGGGTCCATTCCGTTCACGCCCGCCGTGCAGCTCTACTATGCGTTCGACGAGGCGTTGAACGAACTCCTGGAGGAAGGGGTTGCGAACCGCATCGCGCGCTACCGCAAGATGGCGCGCCTCATCAGGAACCGCATGCGGGCCATCCGGACGAAATTTTTCCTGCGCGAGCCCCTGTGGTCGAGCACCCTGACGGCCTTCACGCTGCCGGACGGGGTGTTTTATGACCACCTGCACGACCGGCTGCGCGAGCGCGGGTATGTGATTTGCGCCGGCCAGGCGCAGTTGGCGGAGAAGCTGTTCCGCGTGGCCAACATGGGAGCGCTGACCGAGGCCAACGTCACGGGTTTCCTGGACGCCTTTGAGGAGGTCCTGCCCGAAGCGCGGAAATTGGGCGACGAACGCATGGGCGAGCTGGGTCGGCTGACCGGCGAGCGGCAGGAGAAGGCGGAGCGCGAGGCCGCCGAGGCGAAGGCGGCCGAGGAAGCGGCGAAGGCCGAGGCGGAGGCCCAGAAGGCTGAGGACGCCGCCAAGAAGGCCGAGGCGGCAGGGAAGAAAGCGGACGCGGAGGGCTCTGAAGACACGCCCGAGGTCAAGACGGGCGCGTGAACGAGGAACTCCACGTTTAGATCTGAGATCTGAGGACTGATGGAACATTCCCCGACTGAAAACGCCCTGATCCTGGCGTCCGCCCGGGTCTTCCATCGGCCGGGCGAGCCTGCGCCGGCGAATGCCTTGACGGCGGTGGGCGGCCTCTCCTTGTTTCAGCGCACGATCCTGACCTTGCAGCGCGGCGGCTATTCCCGGTTCGTCGTGCTGGCGGGAGAGGAGACCGAAGCCCTGAAGCGGCAGCTGCGGGGAGATAAGCGCGTCAAGGCCGAGGTGCGGTGGCTGCCGGTCCGCGAGTTCCCCCCCGGCGACCCGCAGACGTGGGAGGCGCTCGCGAGCCTGTTCGGCGGGCCGTACCTGGTAGCGGGAACGGGCGCCGTCTTCCCTGTGAGCCTTGTCGCGCGCGTGCGGGAAGAGAGCGGCAAAGGCGAGCCGGTCGTCATCGTGCGCGGGATCGCGGAGCCGGCGCGGGTGCCGGACGAAGTCGGGGCGTACGGTCGCCCGTCCCGACGGGTCGGGACGGATGTGTCGCAGGCGACTGCCGGAGTGGTCACGCTGGAAGAAGCGGCCGCGCTTGCGCTCGACATAGACCTTGCGGTGCTGCCCTCGGGCTTCACGTCGCCGGGGTGGGCCGGCCCCCAGGATGGCGGGTCTCCCTTGCAGGCCGCGATCGAGCGGAGGATCCGTCAGGGACAGGTCCGCATGCTGCCGCTGGGCGGGGACTGGTATCAGGATGTGTGCGCGGAGGGGCCCGCGACCCCGGAGCAGGCCGCATGGACCTTGCTGAAGGACGGCCTTGAAGGGTTCGTGGACCGGCATTTCACCCGCCCCTGCGCCAAGTGGGTTACCCGCGCGCTGCTGCAGATCATCCAACTCCTCCGATAAGATGACCCGCCTTACCTTCGTCCTCCTCCTGCTGGGCGTGGCGGTGCTCGGCGGCCTGGTGCTCCACATCGGCCCATCCGTGCTGGCCGCGGAGATCGAAAAGCTGGGCGCGAACCTCCTCTGGGTCCTGCTTCCGTCGGTCGCCAGCTATGTCCTGGACGCGCTCGGGTGGCGTTACACGCTGGGGCGCCATGCGGAGAAGATCCGCTTCGACCGGCTGTTCATGACCCGCATGGCCGGCGAAGCCGTGAACTACACGACGCCGGGCATGTACCTGGGCGGCGAGCCGATGAAGGCCTATCTGCTGAGCCGCCATCAGGTCCCGCTCGTGGACGGCATGGCCTCGGTCGTCACGGCCAAGACGACGATGACCTTCGCCGAAGTCACCTTCATCATGATCGGGATCGGGCTGAGCGCGATGTTGTTCGTCCGCTCCGGCGACCTGTTGATGCCGAGCCTCGTCGGGCTCGGCCTGCTGGGATTCGGCGTCGGTCTGTTCGTGACGGTCCAGCGATTCGGGCTGTTCATCAGCCTGCTCAGAGTGCTCGAACGCCTGGGCGTGCGGATCGCGTGGCTCACGGCGCGGGAGCACAAGTTGCAGGCGCTGGACGACGCGATCCGGGACTTCTACGTTCGCGACCGGCGCGGGTTTCTGTGTTCGTACCTGGCCTTTTTCACGGGGTGGATGGTAGGCGCCGTGGAGGTGTACCTGATCCTCTATTTGCTGGGCCTGGCGGTGGACTGGCCGACGGCGATCGCGCTCGAGGCGCTGGCCGTGTTCGCCAAGGGCGGGACGGCGTTCATCCCCGGGAGCGTGGGCGGGCAGGAGGCGGGCACCGTCCTGCTGTTCGTGGCGTTCGGCTTCACGGAGGCCGCCGGCGTGACGTTCGCGATCGTGCGCCGCATCCGGGAAATCTTCTGGATCGCGTTCGGCCTGTGGGCGCTGGGGTTGCAGAGCCGCAGCCTGTCTCCGCCCGAACCCTGCGCCCGCCCGCCGGCATGACCGGTCTCGCGTTCATCGGGTGGGCCGCGGTCGCGGCGCTCTGCGCGGCGGGCTTCGGCGTCGTCACCGGCGTCGTCAACCCCGATGAGAAGGTCAACGGGTTGTGGCTGGTGGTGGCCTCGGTGTGCTTCTACGTCCTGGCGTACCGGTTTTACGGCCGCTTTCTCGCGCGGCGCGTGCTCGAACTGGACGACCGCCGCCTGACGCCCGCGCACCGGCTCAACGACGGCGCCAATTTCCAGCCCACCAACCGCTGGGTCCTCTTCGGCCACCATTTCGCCGCGATCGCGGGCGCGGGCCCGCTGCTCGGCCCCGTGCTGGCCGCGCAGTTCGGGTTTCTTCCCGGGTTTCTCTGGCTGGTCATCGGCGCCGTGCTGGCCGGGGCGGTGCAGGACTTCGTCATCCTCGTCGCCTCGATGCGCCGCAACGGCCGGTCGCTGCCGCAGATCGCACGGGACGAGATCGGAACGGTCACGGGCCTGGCCACGGCCGTCGCCGTGCTGTTCATCGTCGTCGTCGCGCTGGCCGGACTCGGCCTCGCCGTCGTCAACGCGCTGTACCGTAATCCCTGGGGCACGTTCACGCTGGCCCTGACGGTGCCGATTGCCTTCTTCATGGGCTTCCATCTCCAGCGGTGGCGGCCGGGGCGGGTCGGTGAAATGTCGGCGATCGGCGTGGTGTTGCTGGCGGCGGCGGTCATCGCCGGACGGGTCGTCGCGCAGTCCCCGTCAGCGGCCTGGTTCGCCCTGGAGCGCGACACGCTTGTCTGGCTGCTCGCGGGCTACGGTTTTTTCGCGTCTGTGCTGCCGATGTGGATGCTGCTGGTTCCGCGGGATTATCTGTCCAGCTTCATGAAGGTGAGCGTGGTCGCCCTGCTGGGCATCGGCGTGATCATGTTGGCGCCGGTGATCGAAATGCCCCGCGTCACCGGCTTCATCGCCGGCGGCGGCCCGATCATCCCCGGGCCGATCTTTCCCTTCGTCTTCATCACGATCGCCTGCGGCGCGATTTCGGGGTTCCACTCGCTGGTGGCCTCCGGCACGACGCCCAAGATGATCGACCGGGAATCGCACGCGATCGTCGGATACGGCGCGATGCTGGTGGAGAGCTTTGTGGGCGTGATCGCGCTGATTGCGGCCTCGATCCTCGTCCCCGGCGACTACTTTGCGATCAACACCGGGCTCTCGGCGGACGCGCTGGGCGCGCTCGGCTATCCGGTGGCGCACATCCAGGAACTCTCGCGCATGGTGGAGCAGGAGGTCATGGGCCGGCCGGGCGGCGCGGTCTCCCTCGCGGTCGGGATGGCCTCGATCTTTTCGGCCCTGCCGGGCATGGCCGGCTTGATGGCCTACTGGTACCAGTTCGCGCTGCTCTTCGAGGCGCTGTTCATCCTCACCACCATTGACGCGGGCACGCGCGTGGCGCGTTACCTGGTGCAGGAACTGGGCGGCACGTTCTACGCGCCGCTCCGGACCATCAAATGGATGCCGGGTTCCCTCGGCGCGAGCCTGCTCGTCGTAGGAGGTTGGGGCTATCTGCTGTCCACCGGCACGGTGTCCACCATCTGGCCGATGTTCGGCGCCGCCAACCAGCTGCTGGGGATGCTGGCGCTGTGCGTGGGTACGACGGTGTTGATCAAGATGGGCAAGGCGCAGTACCTTTGGGTCACGGCCGTGCCGATGGTCTTCGTCGGCGTCGTCACGCTGAGCGGGTCCTACGAACTGCTCGTGTTGTTTGTCCGGAAAGCCGCGGGCGCTGCCGGCGGGGAAGCGGTTGCGTTCTATCTGGATGCAGCGCTGGTCGGGGCCGTCGCGGCGCTGGCGGTGATCATCCTGGCGGATTCGCTGGCCAAGTGGTATGGGTTCGTGGTCCAGAAGAAGCCCTACACGTCCAGCGAGGTGGCGGCCGAGGAGGGGGGCATCAAGATTCCCGCGGGGCCGTGCTGCTGAACATTACGGAGGAGACTATTCCATGGCTGAGCAGAATTCGTTCGATGTCGTCTCGAAAGTGGACATGCAGGAAGCCAAGAACGCGATCGACCAGGCGCTGAAGGAGATCCACCAGCGGTTCGATTTCAAGGGCACGAAGACGGAGCTGACGCTGAAGGAAAAAGAAAACGAGCTGGTGATCGTGTCCGACGACGAATACAAGCTCAAGAGCGTCGTGGACATCCTGAAGGCCAAGCTCATCAAGCGCAACGTCTCGGTGAAGGCGTTCACGTTCGGGACCGTGGAGCCCGCGCTGGGCGGGACGGTGCGGCAAACGGCCAAAATTCAGAACGGGCTTGCGATCGAGAAGGCGAAGGAGATCGTCAAGGAGATCAAGGAGGGCAAGTTCAAGGCCCAGGCCCAGATCCAGGGCGATCAGCTGCGGGTGCAGAGCAAAAGCCGGGACGAGCTGCAGCTCGTGATCGCGTTTCTCAAGGGGAAGGACTTCGGGGTTGATCTCCAGTACATCAACTACCGATAGTCCAGACTACGCCGACCCTTTCATCTGCGCATCGAGGAAATCCTCGTGCTCCAGCTCGACCCCGCAGGCCGTGCAGGCGATGGGCTCGTCGGGCGGGGGTGGGAAGACTTCTTCCTTCTGCAGCATGCCCCGGCAGACATGGTAGAAATGTCCGCGGGAGTTCTCTTCGTCCAGGGGATCCGCGATATAGGCAAGAATCATGGAGGTAGTGTACAGAACGCGGCGGCCGGTTCGCAATCCCTTATGCTTGATTCTTCCGGGCAAACTGCCTATCCTGAGCCGGTTTCGTTGCTGTAACTTGGAGTCTGTAATGGCGCGTGTTCTGTCTGTTCTGCTCCTGTGCTCCTTTTTCATCGGTGGCTGCGTTCCCCTGAGCACGCACGGCGCGCTCCGCGAAGCCTACAACAAGCTCGAAGCCGAGGATCAGGCCGTCAAAAAGGAACTGGCCCAGACGTTGGCCGAGAGTAAACGGCTTCAGCAGGAGGCGGCCTCGCTCAAGGCCGCCAACGAAACCTTGACCCGACAGGTCCAGGACCTTGCCGCGAATCTCCAGCAGCTCAACCGGGAAAAATCCGGCCTGGCCGAACAGGCCGCGTCGGCGCAGGCGGCGCTGGCCGCCAAGGAGGCGGAAAAAACCGCGCTTGCCGTCAAAGCCGAAGAGCAGGCGATTGAGCTCCGGCGGTTGGAGGAGGCGAAGGTGACAGCGGCCGCCCAGGGGGCGGAAAAAACCGCGCGCGCCGTCCAAGCCGAAGAGCAGAAGATTGTGCTTCAGCGAAGGGCGGCGGCGAAGGCGCTTCCTCCCGCGGTGGTACCTGTGGTGGTGCCGGCGCAGGAGCGGCAACCCATTCGCTCTCTGGAGGACGCGCTCAAAGACGAACTCGCCGACGGAAGCGCGTCCATCCGGCGGGGGGAGAACACTCTCACCATCGAGCTGCTGGAGCCGGCCCTCTACTACAATGCCGCCTCGGCCACCATCACGCCGGCCGGCTTGAAAGTGCTGAAGCGGATCGCCGGGGTTCTCAAGGACGGGGACGACAAGGAAATCAGGATCGAAGCGTATACCGACGTGGCGATCCACACCAGCCATTTTCCTTCCAATATGGACCTGACGATCGCGCGGGCCAACGGCGTGCTCCGTTTCCTGAAGACGCAGAACGTGGCCCCTCAGACGCGCTTGTCGGCCGTCGGGTATGCCGACTCCCAGCCGGCCTCGGCGAACGACGCCCGGGAGGCCGGGAACCGTAACCGGCGGGTGGAGATCGTCGTGACGCCCCCCCAACGATCTTCGGTGTCGGGCCCCAGGTAGAGAGGCGTTGCCGACCCGCGTATCAAACCATCGACTTTCCGCGTACGCAGCCCTGCTGGCGCTGTGTTGTCTGGCAGGTGCCGGCGCCGCCGAGACCCTGTCGCCCCATGCGATGGACCACGAGGCGATGTCGCATCCGTCATCCCACGGGACCGCCGACGGGTTATCCCCGACGGGGATGACGCCCCAGGAGGAGCTTGCGTACACGCTGTTCATGCATCGGTCCTCCGGCGTTGCGTTGTTGGCGCTGGGCGCTTTGGTGTGGGGAGACCGCCTCACCCGGAGGCGCCACGGCATTTTCCGCGGCGGGATCGGGCTCTGCTGGCTGGCGTTCGGGGCGTTTCTGTTCGTCCGGAGCGACGTGGAAGGCTGGCCCATCGGACCGGCGGGGTTTCTCGAAAGCTTCTCCATGCCGACGGCCGGGGAATGGCTTCAGCACAAAGTGCTGTCCCTCATCCCCGTGACGCTGGGCATCTGGACGTTCACGCCGCTGTACCGGCAGACGCAGGCGCGGTGGAGCTATGCGCTGGGCGCGCTCATCGCGCTGGGTGCCGGCGGGCTGCTCCTGCACATGCACCTGGATCACCCGATGATGGACATCGTGAACATTCAACACCGATTCATGGCGCTGACCGCGTTCTTGGTCGCGTTTGGCTCGGTGGCGGACGGGTCGGCGACCCTTACGTGGAAAGTCAAACCGTGGCTGGTCCCCGGCGGTCTCTTTGTGTTGGGGTTACAGCTGGTTTTGTACGTCGAATGATGCCGCGCTCAATCCTGGAATGGCTGCTGCTCGGGCCTGTGATCGGAGGGTCGGTCTATGCGATCCTCTGCTTGCTCACGGTCATCGCCTTCAAGAGGGGCACGCCGGGCGGCCCCCGCCGCGCGTTCTCCTCGTGGCCCCCGGTGACCATTCTGAAGCCCGTGCACGGCCTCGAAAAAAACCTGCGGGAGAATTTGCGGAGCGCCTGTCTGCAGGAGTACCCGGAGTTCCAGGTCGTGTTCTCGGTCCAGGCGTCCGACGATCCGGCCATTCCCTTGCTGCGGGAAATCCAACGGGAGTTCGGCTCGGAGCGCGTCTCCGTGGCGGTCGACGACACGCAGGTCGCGCCCAACGGCAAGATCAAGAACCTGCTGGGGGGATTGCCGCACGCCCGGTATGAGATTCTGGTGATCAGCGACAGCGACGTGCGCCTGCGGCCCGATTATTTGAAAGCCATCGTCGCGCCCCTGGCCGATCCGGGCATCGGGTGCGTCTGCACGCTGTACAAGGCGACCGCCGCGAAGACCTGGTACGAGAAGATGGAGCTGCTGACGCTCAATGCCGATTTTCTGGTCAACGTGGTCTTCGCGCACGTCACCGGTGCATCGAAGTTCTGCCTGGGCGCCTCCACGGCCATCCGGCGTTCGACCATGAAGGAAATCGGCGGATTTGAAGCGCTGGCGGATTACCTGGTGGAAGACCATGAAATGGGCCGGCGGATCTGGATCTCGGGGAAAACGATCGCCATCGTGCCGTACTTTGTCGAGACTGTGGTGGATCTTGCGAATCCCGCGCAATGGTGGACGCACCAGGTGTACTGGGACCAGAACACCCGCTCGGCCCAGCCGCTGGGGTTCTTTTGCACCGTCGCGGTCCGGTCCGTGCCCTTTGCGCTGCTGTTCGCCCTGGCGAGGCTCGGCGACCCGCTCGGGCTGGCGGTCCTGACGGCCGCGCTCGCGATTCGCCTGGGGACGGCCGCGGTGATGCTGGGCTGGGGCTTCCGGGATGCGGAGAGCGTGCGGAGTCTCTGGTTGCTGCCCGCTCGCGACGTCGCCGGCCTGGGCTCCTGGTTCCTGGCCTTCACGAGGCGGACGGTGGTCTGGCGCGGCGCGGAATTCATTCTCACGCGGAACGGGCGCATGGTGTCGCGTTCCGGACGGTCATGAGGCGGCTGATCGTCACCGGAGACGATTTCGGCCTCGCCGTGCCCGTGAACGAAGCGATCGAGGAGGCCCATCGGCACGGGATTCTCACGGCGGCAAGCCTGATGGTCGGGGCCGAAGCCGCCGCGGACGCGGTGGAGCGGGCCCGGCGGCTCCCGACGTTGCGCGTCGGCCTCCACCTGGTGCTCGTCGAGGGCCGGTCCGTCCTGCCGCCGGAGGCGATCCCCGATCTTGTGGACCGCCGCGGCGAATTCTCCACGCACCTGGTCCGCGCGGGATTCGCGTATTTCTTCCGGCCGGGGGCGCGGCGGCAATTGGAAGCCGAGATTCGCGCCCAGTTCCAGGCGTTCCGTGACACGGGGCTGCCGATGGACCATGTCAATGCGCACAACCACATGCATCTGCATCCGACGGTCCTGGGCCTGATCTTGAAAGTGGGGCGGGAGTTCGGGCTCAAAGCCGTGCGCGTGCCCTATGAACCGCCGATCCGTTCCTGGCGCGCGTCGCGTAAGGCGCTCCTCCTGAAGCTGGCGACGGCGTTTGCCCTGGCGCCGTGGCTGGCGCTCCTGAGGTGGCGGCTGAACCGGGCGAACGTGCGCGCCAACGAATTCGTTTTCGGCATGAACGACAGCGGGGCCATGCGGACCGAGCTGGTGTTGCAGATGCTGCGGCACTTGCCCCCCGGTGTTTCGGAAATCTATTTTCATCCGGCGACGCTCAGATGCCCGCAGATCGACCGAACCATGTCGGACTATGACCATCGGGCCGAGTTCGAGGCGTTGATCAGTTCGTCGGTGCGCGACGCGGTACGGGCGTGCGAGGTCCGGCGCATCGCGTTCAGCGATCTGTGACGGCGCGGCCGCCGTCCGCCCGGCGCGGCGACGGCGAAGGAGGAGAAGCATGCTACGAGTTCTGATCGCCATGACGATGGCCACCGGCGCCGCTGCGGTCGGCCAGATCCTGCTCCGGCGCGGGATGCAGCAGATCGGGTCGCTGGAGCACTACGCGCCGCTGGAGCTGGCGGTCTATTTCTGGCAGGCGCTGTGCAATCCGTATGTGATCGGCGGAACGGTGCTCAACGCGCTGTTCTATTTTCTGTTCCTGGCGGCGTTGTCCTGGACGGACGTGACGGTTGCGCTTCCGCTGACCGCGCTGGAGTACGGGTTTGCCGCCGTGCTCGCCGTCCTGATCCTCAAGGAAGTCGTGCCGCCCGTCCGCTGGGCCGGCATCGCCCTGGTCATTGTCGGCGTGATTCTGATCAGCCTGGGCAATGGCGAGTCGGCTCCGTAGACGTACCGAACCACTTTACAAAGGAAGGCAGTGATGGACAAACCGAATCTTGACACACGCGCGCAAGCGCCGGAGCGCAAAATCCCGGCGGCGAAAATCCAGTTTCTTCCCGAAGACCGCGCATGGATCGCGGAACGGATTCAGGAAGTGCTGGCGAGCGGGCAGTTGACCCTGGGCAAGTACGGGACCGAGTTTGAACAGCAGTTCGCCGCATTCTGCGGGACCCGGCACGCGGTCGCCGTCAACAGCGGCACCAGCGCGCTGGAAATCATCCTGCGGGCGTTGGGCGTCGAAGGGAAGGACGTCCTGGTCCCCACCAACACCTTTTTCGCCACCGCGGTGGCCGTCGTGCACGCCGGCGGGCGGTCGGTCCTGGTGGACATGGACCCGGAGTCCTTCGGCGTCCGTCCCGAGGACGTGGAACGGAGCCTGACTCCCAAGACCGCCGGCGTCATCGTCGTGCACATCGGCGGCGTCGTGTCGCGCCGCATCAGGGAGTTGCAGGAACTGGTTCGCAAGAAAGGACTCTGGCTGGTGGAGGATGCCGCGCACGCGCACGGGTCGTCCCACGACGGCGTGAAGGCCGGCGCGTTCGGCATCGCCGGGTCCTTCAGTTTCTATCCCACCAAGGTGATGACGTCGGGGGAGGGAGGCATGATCGTCACGAATGACGATCGGATCGCCGACGAAGCGCGCATCTACCGGGATCAGGGCAAGGCCAGCTTCACGCAAAATGCCCACGTCCGCATGGGCTACAACTGGCGGATGTCCGAACCGCATGCCATCATCGGGCTCAAGCATCTGGAGCGGCTACCCGCGATGATCAAGGAGCGGCAGGCGATCGCCGCCCTGTACGACCGGGGCCTCGCGGGCTTCCGGAATCTGAGCCGCCTGGAGGTCCCTCCGGGCGGCCTGTGCAATTACTACAAGTACATCGCCGTCCTCAAGGAACAGCGGGACCGGAAGGCGCTGAAGGCGCTGTTGCGCGAGCGCTATGGGGTCTCTCTCGCCGGCGAAGTGTACGAAGAGCCTCTGCACAAGCAGCCGGTCTTCGCGCCTTATGCGTCGTCGCCGCTGCCCGTTTCGGAGGATTACTGCGCCCGGCACATCTGCCTTCCGATCTTCTCCGGTATGGAGGAGCGGGATGCGCACCAAGTGCTCGGCGCCCTCAAGGACGTGCTCGGATAACAAGGAGCGGATGCAATGACTAAAGTGGTTGTGACAGGCGGCAGCGGTTTTATCGGGTCCCATGTGGTGGATGCGCTCATGGACGCGGGTCATCAAGTGACCGTTGTGGATCATCGCGTCCGTCCCCACCGGCAGGATGTCGGATTCGAGGACGTGGATCTCATGGATCTCTCCTCGGTGTTGGCGGCGACGCGGGGCGCGGAGCATATTTTCCACCTGGCGGCCGTGTCGAACGTCAATTACGCGTTCAAGTACCCGGTCTACACCACGGCGCTGAACGTGGTGGGCACGGCCAACGTGCTGGAGGCGGCGCGGCTGAACGGGGCCAGCCGGCTCTATCTGGCTTCCACGGTGTGGGTCTATAACGGGTCTCCCGCCGAGAAGGCGGTCGACGAAACGACCCCGTTCTACTTGGACGGGGCCGGTCATATCTACACCTCTACGAAGATGGCCAGCGAGATGATCTGCCACAATTACAGCCAGCTGTATAAAGTGCCCTTTACCATCCTGCGCTACGGCATTCCCTACGGGCCCCGCATGAGGGAGGAGTTGCTGATCCCCATCTTCATCAAGAAGGCGCTGGCCGGCCAGCCGCTGACCGTGTCCGGGAAGGGGGAGCAATACCGCAATTTCGTCTATGTGCGGGATATGGCCGATGCGCATGTCCTAGCCATGCAGGACGTCGCCGTGAACCGGACCTACAACCTGGAAGGGTCCCGCAAAGTGACGGTCCTGGAGGTGGCGGAAGGCATCCGGAAGGCCATCGGCGATCGGGTGAAAATTGAATTCGCCCCGGAGCGGCCCGGGGACTTCGGCGGCAAGGAAGTGACGGCCGACAAGGCCAAACGGGAGCTCGGCTGGTCTCCGAAAGTCGGCTTTGAAGAGGGGCTCAAAACGACCATTGAGTGGTTCCGCCCAAAGATGATGGGGAACATGACCGGCCGGTTCCGTCAATCCGTCTGATCCTGAGCGTTGTTCCGCTCGGCTCGCGTCGTCGTTGGCCCGGCTTCCGATCCGTCCGAAGGATGGCATGGTGATTCGATTCTCGTGCGGTCTCATCGCGTTCGTCCTCGTGTCGGCGCTGGCCCCAGCCGACCTGATGGCAGAGGACGCCGGCGCCTCCGCGCCCGGGAAGATGCCGGAAAAGCTCTCGGAGGAGACGTTTTCCCAGGAAGAACATGTCCTGAAGT
>Ga0335085_10011916_pt1 | contig 12843 bp, 16 predicted proteins | sample Lox_Sample_45_FD_206712 | JGI IMG/M metagenome (GOLD analysis project Ga0335085, IMG submission 206712) | Soil microbial communities from Loxahatchee National Wildlife Refuge, Florida, United States - Lox_Sample_4.5 | ecosystem: Environmental > Terrestrial > Soil > Wetlands | place: USA...
CCGCCTTGGCCTTGGCCGCCTTGCTCTTCTTCCCCATCGCGGGCGGCACTAGAGAGCGTATTCTCCCCGGATGCAAGCGCTGGTGACAGGGGCGGCCAGGCGGCTGGGCAAGGCCATCGCCCTCGAGCTGCACCGCGCCGGCCACCGGGTGGCGGTGCACTACCGCACCTCGCGCGCGGAGGCGGAGGAGACGGCCGCGCTCCTCGGCGGCGCGCCGCTGGTGCAGGGCGACCAGGCGGCCGAGCCCGAACGGATCGTGCTGGAGGCCGCCCAGGCGCTGGGCGGGCTGGATCTGCTGGTGTGCAGCGCGGCGCAGTTCGAGAAGGCGCCGGCGGAGAGCCTCTCCCGCGCCCGGTTCGAGGCGATGCTGGCGGCGGACCTCACCGGACCCTTCTTGCTCATGCAGGCCGCGCTCCCGCTCTTGCGCGCCTCGCGCGGGTCCATCGTCACCCTGCTCGACGTCTGCGGCACCAGCCAGGTGTGGAAGGGCTACGCCCACTACGCGGCGGCGAAGGCGGGCCTCGCCGCCCTCACCCGGCTCCTCGCCCTGGAGTGGGCGCCGGAGGTGCGCGTCAACGGCGTCGCTCCCGGCGCCGTCCTGCTTGCGGCCGGGACCGACCCGGAAGGGCTGCAGAAACGGATCCCGCTGGGGCGCATCGGAAAGCCCGAGGACGTGGCCCGCGCCGTCCGCTTCCTCGCCCAGGAGCCCTTCATCACCGGCGAAATCCTCACTGTTGACGGGGGGCGCTCCCTGAATCCCTGGTCTTCCGGAGGCATCTGACTATACTGGAAAACATGGATACCCAGACCGAGACCACCAATTCGAAGATCCAGGCCGACAACGCTCCCGCCGCTGTCCGCCTGACCGAGAAGGCCGCGGCCATGGTGAAGGAGACCATCGAGCGTGAGGGCCTGCAGGGCTCCGGCCTGCGCGTGGCGGTGGTGGGTGGCGGATGCTCCGGCTTCCAGTACAGCCTGGACATCGAGAAGGACGAGCGAACGGGCGACCTGGTGTTCGAGGTCAGCGGCGTGAAGTGCTTCGTCGACCCGATGAGCTCGATGTACCTGCTGGGCGTGGAGATCGATTACGTCGAGGGCCAGTTCGGCCAGAGCGGGTTCAGCTTCAAGAACCCCAACGCGAAGCACACCTGCGGCTGCGGTTCCAGTTTCAGCGCCTGACACTCCCGCACATTTCCTGAAGGGGGAGGCGGCCAGGCGGCCCCCTCCCTCTTCGCGCTTCGTCCTCCCCAGCCCTCGTCGGTTGGCATCTCCAGCGCCAATCGCCACCGTCTCCTCCATCACCCACAGGAGGACAGATGAAGATCATTGGATTCGCCGCGCTCGCGCTCGCCCTTTCGGCGTTCGGCGCCCGCGCGCAGAGCAGCACGAACAGCAGCGAGAACAGCACCACCACCACGAAGACGCAGACCTCCACCGAGGACAAGGGCACGGCCACGCTGCCGGCTGACCAGAACAGCAGCGCGCTGCCCGGCAACTCGGCCAACACCAGTTCGGCCAACAGCTCGCTGCCGAGCAACAATCCGTCGGCGAACACCACTCCGGCGGACGACACCTCGGCGAAGGTGAAGCAGTCGGACGACCAGAGCTCCAACCACGACATGTCGAACTCCAACTCCACTTCCCACGACAGCAAGGCGCAGAAGAAGGAGAAGAAGCACCAGAAGAAGGCCGAGCCGCAGGGCCGCAGCGAGTCGAGCTCGATGCACCACAGCCAGTCCTCGACCACCGGCAGCTCCGACACCGCCAAGAGCGGGTCGGCCGCCGACACCAGCAGCGCTCCCGCCGCTTCCTCCTCCTCTTCCGGCCAGTCCGCTCCGGGGAGCGTGGCCCGTCCCGCCAGCCCCGACACCAGCAGCGATGCGAACAAGGATCCGGGCATGTCGTCGAAGCCAGGCGACGTGAGCGGCCAGCCCACCGACACGCAGAAGCCGATCGACACGCGGAAGCCCGCCGACACGCCGGCTCCCAGCGATTCCGCGAGCCAGCCGCAGGGCAAGTAGCCGTCCAGCCAGGGGGAGGGCCGTTGTGCAGTGGACACGGCGTGCCCACCTTCCTGGAGTTCGCCCGGCCATCCGGCCGGGCTTTTCGCAAGGGGGATGAAGAATGCTGAAGGGAATCATCGCGGCGCTGGCCCTGGGTCTCGCGCTGCCGGCCTTCGCCGAGAGCGATGCTGCCAAGGACGCGAAGGACAACGCGGCGAACAAGGTGGACGACGCCAAGGACACCCTGCACACCGACAGCGGGACGGCCAAGACCAAGCGCCACGCGAAGAAGGCGGTGCGCAATGCCAAGAAGAGCGCGCGCGACACCAAGAACGAGGCGAAGAAGCAGGTGAACGAGGCGACGAAGTAGGACGATTTGTTGCCAGGCGGCCCGGGCGCGGGATGCTCGGGCCGCATGGCGGCCCCCCTCCCGCAGGACGACGGCGGCATCGACGTCGTCAACGCTCCGCAGGACCTCTGGGGCGACCTCTACCACGAGCTGATGCGGGCGCCCTGGTGGCTGACCCTGCTCTGCATCGCGGCGATGGTGCTGGCCATCAACCTGCTCTTCGCCCTGGTGTACGTGAGCACCGGCGGGATCGCAGGCGCCCGCCACGGCTCGTTCGCCGACGCCTTCTTCTTCAGCGTGCAGACGGTGGGCACCATCGGGTACGGCGCCATGTACCCGCAGTCGATGGCCGCGCACCTGGCGGTGACGGCGGAGTCCATCGTCTCCCTGGTGGCGGTGGCGCTGGCCACCGGCCTGGTGTTCACCAAGTTCTCCATCCCGGTGGCGAAGCTGGAGTTCGCCCGCAACGCCGTCCTCTACGTGCAGGACGGGGTGCGCACCCTCGCCCTGCGGATGGCGAACCGGCGAGGGAACTTCATCGTCGAGGCGCACGCGCGGGTGACCTTGGTGCGCGGGGAAACCACCCGGGAGGGAGTGTTCTTCTACCGGCTATACGACCTGCGGCTGGTGCGCGAGCGCTCCTCCGTGCTGGGGCGGAGCTGGACGGTCTTCCACCGCATCGAGGGCGACAGCCCGCTGCGCGACCTGACGCCGGAGTCGCTGCGGGGAGCGGACGTGGAGCTGATCGTTTCCCTCAACGGCACGGACGGGACCACCTACCAGACCATGCACTCCCGCCACCGCTACCTGCCCGAGGAGATCTCCTTTGGCGTGCGCTACGCCGACATGCTCACCCCCAAGCCCGACGGCAGGGTGGAGCTGGACTACTCCCGGCTGCACGACACCGTGCCGGCTTCGTATTAGGAGATGGCGAGCAGCCCGCTCTCCTGGAGCGCGTTGAGGATGTCGTCCACGCTCCGGTAGCTGAGCGAGAGCAGTTCCTCCTTGCGGTAGCGGATCACGCCCTGCCCGTCGACGATGAACAACGAGCGGCGCGCGCTCCCCATCAACCCCCTCACCCCGTAGGCGGCGGCCACCATCCCGCCCTCGTCGGCGAGCAAAGGGAAGGAGAGCGCATAGCTCTTGGCCATCCGCTCGTGCAGCTCCAGGGTATCGGTGGAGACGGCCCAGAGCACCGCCCCGGTCTTGAGAAGGCGCTGGCGCTGCGCCTCGTAGTGCTGCAGCTGCCGGGTGCAGACGGGCGTGAAATCCCCCGGGTAGAAGGCTAGAACCACCACCTTGCCCCGCTGGTCGGCGAGGTGATACGCGCCGGGCGGCACGCCGTTCAAGGTGAAGTCGGGGGCGAGCTCGCCCTCCTTGAGGTGCATGAAGGGATGGTAGTCCAAATGGAAGCGGTGATCATCGACGCAGTCCGGACCCCGGTGGGAAAGCTGCGCGGATCGCTGTCGGGAGTGCGTCCGGACGATCTCGGGGCGTACGTCATCGAACAGTTGCTCAAGCGCAACCCGGCCGCCCAGCCGGCGGCCGTGGAGGAGGTCTTCTTCGGCTGCGCCAACCAGGCAGGCGAGGACAACCGCAACGTGGCGAGGATGGCCCTGCTCCTCGCCGGCCTGCCCGATCAGGTGCCGGGAGTGACCCTCAACCGCCTCTGCGCCAGCGGCCTGGAGGCGGCGGTGCAGGCTTCCCGGGCCATCCGCCTGGGCGACATGGAGCTGTGCGTGGCCGGCGGGGTGGAGAGCATGACCCGGGCTCCCTGGTCGGTGATGAAGCCCGCCGACGGCTTCCCCGGCGGCTCGCTGCAGAGCTACGACACCTCGCTCGGCTGGCGTTTTCCCAACCCCCGCCTGGCGCAGCGCTTCCCCCTGGAGAGCATGGGGGAGACGGCCGAGAACGTGGCGGCGCACTACCGCATTCCCCGGGAGAAGCAGGACGAGTTCGCGCTCCGCTCCCACCAGCGGGCCCTGGCGGCGCAGGAGGCCGGACGCTACCGGGCGGAGATGTTGCCGGTGACGGTGCCGGGAAAGCAGCCGGTGACGGTGGAGCGCGACGAGGGGCCGCGCGCCGACACTTCGCTGGAGAAGCTCGCCAGGCTGAAGCCCTCGTTCCGCGAGGGCGGGACGGTGACTCCCGGCAACAGCAGCTCGCTCAACGACGGCGCCGCGGCGCTCCTGCTCGCCTCCGCGCGCAAGGCTTCCGAGCTGGGCCTCAAGCCGCTGGCGCGGGTGGTGGCGGCGGCCAGCGCCGGCGTCGATCCCCGGGAGATGGGGATGGGGCCGGTGCCCGCCACGCAGAAGGCGCTGAAGAAGGCCGGGCTTGCGGCCAGGCAGCTCGACCTGGTGGAGCTGAACGAGGCTTTCGCCGCACAGGCGCTGGCGGTGATCCAGGAACTGGAGCTGGACCCCGAGCGGGTGAACGTGGACGGAGGCGCCATTGCCATCGGCCACCCGCTGGGGATGAGCGGGGCGCGCATCCTTGGCCACCTCGTGCACGCGCTCAAGGCGCGCGGGGGGCGCTATGGACTCGCCACCCTTTGCGTCGGCGTGGGCCAAGGGGTGTCGGTGATCGTCGAGTCGATTTGACGGGCGCTCTGGCCACGCCCATTCTGGGTGGAGATGGCCAAGGACCGGGAATACCTGCAGGCGCTGGTCGAGGGGCAGAGGCCGGCGCGGATGGTGGGGCTGTTCACGGCCCGCGCCATGAAGCCCCAGGACCTGGACCGGCTGGTCCAGGCCTGCGTGGGCTCGATGCGCCAGGAGGACCCGGGCGCCTCGCTCGCGCTCGCCCCCATGGGGACGCCCTCTCCCCAGGAGCTGGCCACGCAGCGCACCTGGCGGGTGACGGTGGTGGACGGCGGGGAGGCGGCGCCGCACGACTGCCTGGTGCAGCTCTTCGACATGCGCGATCCGCAGAGCCCGCACCGCGAGCTGCTCGATCACATCGGGGCCCGGGACCCGGAGCTCTCCGAGGCGGCCAGCCACCTGCAGCAGAACGCGCAGGCCTACCTGGCGGTGGCCAGCGGCGGCCTGGACGCGCAGGAGCGCATCCATCCCTTCCAGAACCTGGTGAGCCTGTTCGCCAGCGCGCTGGGGGCGGCCATCGTGGATCCGTCGGCGGCCATCGTCACCAACGATCCGGGGGAGTGGGCGGAGGCGATGGAGATGTCGCTGCAGATCGAGAAGGAGATGGGGACGCTGCGCCGTTGAGCTGGAGGCTGGCGCGCTCGCACCGGTCTCCGTCGTAGGATGCGCGCCCAAATGGCCGACGCCTCCCCTTCCCCGGAGAGCTCCTTCCGCAGCCTTCGCCGTTCCCTCTCCCATGCGGTGTTCGAGGTGGCGCTGGTGGTCCTCGGCGTGGTCCTCGGCCTGGCGGTGAACAACTGGCGGGAGGCCGCCCAGCAGCGCGGGCGGACGGAGGACATGCGCAGGGAGTTCGCCGAGGAGATCCGCGCCAACCGCGACGAGCTCGCCTCCGAGGGAGTGGCGCCGCTGCACCGGAAGCTGGCCGAAGCCTGGACCCGGCTGGCTACCCTGCCCGCGCCCAGGCCGGCCGATCGCGACGCGGCCTGGAGCGTGGCCAGCACCGGGATGCACCCTTTCCAGCCCCGGGACGCGGTCTGGACCGCATTCGCCCGCGGGGAGCTGATGGAGCGCATGCCGTCCAGGGAGGTGCTGCAGCTGGCGGAGATCTACCGGGCGCAGGAAGGGCTGCGCGAGCTGAACCGCTCGCTCTATGCGGCCGTGGTGGTGCCGACCTCCGAGTCGGAGACGCCCCGGTTCATCCGCAGCCAGGCGAACGTGATCCGCCTGACGCTCATCGACATCACCTCGGCGGAGAGCCGCCTGCTCGACCTCTACCAGCACGCGCTGCGCTGAGCGGGTTCGCCGACCCGCGTCCTCTGGTGGCCCGCGCACCGATCCGGTAGCGTTGAGCGCGTGGAATTGCGCGGCCTCCTGGTCGAGCTGAAGCGCCGGCGCGTCTTCCGCGTGCTGGTCGGCTACGGGGTGGTCTCGTTCGCGGTCCTCCAGGTCATCGAGCCCATCCAGCACGCGCTCGGGCTCTCCGACGCGGCGCTCAAGCTGGTGGTGGTGCTGCTCGGAGTGGGATTCCCCGTCTCGATGGTGCTGGCCTGGGCGTTCGACATCAGCCCGGCCGGCATCGAGCGGACGCCGCCCGCGGGGGTTGCCGCGCTGCGGGGGCCGCGGCTTCCGCTGCTGCTCGCCGGCATCGGGGCGCTGGTGGCGGCGCCAGGCATCCTCTGGATCTTCCTGCGCGGATCGCGGCCTGCCGACGTTTCCCTGCAGGCGAGGGTCGAGGCCGCGGCGCCCGCGTCGGAGATGCGCCAGGCGCCGTCGATCGCCGTGCTGCCGCTGGTCAACATGAGCTCCGACAAGGAGCAGGAGTACTTCTCCGACGGGCTCTCCGAGGAGTTGCTCAACTTGCTGGCGCAGGTGCCGCAGCTTCGCGTCATCGCCCGCACCTCGTCCTTCTCCTTCAAGGGGAAGAACGTCGACGTCGCCACCATCGCCAAGGTGCTGGACGTGGCGAACGTCCTGGAGGGGAGCGTGCGCAGGTCTGGCAACAAGCTGCGCGTCACCGCCCAGCTCATCCGGACGGCGGACAGCTCGCACCTCTGGTCGCAGACCTACGACCGCGAGCTGACCGACGTGTTCCAGGTGCAGGACGAGATCGCCTCCGCGGTGGTGGCTGCGCTCAAGATCCATCTCCTCCCCAGCCAGGCGGTCCCCAGCGCGCGCCGCGCCGGCAGCACCGAGGCGTACGATCAGTACCTCATCGGGATGCAGCTCGTCCGCCGCGGCAACTACGGCGATCTCCCCCGGGCGCTGGCGGCGCTCCAGCAGTCGGTCGCCATCGACCCGCAGTTCGCCCCGGCCTACAGTGCGCTGGCCTGGGTGCAGGTGGCCATCGGCGAGTTCACCGGCGATCTGGCGCAGCGCGCGGCCTCGCACAAGCTGGGGATGGCGAGCGCGGAAAAGGCCATCGCCCTCGACCCCGGGCTGGCCGCCGCCTACATGGTGCGGGCCTGGTACCGCTGCAACATCGCCTGGGACTGGAAGGGCGGAGAGAAGGATGTCGAGCGCGCGCGGGCGCTGGACATGAGCAGCCTCACCCTGATCGACGGCGGCGGCGCGCAGGCCTGCTTCTTGCCCTCGCGACTGCAGGAGGCGCTGGCGTACGACCGGCAGGCGATCGCGGCGGACCCGCTGTCGGTGGCCGCCTGGCACTTCTACGGCGGCCACCTGCTGCTCGTGCCCGATGGCATCCCCCAGGCCCGGGCCGCCCTGCAGCACGCGATCGACATCAGCCCCGACGCGGCCTGGCCGCGCTTCATCCTCGGATTCCTCGACCTCCGGGAGGGAATGGCCGATCAGGCGCTGGCGCATTTCCGTCACGCCGGGCCGGGGCTCCGGGAGACGGGCGAGGCCATGGCGGAACATACGCTCGGTCACCCGCAGCAGTCGGAGAAACTGCTCGAGGTGGTGAAAGCGAGCTACGGCGCCGGGTTCGCCCTGCAGATCGCGCAGATCTACGCCTGGCGCGGGGAGCCGGATCGGGCCTTCGAGTGGCTGGACCGGGCCCACGAACGGCACGATGCCGGGCTGATGCGCTTGCGCTACGACCTGCCGTTTGCCAGCCTGCGAACCGACCCGCGCTTCATGGCGATGGTGAAGAAGATCGGGCTGCCTGAGTAGCTGAATGCCACGGAGGGGGTCATGAGCAGGGTGACCGGAATCGGAGGCGTCTTCTTCAAGTCGAAAACGGACCCCAAGGCCCTCGCGGCCTGGTATCGCGATCACCTCGGGGTACGGCTCGAGGACTGGGGCGGAGTGATCTTCAGGTGGCCCGACGACAAGGCGGAGGACCGGGGCGTGACGGTCTGGCACGTCGCCGAGCCGGGCACGAAGTGGTTCAGCCCGAGCGAGTCGGCCTTCATGATCAACTACCGGGTGGACGACCTTGCCGGGCTGATCGCCGACTTGAAGAAGGCGGGGATCCAGATCCTGCAGGGGCCCGATTCCGACGAGAACGGCAAGTTCGCCTGGATCATGGACCCCGACGGCAACAAGGTTGAGCTGTGGGAGCCGATGGCCCGGGCAGAGGAGGACAAGCGACGCTAGGTCTGGGCCCCCCGATCAATGCGTTGCTGCGCTCCGTGCTGAAGGATTTCGCGGCTCCGGCCAGACCTGGCTCTTGCGGGACGAGTTGCTGCGGATCAGGGACGGCGCGTAACGGCGCGCAGCAGTTTTCTGCTCTGCGGGTGAGCAGGTGCGCGAGGTGGTAGAAGGCACCGCATGACGCCTCCTTTGGTGAATGTCTCGAAGCAAGACGGCGTGACGGTGCTGGAACTGACCAATCCGCCCGCGAACACGTATTCGTACGAGATGATGAAGCAGCTCGACGCGCACGTGCTGGAGGCGCGGTTCGATCCGGCGGTGCACGTGGTCCTGATTACCGGCGCCGGGGAGAAGTTCTTCTGCGCCGGGGCGGACATTGCCATGCTGGAGAAAGCCGATCCGTACTTCAAGTACAACTTCTGCCTGCATGCCAACGAGACGCTCTGCCGGCTGGAGCAGACGCCCAAGCTGGTGGTCGCGGCGCTCAATGGGCACTGCGTGGGGGGCGGGCTGGAGATCGCGCTGGCCTGCGATCTGCGCATCGCCCGGGCCCAAGCCGGGAAGGTGGGGTTGCCGGAGGTGACGCTGGGGGTGTTGCCGGGAACCGGAGGCACGCAGCGGCTGGCGCGGGCGTTGGGGCGGGCGAAGGCGATCGAGTTGATGGCCGAGGCGGCGACGTTCGAGGTGGCGGAGGCGAAGGGGTTGGGGTTGGTCAACGCGGTGCTGGACGTGCCGGCGGCGGAGTTCCGGGCGAAGGCGCTGGAGTACGCGCGCAGGTTCGTGCCGCCCGCGAAGGCCTCGCGCGCGGTGGGGTTCATCAAGCGCGCCGTCACTACCGGGCTGGAAGTGGGCCTGGAGCAGGGGCTGGCCTTGGAGCGCGAGTTGCAGCAGCGATTGTTCGAGGGGGAGGACGCGAAGGAGGGGATCTCGGCCTATAACGCGCGCCGCACCCCCCGGTTCACTGGGAAGTAGCGACCGGACTCGTTCCGGAACGTGTAAGCGAGTTCAGTAGTGAACGGTTTTAGCCGTTCCGGAACGGGACGCGGTGCGTCAAGCCCCGCGTCCCAAACCCCGTATTGTGTCCCCGGGCTTTCCGGCGGGGTCAGCGTCCGAGCATCAGGTCGATGCCGCCGAGAACCAGATCGAGCTGCTTGCGGGAAACCCGTCCCACGCGCTCCGTGAGCAAGGCGCGATCGAGCGCCACGATCTGCGAAACGTTGGCCACAGAGTCCTTGGGAAGCCCTGAGGAGCGCGCAGGCAAGAGGACGTTGCCCGGCGCTTCAGCCCATTTGAGCTTGCTGGTCAGCGGCACGCAGACAACCGTCTGCAGCCGGCTGCGGTTGAATGGTTCGCCCTGGACGACCAGGACGGGGCGATGGTAGCCGGGCCCGGAGCCGACTGGATCCGGAAGATCGGCCCAGCACACGTCTCCTTGAGCGATCACCATTCGGAGCGGCGCAGCAGGCGGTTGGCAGCGGCGGAGGCGAACTCGTCGGGCCGGGTGTCCACTCCGTCCGCGAACTCGTTCAACGCCTCGGTGACGGCCTCCGGTTCGTGCCGGGCCACATACTCGGCCACCGCCTCCTGGTAGAGCTGGCTGCGGGATTTCTTCAGGCGGCGGGCGAGACGGTCGGCCTCGCGGAACACGCGGTCGGGGATGGAGATGGCCGTCTTCATACCAAAAGTATAACCCGACCTGACCCCGGCCGGCAAATGCAGCCGGCAGACGAGGGCTCGAGTTCAGGCCACCTTTCGCGCGATCTCCGCAACCGCCTCGTTGATCCCCAGCCGCGAGGTATCCACGGTCAGCTCGGCCTGCGAGTAGAGCGCCTGGCGAGAGCGGAGGAGCGCGCGCAGCTCCTCCTGGGCGTGGGGGCTGGCCGCGCCGGGGCGGACGTCGCCCTGCTCCAGCACCCGCTGCCAGTGGTCCTCCGGCCTGGCCTGCAGCCAGACCGTCCGACAGCGCTTCTGCAGGAGCTTGAAGGCGCCGGGATCGGTGACGATGCCGCCCCCGGTGGCGAGCACCGCGGCGTCCGTCTCCGCCAAGAAACGTGTGAGAACTTCCCGCGCAAGCCGCCGGTAGTAGGCCTCTCCGTGCATCTGGAAGATGGCCGACAGGGGCAGCCCAGCCTCCTTCTCCACCAGCGCGTCCATCTCCACGAACGGCACCCGCAGCCGGTTCGCCAGCGCCCGGCCGATGGTGCTCTTTCCCGCCCCCCGCAGGCCCACCAGGGCGATCACCCCCCGGCCGCCCCGCTCGTGCTGGGCGGAGAAGAGCAGCTCCCCGGCCGAGGTGCCCAGCGCGCGGGCCACGTCCTGCAGCCTCGCCACCGAGATGTTCCCCTGCCCTGCCTCCAGCTCCGCCAGGAAGCGCTCCGAGACGCCGCTGCGCTGGGCCAGCTCGCGCCGGCTCAGCGAGCGCTCCTCCCGCAGCCGACGCACCGCGGCGCCGACCGAGGCGAGCAGGACTTGATGCTCCGGGGTCACTGGTCCGCAATATATTGCATGAAGATCGTATCTGACAAGCAATATAGTGCTTGCACCCGCGCAGGACTTGCGTTACCTTCCCCCGCGATGGACAAGAGCGCCCCGGCCCAGGCCCCGAAGCTGTCGTTCGACACCCACCCGACCAGGTACCGCCACTGGACGCTCACCATCGAGGGCGAGGTGGCCCGCCTGACCATGAAGGTGGAGCCCTTCGGCGGGGCCAAGAGCGAGATCGAGCTGAAGAGCAACAGCTACGACCTGAGCGTGGACATCGAGCTGGCCGACGCCGTCGAGCGCCTGCGCTTCGAGCACCCCAACGTGAAGTGCTGCGTGATCACCAGCGCCCACGACAAGATCTTCTGCGCGGGCGCCAACATCTACATGCTCGCCTCCAGCACCCACCCCTTCAAGGTCAATTTCTGCAAGTACACCAACGAGACCCGCCTGGGCATCGAGGACGCCTCGCAGCACAGCGGCCTGCGCTTCCTCGCCGCCTGCAACGGCGCCACCGCCGGCGGCGGCTACGAGCTGGCCCTGGCCTGCGACGAGATCCTCCTCACCGACGACGGCTCCTCCACCGTGGCCCTGCCCGAGGTCCCGCTCCTCGGCGTGCTCCCCGGCACCGGCGGCCTCACCCGGGTGGTGGACAAGCGCAAGGTCCGCCGCGACCTGGCCGACGCCTTCTCCACCCTCGCCGAGGGCGTGAAGGGCAAGCGGGCGGTGGAGTGGGGCCTGGTGGACGCGGTGGTCCCGCGCAGCAAGTTCGCCGACACCGTCGCCCAGCGCGCCCGCGACCTGGCCGCCAAGGCCCCCAGAGTGGACCGCGGCCCCGGCATCCAGCTCGACCCCATCGGCGACTATCGTCACGTCTCGCTCGAGGTCGACGAGAAGACGCGCGTCGCCGAACTGACCGTGCGCGCCCCCTCGGGCGACGTGCCCAGGAGCGCCGCCGAGGCGCTGGCCAAGGGCTCACAGGGCTGGGCCCTGCGCATGGCCCGCGAGCTCGATCACGCCCTGCTCCGCCTCCGCTTCGAGCACGAGAACACCGGCCTGGTGATCGTCCGCACCGAAGGCGACCGGGCCAAGGCCCACGCGGTGGGCGAGCTCCTGGCCGGGCCGGAGAAGGACTCCTGGATCCTGCGCGAGACCCGCCTGTTGCTCGCCCGCGTCCTGCGGCGCATGGACGTCACCGCCCGCAGCTTCTTCGCGGTGGTGGACGAGAAGTCCTGCTTCGCCGGACCGTTGTTCGAGCTGCTCCTCGCCTGCGACCGCAGCTACATGCTGGACGCGGACGGCGTGGCCGTCTGGCCGGGCTCGCTCTCCGCCGGCGCGCTCCCCGGCTGGAACGGCCTCTCCCGCCTGGAGACGCGCTTCCTCGCCGACCCCCAGCGCGCCCGGAAGGTCCTCGCCGCCGCCAAGGAAGGCCCCCTGGACGGCGAGACCGCCAACCGGCTGGGCCTCGCCACCGCCTTCGCCGACGACATCGACTTCGAGGAGGAGCTGCGGGTGGCGGTGGAGGAGCGCGCCTCCCTCAGTCCCGACGCGCTCACCGGCATGGAGCAGAACTACCGCTTCGCCGGCCCGGAGACCCTGGCCACCAAGATCTTCGGCCGCCTCTCCGCCTGGCAGAACTGGATCTTCATCCGCCCCAACGCCACCGGGGAGCGCGGCGCGCTCACCATGTACGGCAAGCCCGAGCGCCCCCAATTCGACTTCCGGAGGACCTAGGAATGGCCCAGTCCCTCGAGAGCATCCCCAACAACGTCGACCTCAGCTCCGACCGGCGCCTGCAGCGCGCCCTGGAGCAGTGGCAGCCGAACTTCCTCTCCTGGTGGAACGAGGTCGGGCC
>Ga0335085_10011917_pt1 | contig 12843 bp, 4 predicted proteins | sample Lox_Sample_45_FD_206712 | JGI IMG/M metagenome (GOLD analysis project Ga0335085, IMG submission 206712) | Soil microbial communities from Loxahatchee National Wildlife Refuge, Florida, United States - Lox_Sample_4.5 | ecosystem: Environmental > Terrestrial > Soil > Wetlands | place: USA: Florida...
GTTTAGCCGAACTTCCGGCCGAGACCGGCGAGGTCCGCCTGAAGGCGGACACTACGTACATCTGGAAAGCCCTTTAGGGCCAGGAGCTCAGCGTGAAGTTGTCGTAGGCAGATGAGGCGTCGTACGCCGTGTTCCAGTCCAGGCCGTGCCGCGTCGCCGTCTGCTGCAGCGTCGTCGTGGACTGCAGCACCTGCTGGCCATCCCAAAAGCCTTGAATGCTGCTTCCGACTGCGCGCACTTCGAGATGGTGGGTGCTGCCGGGATTGATCGCGCTGATCGACGCGCCGGCGAGCAGCGTCCAGGCGCCGCCCTGCCGGGCGTACAGCTGCACCGTGTTCTGATTCGTCACGAGCGCGAGCAGGTTGTTCACGTCCGTCGCGCGGAAGATCAGCACGCCCATGCCGGGGCCGCTGCCGGCGACGTAGTCGGTGGCCACCTTGACGTCGGCGATGCCGGCGTCGATCGTCACCTGCATGTGACCCCCGCCTGCCGCCGTCACCGCGCGTCCGCCGCTGATCGTCGGCGTGGGCGGACCGCCGGTCACCGTCCACGCATGGCCGGTCTGGTTGGTGTCCGGCGTGTGCGACGTCAGCAGCGTGCCGTTCGTGTCGGTGAACGTGTCCGACACCAGCAGTCCGGTCGGCTGCGTCGTCACGTTGACCGTAACCGTCGCGCTGACGCCGTTCGGCGCGGTGGCGGTCAACGTCGTCGTACCGGTGGCGACGGCGGTGACCGTCGCCGTGCCGGCACCCGTGCTCGCCACCGTCGCGATCGCCGAATTGCCGGAGCCCCAGGTGAACGCGACGCCCGTAATCGGGGCATTCGTCGCGTCGAGCGCCTGCGCCGTCACCGGCTGCGATCCACCGAGTGTGACGTTGACCGGTGACGGCGAGATGTTCGCGGTCGTCACCGTCGGCCGCGCGTCCTGCAGGAACAGGTTGTCGTACGCCGACGTCGCGTCGTACGACGTGTTCCAGTCGAGACCGTGGCGCGTCCCCGTCTGCTGCACGGTCGTCGTCACCGTGAAGACGACGCTGCCATCCCACATCGCCTGCACGTTGCTCCCCACCGCGCGTACCTCGAGGCGATGCGTGCTGCCCGGCATCAGCGTGCCGATCGGCTGCGACGCGAGCATCCCCCAGTTGCCGTTCTGCCGTGCGTAGAGCTGCAGCGTGTTCAGGTACGTGAGCAGCGCGAGCAGATTGTTCCCATCGGTCTCGCGGAACGCGAGCCCACCCATGCCTGGTCCGCTGCCGACGATGTAGTCGGTGGCGAGATCGACGTCGGCGATGCCTGTATCGATCGTCAGCTGCATGTGGCCGCCGCCCGCGGCCGTCACCGCGCGCCCGTTGCCGATCGTCGGCGTCGGCGGACCGCCGGTCACCGTCCATGCATTTCCGGTTTGATTGATATCTGGAGCGTGCGCTGTGAGCAGCGTTCCGTTCGTGTCCGTGAAGCTGTCCGACACCAGCCACGACGCGGGCACGCCGGTCACCGTCACGGGCACTGTCTGGCTGACGCCGTTCGGTGCTGTCGCCGTCAGCGTCGTCGAACCCGCCGCCACACCGGTCACGCTCGCCGTGCCTGCCCCGGTCGACGCAACCGTCGCGATGGTCGTGTCCGCCACGTGCCAGGTGAACGTGATCCCCGACATCGGCGAGTTGTTCGCGTCGAACGCCTGCGCGCTCACCGGCTGACTGCTGAACGAGTTGACCGAGACGGACGCCGGCGTCACGCTGACCGACGTCACGGTCGGCGGACTCTGCACGTTGATCGTCACCGTCCCGACGACGCCATTCGGCGCCGTCGCCGTCAGCGTCGTCGTGCCCGGCGCGACGCCGGTCACCGTCGCTGTGCCGGCGCCCGTGCTCGCCACCGTCGCGATCGTCGCGTCGCCGGTGCTCCACGTGAACACGACGCCGTTGATTGGCGCGCTGGTCGCGTCGACCGCTCTCGCAGTCGCGCTCTGCGTGCTGCCGGCAAACACACTGACGGGCGACGGCGTCACGTTCACGGTCGTGACGGTCGGTCGCGCGTCCTGCAGGAACAGGTTGTCGTACGCCGACGTCGTGTCGTACGCCGTGTTCCAGTCGAGGCCATGCTTCGTTCCGGCCTGCTGCACACTCGTCGTGACCGTGAACACGACGTTGTTGTCCCACATCGCCTGCACGCTGCTGCCGACGGCGTGGACCTGGAGCCGGTGCGTGCTGCCTGGCATCAGCGCGTTGATGGCCTGCGACCCGAGCAGGCTCCAGTTGCCGTTCTGCCGGGCGTAGAGCTGCAGGACGTTCTGATTCGTGATCAGCGCGAGCAGATTGTTGCCGTCGGTCTCGCGGAACGCGAGCCCGCCCATCCCCGGTCCGCTGCCGACGATGTAGTCGGTGGCGAGATCGATGTCCGAGATGCTGGCGTCGATCGTCAGCTGCATGTGACCGCCGCCGCCCGCGGTCACCGCACGCCCGTTAGAGATCGTCGGCGTCGGCGGACCGCCGGTCACCGTCCACACGTTGCCGGTCTGATTGATGTCAGGCGTGTGGACCGTCAGCAGCGTGCCGTTCGTGTCGGTGAACGTGTCCGATACCAGCCATGTCAACGGCACGCCGGTCACCGTCACAGGCACGGTCTGGCTGACGCCGTTCTGCGCCGTCGCTGTCAGCGTCGTCGTGCCTGCGGCGACACCATAGACCGTGGCGGTGGTGATATCGCTCGGCACGATGCGCGCGATCGAGGTGTCGGCGATCTGCCACGTGACTGGGAATCCTGCGATGACGTTTCCGCTGGCATCTTTCAGGTCGGCGAAAACCACTTTGTTTCCGACCCAGCTCACGCTGATCGACGCAGGCTGCACTTGCACGGACGCGACCGTCGGCGGAGTCTGCACCGTGACGTTAATCGTCCCCGTAACGCCGTTTGGCGCGGTCGCCGTCAACGTCGTCGTGCCGGGCGCGACTCCTGTCACAGTCGAGCAACAAGCGGATGTGCTCACTACCGTCGCGACGTTCGAGTTGCCAGTACTCCAGGTGAACGCAACGCCGGCAATCGGGCCGTTCGTCGCGTCGTAACCTATCGCGTCTACCCCCTCTATCCCGCCCGCAAACATCGCAAAGGACAATGGGCTCATTCTCACGCTGGCAACCGTCGGCCCGGCGTTCTGCAGGAACACGTTGTCGTACGCCGACGTCGTGTCGTATGCCGTGTTCCAGTCGAGCCCGTGCCGCGTCGCGGTCTGCTGCACCGTCGTCGCCACGGTGAACACGACGTTGCTGTCCCACATCGCCTGCACGTTGCTCCCGACCGCGCGGACCTGGAGCCGGTGCGTGCTGCCCGGCACCAGCGCGCCAATGGCCTGCGCCCCGAGCAGGCTCCAGTTGCCGTTCTGCCGGGCGTAGAGCTGCAGCACGTTCTGATTCGTGATCAGCGCGAGCAGGTTGTTGGCGTCCGTCTCGCGGAACGCGAGGCCGCCCATCCCCGGTCCGCTGCCGACGATGTAGTCGGTGGCGAGGTCGATATCGGAGATGCCGGCGTCGATCGTCAGCTGCATGTGGCCGGGGCCGCCCGTGGTCACCGCACGCCCGTTGCTGATCGTCGGCGTCGGCGGCCCACCGGTGACCGTCCAGGGTTGACCCGTTTGATTGAGGTCCGGCGTGTGCGCTGTCAGCAGCGTGCCATTCGCGTCTGTGAAGGTGTCGGACACCAGCCACGTCTCGGGCGCATGTGACACTGTCACGGTCACCGTGCCTGTGACGCCATTGGACGCCGTCGCCGTCAGCGTGGTTGTGCCGGCGGCGACGCCGGTCACCGTCGCCGCGCTCGCGCCGTTGCTCGCGACGGTCGCGATCGTCGTGTCGGCAGTCGACCACGTAAACGCCTGGCCGGTCATCGGACTGTTGTACTGATCCTTCGCCAGCGCGCTCACGGACTGATGGCCGAACGCCGTCATCGTCACCGGCGCCGGTGTCACTGTGACGGACGCCAGCACAGGCGGCGCCTCTACCGTGACGTTCACGGTCGAGTGGACGCCGTTCGGCGCTGTCGCCGTCAGCGTCGTGGTGCCGGGCGCGACACCAGTCACAGTCGCCGTACCGACGCCCGTGCTCGCGACCGTCGCGATCGTGGAGTCGCCGGTGCTCCACGTGAACGCGACGCCGTTGATCGGCGCGTTCGTCGCGTCCCGCGCGAGCGCACTTACAGGAATGGAGCTGCCGGAATACACGAGAGGCGTCGAGGGAGTGACGCTGACGGTCGCCACGATAGGACGCGCATCGACGATGACGACGTTGTCGTACGACGACGTCGCGTCGTACGCCGTATTCCAGTCGAGCCCGTGCCGCGTCGCCGTCTGCTGTACGGTCGTCGTCGCCTGGATCACGACGGCGTGATCCCACAGGCCTTGTACACTGCTGCCGACCGCGTGCACTTCGAGGCGGTGCGTGCTGCCCACCGTCAGCGCGGCGATCGGCTGCGATGCAAGCAGGTTCCACATGCCGCCCTGCCGCGTGTAAAGCTGCAGCACGTTCTGATTGGTGACGAGCAGCAGCAGATTGTTGGTGTCCGTCTCGCGGAACGCCAGACCACCCATGCCCGGTCCGCTACCAACGATGTAGTCGGTGGCGAGATCGATGTCAGAGATGCCGGCGTCGATGGTCGTCTGCATGTGGCCGGCGCCAGCGGCCGAATAGAGGCGACCGCTGGCGATCGACGGCGTCGGCGGTCCGCCGGTTACCGTCCAGCCGTTGCCGGTCAGGTTGAGGTCAGGCGTGTGCGACGGCGCCTGCGTGCCATTGGGTTCCGTAAACGTGTCGAAGACGATCGAGTTCGTCGGGACGACGTTCAACAAAAACCTTTGCGACGTCTGAGTCGTGCCGTCGCTCAGACGAATCGTCACCGTCGCGGAACCAGTCTGACCGGTCGCGGGCGTGAGGGTCATCGTTCTGTTCGCACCCGAGCCGCCGAACACAATGTTCGTCGCCGGCAACAGGGTGGGGTTCGACGAGCCCGGGGTGGTGAAGGTGAGGTTCGACACTGGATCGTCGACGTCGGCGACGGTGATCGGAATGGCGCTCGACGATGTGCTCTCGATGACGATTTGATTCGCCACGGCGGACATCGTCGGCGGCTGATCGATATGGATGACCGTCACCAAAGTTGTCGCACTGGCCGTGCGCACCCCGTCGCTGACGGTCGTCGTCACCGTCGTCGTACCGAACTGGTTCGTCGCTGGAACAACGGTCATCGTGCGGAAAGCGCTGTTGCTGCTGCCGCTGAAGGTGATGCCCGCGTTCGGCAGCACCGTCTGGTTCGATGAGACCGCCGACAGCGTGAGGTACTGGGGAAGCGTGTCCGGATCGGCGATGTTGACAGGGATTCCCGCTCGGGAGTTTTCGAAGACGCTGCCTGTGGACGGAACCGAAATGGTGGGCGGCTGGGGGTTCAGACACGATTGCAGCGCCCGATACACGTTCAGCCGGCCGCTCGTCCCGACGTAGCCGCCCAGTCCAGCGATCACGTCGACGGAGTTCACCAGCGCGGACTTCAGGTTCGCGGTCGACGCCGGGCACGCGGACAGCACCAGCGCTGCGGCGCCCGACACATGCGGCGTCGCCATAGACGTGCCGTCGTAGAACTGATAGCCCGCTCCGCCGACGATCGTCGTCGAGAGCACGCTGACGCCCGGCGCCGCCAGGTCGACCGAATACCCGTAATCCGAGAAGTACGCAAGGCGATCGGTATTGTCGGTGGCGGCGACGACGATCTCGTTTGGCGTGCCGTAGCGTGCCGGATAGAACGGGTAAAAATCGTTGTTCGACGAGTAGTTGCCCGCCGCTGCGACAAATAACATGTCGTTCGCGTTCGCCAGGTTCATCTCGTCGAGGAACGCCTGCGAGAAGCCGCCGCCTCCCCAGCTGTTCGACAGGACGCGCACGTTCGCGCCGGACGTGGCAGCAAATGCCGCCTTGGCCTGAATGACGAAGTCGATCGCGTTCACGGCATCCGAGATGTACCCGCTCCCCGTCGAATCGAGGAACTTGCTTCCCATGATGCTGGCGGTCCAATTGACGCCGACCACACCCTGGCCGTTGTTGCCGACCGCGCCGATCGTGCCCGACACGTGCGAGCCGTGGTTGTTGTCGTCCATCGGGTCGCACGTCTTTGTGATCGCGTTGAAGCCATGCGTGCCGGCGGCGCAGGTGATCACCGTGCCGCCGATGTTCACCTGAAAAGCGGAAGGCGCACTCCAGACGTTCAACGCTAGGTCGGGATGCGTGTAGCCAATGCCGGTGTCGATGACCGCGACGACGTTCGCGCGCGACCCCGTTGTGATGTCCCACGCTTGCGTCGCATGAATGTCGGCGCCAGCGATCCCGACCGTGCCAAGGATGTTCTGGCCGGTGTTGTGTAGTCCCCACAGATAGAACGGGAAATAGAAGTCGTTCGGAGTCGCGGTCGCGTGCAGGACGTAGTTCGGCTCCGCGTACTCGACGTCGGGGTGCGTCTCCAGGAACGCCAGGAGCGTCGCGGCGTCGAACGACCGCGATCGAACGCGGCGGAGCGTCCTGCCGACCGGCTCGCTCGATTCCGCGTCGATCTGTTGCTCGAGTTGACGCCGCCCTGTCGCGGCGACGCCGGCGCGCATCTTGACCAGAACCTCGCCCTCAGCGGCCTCGTAACCGTCGATCATGACGGTGCGTCGTCCGCCGCGACTCTGCGAGAGCACGGGCGGACCGATCGCGAGCGCGGCAACAACCGCCGCGACGGCAGGAAGCGCCCGTCGTGCTCCAGCGAGTGAGAAACTGGGCAAGTTGGTCTGACCCTAAGTTGAGCGAAATCCTAGCAAGGCCTGCGGCTGAGCACGATGCCACTTCGGTGCCACGACTCGGGCGAAATCATCGCCAAAACGGGCCAAACGCACACATCGTGTCAGCTGCGCGGCTCTTCGAGTGTCTCGAATTGGATCATTCGCGGGCGAAGGTTGTAATCGTTACAGGAGCGACAAACGCCGCAGTTGGAGCTAGAACAAGAAGCGCTGCAGATCCTGCGCGAGCAGCGGCGCCAGGGCTCTCGCTCCGTCCGGCGACAGGTGTGATTCGTCCACCGTCGGCAGATTCAGCGTCCGCTGATCGGTGTTGTAGTCGATGAACGGCACGCCGAGCGCGGACGCCAGCGCGGATGGCTGCAACTCGGCGGGCAGTTCGGCCTCGACGCCGCGCATTCGCGCGCCTATCGGAAACCGGACGAGCACCACGCTCCACGAGCTTCGGCGCGCACGATCGATCACGTCGATGAACTCTCGTCGCCTCTGATGCGCGCCCGACGCGTCGTGTCTGACATCCTTCACGAACTGGGCAAAGTACTGGAGCTGGAACATCGGTGCATCGACTGGCGCACCGACGTTGCTGCCGAGCGTGCCGTTGATGAATCCGTCCGGGTATTCCGTGCGGCGCACCCAGTTCACGCCCGGCAGCACCTTGCCACGTTCACGCGTCGCCGACGCCTGCTCGCGCAGCGTGTCGGGCCGCCCTCGAGTCCAGAGACGCTGGGCGAGCACGCTGTCGAGGCGATCATCGAAGAGATCCTGCAACTTCAAGCCGGGAATCGGCGGACCTGGATCGTTCAGGAACAAGTACAGTCCCACCGGGCTGTAGTTCACGATCAAGATCTGCGGTCGACGCCCCCCCTGCGCGTCGAGCACGTACTTGACACTGCTGCCTATCGACGCGGCCGGCACGCCGACGTTCAATGCCTCTGTCAAGCCAGCCGGCCGAAGCCGCTCGTATTCCTGATTGAAGACGCGCTCCGCGAATCCCCAGCCTGCACGGCTGTCGCCCACCACGTAGGCGACGCTCCGCATCCGCAGACTCCGCTGCACCTTCCACTGGTACTCGACCCGCGTCAGGCCGGGGACGACGGACGGCAGACCGCCGACGCGTCTGAACAGGAGCTCTATGCCTCCGACGGCGATGGCGGCGACGACGACGGCACAGATCAGGGCGCGCATGTCAGAACTGGAAGTAAATGAACTCTGAGCGCTCGCCGGAGTAGAAATACAGCGCCAGCAGAATCACCGTGGCGCAGACGAATCGCAGACCCGCGTGGCGCTGAATGGTTGCGACCACATCGTAGCGGCGCGAGGCACAGTGCGCCGCGAAGACCACCGCCACGACGACGTAGTCGCGCACGAGCGTGGAGTCGTATCCCATGCTTCCGGTGAACATCTGCCGCAGCATCCCCAGACACTGCTCCGCCGTCGTCGCGCGGAAGGGAATCCACGTGATCGTCACCGTCACGTAGGTGATCACGATGAGCGCCGCGGTCGCGACCGCGGGCGGAAGGTGGACGGCCGGAGCGAATTTCTCGCGGATGAACCGCTCGACGCACAGATACGCCCCGTGCATCGCGCCCCAGATCACGAACATGACGCTCGCGCCATGCCAGAGCCCGCCAAGGAGCATCGTCACCGCGAGATTGACGTACGTGCGCACGGCGCCGCGACGGTTGCCGCCGAGCGGGATGTAGAGGTAGTCGCGGAGCCACGTCGAGAGCGAGATGTGCCAGCGCCGCCAGAAATCCGAAAAGCCGGCGGCGCCGTACGGCGCGTCGAAGTTCATCGGGATGTGGTAGCCGAGCATCTGGCCGAGCCCGATGGCGATCAACGAGTAGCCGTTGAAGTCCATGTAGATCTGCACGCCGAACAGCATCGCGGCCGCCCAGGTCGCCGGCAGCCCGATCGCCCGCCACTGATCGAAGAGAAACGCCACGCGCCCGGCGATGTTGTCGGCGATGACCACCTTGAGGAACAGCCCGACGAGCACGAGGACCAGACCGTCGGTGACGTCCTGCCTCGTAATCGACGGAGGGTGTTGCAGCTGCGGAAGGAAGTGGCCGGCGCGGAGGATCGGACCGGCGACGAGCTGCGGGAAGAACGCGACGAACAACGCGACGTCGAGGAACGACCGCTCGGCGCGAATGCGCCCGCGGTAGACATCGACGGTGTACGAGACGCAGTGGAACGTGTAAAACGAGATGCCAATCGGCAGCAGGATGCGCAGCAGCGGCGGATCGAAGGCGAAGCCTGCCAGGCGGAACACCGACGCGGTCGCGCCGACGAAGAAATTGTAGTACTTGAAGAACCCGAGCAGCCCGAACTCGATGACGAGGCTGGTGACGAGCAGCAGGCGTTTGCGCGATGGCCACGCTTCGAGCCCGCGCGCGACCCAGTAGTCGAGCACGGTCGACCCGACGAGGAGCGACAGGAACGCGGGGTTCCACATCCCGTAGAAGATGTAGCTGTAGACGAGCAGCAGCACCTTCCCCGCACGCGGGTGCGCGACGCGGATTCCGTAATAGAGACCCAGCAGCGGAACGAGCGTGAGAAAGAAGAACAGCGAATTGAAGACCATCAGCGACGCGAAGCCGTATCAGCCTAGCCGAAGAGATCGGCGTCGGTGATCGGCGCCTTGCCGTGCAGTTGATCCGGCGTCAGCCGATCCATCAGCAGCGTCATCTTCGTCGCGAACGCGATCTGATTCCGCATCACGGCCGGATTCAGCTTGTCGAGGACGCCGTTCGGATCGGCGCGGAAGAAGTACGCCGGCTGCCCCATCAACCCGATGCCCGGCAGTCCAAGCGCGCGCAGGGAGCCACCTTCGCCAGGCGCGCCTGACTCCGGCGTCACCGTGACGTTCGAGTGGCGCGGATCCTCTCCGGAGGTGCACGCCATGAACATCTGCGCGCTCGCGGCTTCGGTCGCGGTGGTCGGAATCCAGCGCTCCGGCGCGACCTGTCCGGTCGGCGCGAACGTGCCGTTCATGTCGACCCACTCCATCGCGCCCATCTGCTCCATCGCCACCTGGCCGACGATGCGCGTGGCCATGTCGGGCCAGCGATCGAGGACGCCGCGCGTGCCGCCCCGGCGGCCGGAGCCGGTCACCTTATCGAGGACCGCGCCCATCGCGTAGTGCGCGGTCGGCATGCTGCAGACGAGCGTGCGCCGACGCTTGCTGAGCGGCAGCTTCGACCAGTACGTCGCCACCGCCAGCACGCCGAGCGCGCCGTTCTCGTTGCACTCGTTCGGCCCATCGGTCTGCGTCGTCAGCAGGATCACCTCGTCGCTCTGTCCCTTGAGCGTGCCGAGCAGCGTGTCGGCGCGCGCGTCGGGCGTCAGCGTCGCGTCGCAGCGGATCGACGCCGTGGCTTTGCCCGAGACCGACTGCAGATAGGCACTGCCTTCCGCGCCGCACCAGATCGCCGGCAGCACGCGGTGCTGATCGCTGAACGGCAGATAGTTGTGACGCGCGGTATCGTTCGAGACGTCCGTGTAGCCCAGGATCAGGCCCTTGCACCGGTGCTCGAAGATTTCCATGATGTCGCGGCCGCCCTGCGCCGCGGGATTCGGTCCGCCTGCGCGCGGCGGCGTCTCGGCGGGAAAGCGTCCGAGCGGAGCGCGCGGCGTGGCGCCGTTGCGAGCCGCGCCGGTACCGAGGCCGGCGAGCGGCATGTCCATCACGACGATCGCGTCGGCGAGCGCCGCGGCATCGGTCGACTCGGCGAACGCCTTCGCGGCGGCGGCGCCGCGGCCCGGCACGTGCAGCACGCGGCCGGTGGCGGGCGTCTTGCCACGCGTGCTGCCGCCGAACGGATAGTACGCAACCACTTCGACGCGGCGTTTCGCGCCGCTGTCTTCGGTGACGTCGATGGAACACTCCGTAATGCGGCATTCCCAGCTCGTCAGCCGAAACTGATCGCGCTCGAGCGAGAAGCCGAGAGCGCCGACGCGCGCCGCCAGGAATTCTTCGAACGCGCGGCACGGTTTCGTGCCGGTCATGCGGATGGGACCGAAATCGTGGAGCTGCTTCAGCCAGCTGCCGAGCGTCGCGCTGTCGGGCACGAGCGAGGGATCGTAGCCGGCGATCTGACGTCCGAACGACCCACCGAACACAGCCGACGCGCTCGACGCCGTCGCGAGCGGCACCGCGCCGGCCAGCGCCAGGATTTCACGCCGCGACCAGGTTCGATCTCGCATCGGGTCCTTCCTCTGCTGCGTGATGCTATCACCGCCGACCGTGCCGTCACTATAAGATCGCACCGGTGACACGCCGCCTGCGGACGCTCGTCGCGCTGCTCGCCATCGCCTGCGGAGCGATGGGGCTACCGGCTCGGCTCAGCGCCGCGACGCGCCGGCCGGCCATCCTCGTGCTCTTCGTCGACGACTCGTCGCAGTCGTGGGTTCGCGACATGAGCGACGGCATCGGGCGCGTCGTCTTTCGCAGCGGTGCCAACGCGCCGATTCTCTATTACGAGTACCTGGATACGGTCCGCTTCGGCGATCCCGACCATCGCGCCCGCATCCGGTCGACGCTGCATCAGAAGTACGAGGACCGGTCGATCGATCTCGTCGTCGCCGTCGCACCGAACGCGAACGATTTCGTCGACGAAGCGCGGGACGAGCTCTGGCCAGGCGTGCCGGCGCTGTTCACGTCGTACACCGCACCTGTCGCCGAACGGGTCGTGAATCGGCCGCAGTCGTCCGGCTTGACGTTCGAGTGGGGATTCGATCAAGCGGTCGCCACGATGAAGGGTGTGTTCCCGGACACGACGCGCGTCGCGGTCGTCACGGGCAGCTCCGAGATCGAGCAGACGCGGCAGAGACGCGACATCAGCGAGCTCCGGCGATCGGGCCTCGAACCGATGGAGGTCGCCGGTCGGTCGACCGCGCACACCCTGTCGGCCGTGTCGGCGCTGCCGGAACACACGCTCGTTTTCATCGCCGGCGGTCAGGTCGACAGCGATGGCAGCGTCATCCCGACGTGGCCGCTCTGTCAGATCGTGACGGCGGCGGCCAACCGTCCGACGTTCATGATGGGTGCGCAGTTTCTCGGCTGCGGTGTCGTCGGCGGCCTGATGCGCGACTTCACCAAAATCGGGACGGTGATCGGCGAGCGTGCCATCGACACGCTGGCGAATCCGCGCCGGCGCAACGACACGGTCGGATTTTCGGCGTTCTCGACGCTCGCGTTCGACGCCCGGCAACTCGCGCGCTTCGGCATCGACGAACGACGGCTGCCGAAAGGCAGCACGGTGCTGTTTCGTCCGTTCAGCGTGTGGCGTGAGTACCGCGTCGGAATCGTCGCGGTCGTCGGCGGGCTGCTCGTGCAGTCGCTGCTCATCGCGGGGCTGCTCTACGAGCGGCGCGAGCGCGTCAAAGCGGAGGCGGAGAGCCGCCGCAACCTGGCGGTCGCGGCGCACGCGGATCGCCGCGCGGCGATGACGGCGCTGACCGGCTCGATCGCGCACGACCTGAGCCAGCCGCTCGGCGCGATCCGGCACAATGCCGACGCCGCGGAGCGGCTCGTCGCCTCGCAGCGCGCCACGCCGGACGAGTTGCTGGAGATCCTGCGCGACATCCGCCGCGAGGACGTGCGCGCGACCGAAATCATCCAGCGGCAGCGCGCCCTGCTCCAGCGGCACGAAGTCGACAAACAGCCCATCGACCTCTACACCGTCGTCCGCGACAGCCTCGAACTCGTGGCGCGCGACGCCGACGCGCGGTCGGTCCGCATCGACACGTCGCTGCCCCAGACATCGTGCCTCGTCGTCGGCGATCGGGTGCTGCTGCAGCAGGTCGTCGTCAACCTGGCGATGAACGCGATGGATGCGATGCGCGACACGCCGCGCGCCAGCCGCCGCATCCTCGTCGGAACGGACGTCACCGCGCACGGTGTCGAGATTTCGATCCGCGACTGGGGATGCGGCCTGCCCGGCGAGAGCGGGCGCAAACTGTTCGAGCCGTTCGTGACGACCAAGCCGAACGGCCTCGGAATCGGTCTAAGCATCGTGCGCAGCATC
>Ga0335085_10011918_pt1 | contig 12842 bp, 10 predicted proteins | sample Lox_Sample_45_FD_206712 | JGI IMG/M metagenome (GOLD analysis project Ga0335085, IMG submission 206712) | Soil microbial communities from Loxahatchee National Wildlife Refuge, Florida, United States - Lox_Sample_4.5 | ecosystem: Environmental > Terrestrial > Soil > Wetlands | place: USA...
GCCCGCGCCTGCCGCGGCAGCCGCAAGCGCCCCGAGCGCGGCAGCCGCAGCCACCGCGCCTGCGGGAGCTCCCGCTCCCAAGGCCGATCCCGCCGCGCTACGCGCCGAACTTGCCAAGGCGGAAGAGGAACTCAAGACCCTGCAAGGCGAGACCCCGATGATTCAGGTGGCGCTCGACTCGCAGATTGTCGGCGAGGTCATCTCCGGGTGGACAGGCATTCCGGTCGGGAAGATGATGAAGGACGAGATTTCTACGGTGTTATCGTTGCCTTCGCTTCTTGGCCAACGTGTAATCGGGCAACTGCACGCTTTGGAGCTTATCAGTCAGCGAATTTCGACTTCCCGCGCCCGTCTCGACGACCCCAATAAGCCGATCGGGGTCTTCATGCTGGTGGGTCCCAGCGGCGTCGGCAAGACTGAATCCGCTTTGGCGCTTGCCGACCTGCTCTACGGCGGCGAGCATAACCTGATCACTATTAATATGTCGGAGTTCCAGGAAGCGCATACCGTTTCAACCTTAAAGGGCTCGCCACCGGGATATGTGGGATACGGTGAGGGCGGCGTGCTCACGGAAGCCGTCCGGCGCCGGCCCTATTCTGTGGTGTTGCTGGATGAAGTGGAAAAAGCGCATCCCGACGTGTTGGAGCTTTTCTACCAGGTGTTCGACAAAGGCCAGATGGAAGACGGCGAAGGCCGCGAAATTGACTTCAAGAACACCATCATCATCCTGACCACCAACGCCGGCACCGATACGATGGCGAAGCTCTGTGCCGACCCGGAGACCTCGCCCAGCCCCGAGGGCTTGGTTAAGGCCCTGAAGCCGGAATTGAATAAGATCTTCAAGCCCGCTTTCCTGGGCCGCATGGTGATTATCCCCTACCTGCCGATTCGCGATGAGAGCATGAAGCTGATCATTAATTTGAAGCTGGGTAGGGTCAAGAAACGGATCCACGAGAACCATAAGATCGCTCTGACCTATGACGAGGCGTTAGTAAACGAAGTGGCCAAGCGCTGCACCGAAGTCGAAAGCGGCGCTCGCAACGTGGACAACATTTTAACCAACACCTTGCTACCGGAGATTTCCCGGCAGTTGCTGGGGCGGATGGCAACCGGGGAACTCATGGAACGCATTCAGGTGGGGGTGGGTGAAGACGGAAACTTTGTTTACTCCTAAATTTCCTCATGTGGCGTCGGGGAATTGCGTCTAAGTGCAGACGCCGGGCACAGGCCCGGCGCTGCTTGGGTCGGTGGCTCGGATTAGACTATCGGTTTGAAGGAAGGATGTAACGTGGGATCCTCAGGTTCTTCTTACACTCAAGCCAACCGTCTTCTTTCCATTGATACCCCACTGGGCACGGACGTTCTGCTGTTGCAGAACTTGGCGGGCCATGAAGGGGTATCGCGCATGTTCAGCTTCGATCTGGACGTGCTTGCCTATGCCAACGATTCCATCCTCTTCAGTGACATCGTTGGACAAAACGTAACCATAACAATCCAACTGGCGGATGGCACCCCGCGATACATCAATGGTTACGTCAGCCGGTTTGCGCAGGGCGGGACGGACGACCGCTATTTCACCCATTACACGGCGCAGGTTGTCCCGTGGCTCTGGTTCCTGACGCGCGCGGCAGATTGCCGCATCTATCAGAACTTGGCTGTGCCGGATATCATCACCAACGTGTTTGGCCTGTTTTCACAAGCAAAATTCCAAAACAAGCTGACCGGCACCTATCCCACCCTCGAGTATTGCGTGCAATACCGCGAGACCGCGTTCAACTTCATCTCTCGGCTGATGGAGGAGAACGGCATCTTCTATTATTTCGACCACACCACCCAGGGCGAACACACGATGGTCTTGGCGGACGCCCCCTCGGCTTTTACGAGTTGCCCAGATGTGTCAACCGCTACCTACGACTCCGGGGGCGGAGTGGATAACCAGGATATTGTCTCGTCCTGGCACGTGGAGCAAGAACTCCGTACCGGCAAGTACACGGTGACCGACTACAATTTCACAACGCCCTCGACCAGCCTGCTGGCCGATGCGCCCACGGTCATCGACCTTGCGCCCAGCACCAGTCTGGAACTTTTTGATTACCCCGGATTACACGAAACCGTGGACCAAGGCTCGGCGGTCGCCAAGTTGCGGATGGAAGAGGAAGAGGCCAGTTACATGGTGGTGAGGGGGGAAAGCACCTGCCGCTGGCTTGTATCGGGATACCAGTTTACCCTTGAGGGTCACGATCGTTCCGACCAGAACACAACCTACATCCTCACCGATGTCCAGCACGTGGCGTCGGCTGGCGCCACCTATACTTCAGGAACGACGGATACGGAACAGTACTCCAACCATTTCACGTGTATACCCTCTGCGGTGACTTACCGCCCGGCTCGCGTCACTCCCAAGCCTTTCGTCCAAGGGCCGCAGTCGGCGCTGGTCGTCGGTAAGTCAGGCGAAGAAATCTGGACGGACAGTTATGGCCGGGTGAAGGTCCAATTCTACTGGGATCGGCAGGGGACGGACGATGAAAACAGCTCCTGCTGGATACGTGTTTCCAGCCCCTGGGCCGGGCAAAACTGGGGTGCCATCTCGTTGCCGCGCATTGGCCAGGAAGTGATTGTCGACTTTCTGGAAGGCGATCCTGACCGGCCCATCATCATGGGTCGCGTCTACAACGCCTCCCAGATGCCACCTTATACCCTTCCTGACAACCAGACACGCAGCACCATACAGTCGCGCAGTTCAAAGGGCGGCGGCACGGCCAATTACAACGAGATCCGCTTTGAAGACTTGGCGGGCAGCGAGCAGATCTTCATCAACGCAGAAAAGGACATGGACCATCGCGTTGAAAACGACCTTCGTCAGTACGTCAAGAACAACAAGCACACAACTGTTAACGCCAGCCAGTTTGAACTGGTCAACACGGATGACCACCTGCACGTAAAGGGGAAGCAGCTACAGAAGATTGAGAGTGACCAGTCGGTGCAAGTGGGCGGTAACGTAATGGAAAAGGTCACTGGTAACGTCTCGACCAACATTGGGGGCGACCGCAAGGAGTCCATTACCGGAAACGATTCCCTGAGTGTGACGGGTAACGTCAGCGAGAGTGTGACCGGCAATGTGGGGTTGAGCGTGACCGGAAACCAGAGTGAATCCGTCACCGGGGATTTTTCGCGTTCCGTGACTGGCAACATCAAGGAATCCGTGGCCCAGGCGGCTTCACAGCAGATTGGCATGAATTTCGATCAGCAGGCGGGCCAGAATATCAACTTGACCGCCGGCATGAATATCAACTTGATGGGCGGCATGGCGGTCAACATCACCGGCGGTGCGACGGGAGTCTCCATCGTGGGTCCGGGCGGATTCATCTCAATTACCGCCGCGGGCGTCGCCATCATGGGGACCATGGTAATGATTAACAGCGGGGGATCCCCAACGCCGGCGAGCCCGGCATCGCCGCAGAGTCCTTCGAGCCCGGCATCGCCTGCCAGCCCTGACGATCCTACGGATCCGACAGATCCTGACACCGCCGATGATGGCAGCAAGGGAACAAAGCTGAGCTAAGGAACGCAACATGCCCCCAGCCGCTCGACTGACCGACATGCACGTTTGCCCCATGCTGACGGCTCTGGTGCCGCACGTGGGTGGGCCCATTCTTGCGCCCGGCGCACCCACAGTGATGATCGAGTTCATGCCCGCGGCGCGGATGACCGACATGGTGACGTGTGTGGGACCGCCCGACATGATCATGATGGGCTCTCCTACCGTGCTGATCCAATTCCTGATGGCAGCACGGATGGGCGACCCGACGGTTCACGGCGGGGTAATTGTCCTGGGTGCGCCGACGGTCCAGATCGGAGAGGCCGGTATGGGCTCCCCCTCGGTGGTCGTGGTGACCCCGCCTCCTGGTGGCGGGGGTGGGGGTGGCGGGGGTGGCTCAAGCCCGGGCACCGGGCCTGCCGAAACGCAGGGAAAGGGCATTACCGCAGGGACAAGCCGTACGGACAGTTGGACTCCGGGGCAGTTTGTGGTGGCCCAGGATGCCGCAGTGATGCAGATGGCTGCTCAAGCCATGAAGTCTGCTGCGGCCCAGTCGCTGGCCTCGAACGCGCAGAGTGGAACACCTTTCATTCAACCCTGCCCGGGTTGAGAGGCGCTCCACCACGCGGCAGGTCCTGCCGCGCCCAGTCCAGCAGGTCCGGCTCCCGCCCCGCCTCAGCCGACCCCGACGCCCGTCGCCCCGGGCGACCTTGTCGTAATGGTCACAGACGCGACGTCAGGTGCACCGATCGCGGGAGCGACAGTGCAAATCAGCGGTCCGCTAAATCAGGCCGCCACGAGCGGTGCCGACGGCAGCGCCGCGTTCCCCGGAATCCCTGTAGGCGGGTATAGCATCACCGGCACCAAGGCCGGATTCCTGCCGGCCACGGGATCGGCGTCCGTGGTTTCGTCGGCCACAAGCTCAGGAAGCGTCAAATTGCAGTTGGTCCACGCCGCCCTCCTGATCAGGGAGGTGGCGTTCACGGGAAACAACGTTATCGAACAGGACACCTTGGGAAATTTTGGGTCTCCCGAATGGCTGGAAGGCAGGGCGCCGCAGTTCCCCGTTTGCTATACCCGCAATAAAAACGTTCAGTTGACCGCCAAGTTCAGGGTGACGACACACCCCTCGGGAACGGAGACCGTGCAGATTAGGGGAACTGCCACGTTGGGCGCTGCCACACTCCAGTGGAGCGGTTCGGTCAGTGTGGCGCCCGGAGACAATGAGGTTACCACGCCCACGCTTACCAGCAGCGCGACGCTCCCTAACCAGATTGCCTTTTTCGATCCCGCCAATATCACTTGGGATTTCAATCCTGCGGGCGCCGGCTGGGCTTCGGGGGGAAGCAGCAGCAACACTCTCTACGTCACTTTAGGCGATCCCAGCGGCACGCCCGCCTACTGGACGTTGTTAGACATTTCTTGCAACGCCGCAAATGGAGACACCGATCCCAAAATAGCGGTACGGCACTTTTTCGTGCCTTTCGGCGGCAGGAGTTTGAAACGTAAACGCGATGGTCATAACTTGACCTACTGGAACCCCAGAACCACAACCTGCACCAATACGGCTCTGCTGCTGGCGGCGGCGGACGGAAGCGGCCAATGCGGCTCGTGGGCTGAGTTCCTCATCGATATGTGCAAGGCGCACGGAATCACGGGAACTGATAAAATTGAGATCATCCGGAGCAAAGCTGCGAGGAGCACGACTGGGTTCCTGGTGAAGAACTGGCAATTCAACCATCCTCCGGCTTCCTCGGCTACGGCCTTCACACATGATATGTATACGGAGTGCGTGGACTTGCCGGGAATTCCGGGTCAGAACAACCCCGACCCGCCACCCGCTTTCTATAACCATTTCATTGTCCTTTTTGATAGTGTTTTCTTCGACCCCTCTTATGGGGCAGGCCCATTCGCGACACAGACCGACTGGGAGGCCGCGGCCATTGACGGCTTGTTCCAGGACCCGTCACCTGGACTGGCGGAGAGCTTGCTGCAATGGATCGGCGCCTCCAGCCCGAGTCCGTCGAGGGCGGGTTTCGACAAATCTCTCAACGCCACGGTTAAACTGCTGGAGTTCTGGAATCTGACCACGAATGCCAAGATTTGAGTATGAATGCGGAACGGGGAATTCGACAGACCCGGATCATCCTTGCCTTGCCGTGCTTGTTGCGATTGCTGGCTGTAAGCTGTAAGGTGGAAGCGCACATGCCGAATACACCACTCGAGATTCCACTCTCCGCCGTGCAGGCGGAGGGCGCCCCAGCGATCACCAGGGTTCAACTGGTCGCTGCGAATAAGGGCGTGGAACTTCTTTATTCCATGACCCGGCCGTCGAGCCCCGCTGGTCGAGGGTATGAAACGTCGATCTCCTCAATCGGCCTTGGGAATGGCGGTCACCCGTCATCGCGGATGTGGGTCATCCAGCAGCTACTTGCGCCCGCACCGTCGTGGGACGCCGCTCCGGGATCGCCGCCGCCCTATCCTCTGGTCTATGCGAAGGCGCTGGGCGCGACTTACACTCTTTACCTGCGAAGAGCTAAACAAGCCGAATCAGGTATCACGGCGGATTATGCCTTCGAAAGCTTCACCAGGCCGCATTTCATCAAGGGCGGCACAGATGACGCCACTCGCGCGGTCACCGCGATTGCCGATGAAAAAAGCGCCGTATTGTTTACGCGAGGACCGGGAGGTCCTTACCAAAGACAGGCGAAGCTCTGCGATTGCAGCAGCGCGGTGATGGTGAAATATAAGGACGACTTTCTGTTGTTCTACAAAGTCACTGTCCCTGGCCCGGTGCGCGGCAACCTCCTACAACCTGGCAAGCTCCTTTACGTCAAACTGGGAAGCGATTTCGCGCCCGGGGAGCCGCCGCTGGAAGCGCTCCCGGGTAGCGTGGTCTTTGAGTTTGATGTGGCTACCCAGGGAAGCAACCTCGCCATTCTAGCGACCACGAAGACTGGAACTATCCTGGCGCATGGCCCCTCTTTGGGAGCGCCTCTCTTGTCGGAGACGTTCGAAGAAAAGCAGAAGGGAGAACTGGCGAGCAGCCCCTCCGTGCTTCTCACGGACTCCCGTGCCCAGGTGGCGATGTTGGAAGGTGCTCAGACGGCCCAGGCGCGAATATTAATCGGCTCCGTCCCTGTACTGGAAGGTCATTGACAGCGCCTTTGCGAATCGAGGGCAATCCCGGCACTTCTCCTGCTTAGTCATGCGAGCATTTCTTGAGACACCAAGGGGTCCAATCCTAGAGGCCTAGATTCCATGCGGCTGATTCTCAAAATCCGAGCCGGATCCGATGGCGGGGGCGAGATTGCCATCGAACAGGGCGCCCGCGTCCGCTTCGGACGGAAGAGTCCGGCGGATTATGTCTTCCCCGACGACCCCGGCATATCCCGGCAGCACTTTTCCATTGAGTGTAGCAGCGAGAATTGCCGGATTCAGGATCTGAACAGCAGCAATGGCACTTGGGTCAACGGTCGGCGAGTGAGTGAGGCCATTCTTCAGGAAGGGGATGAAATCGCGGCAGGGGAATTGAGATTTGCCGTCCACATCGACCGCGATCGGGCCTGGGCGGCACCGGCTGCCAAAACCGCTCCCCCGCCATTCTACAGCCAGCCGCAGCTAACCGTGGAACTTCTCGATCCCGTCGCGAGCTCGCCCCGGGCCCCGAAGCCCGCGGCCCCCGAGATCAGCCTGGAAGAACGTTTGCTGGGATTGTTGAGGGAGGATTTCCAACCGCTTTACGCCATCCTCGATGGCGCCCGCTCGCCACAAATCTACAAAATGCTTGCTGAGGCTAAAGAGGAAAATCTGAAGGCATGGGAGGAACAGAATCCCGGCGCCGGGGGCCCGACATACCAACCCCCCGCGACGGGAATGCTGGAGGGCGGAGCGCAATACGAGTCACTTTTTGAGGGCTGGTCAAAAGCGGAACTCACCCTCTTTGCTCCTTACTTGGTGAGCTTGCCCCCATGGTCGAAGCTGCTGGAAAAGTTGGTCACCAAAGGTTGGGGCAAAAGTTGGGGCGTCTTCCTGACATCCTCGCTCGCGTTTCCTGACCTTCGCCAGCACCTCCGCCACTTCCTGATGGTGAACATGCCGGACGGCAAGCAAGTGTATTTTCGCTTCTACGACCCCCGCGTGCTGCGCGTCTACCTGCCCACCTGCACGCCGCAAGAAATCGCCTATTTTTTCGGACCTGTTATCCGGTTCGCGACCGAAAACGAGAAACCGGGCTCCCTGCTGGAATTCATCCGCCGGGAAGCGGGAATGTTCTCGAATGTTGTGCAACTGGCGCCGGCCGAACCACCTCCGGGAGAGGCTACGGCCCGCTCTCTTCCGGGGAAGACTCAACCGCCCGCTACGCCAGCTTGACTAAGCCATAAAGAAAGTGCATTCAGAAAAGCAGTGAGCAAGATCTGGATTCTGGTAGTGGCGTCATTTGATGTAGAGGCGACTGTGCGCCACCACAGGGCGTACACTCGCCGCGGCGATATCAAACGAACCCCTTCGAGAGAGCAATGCTAGCGATTCGCAAAGAACAAACGGCGGCCTTGCGTGAAGCGGCCATCCTGAAGTTTGAGAATCAGATGTTTCATCGGCTCCAGGAGGGCTTTCCCGAGGAGTGTGCCCTTATCGAAGAACCGCGGATACGTGGCTGGATTCGGCACTCAATCGAGCGGGCCGAGGCTTTCCGCATCACGAGGGAATCCGAAGTCGCCCACTATATCGACGTGATGTTCGCGCTGTGGCGGGATTTCGACCAGCCGGAGACCGCACCCTGGGTCGTGAAGGTCCTAAGTGATGCCAACCTGATTGGGCACGCCAAAATGGAAAAGCTCTCCAGGATGGCTCCCTACGAACTGCAAGCACTGAGGGTTATGCATGGCAGGTGAGCAAGGGAGTCCCACCCCGCCTGCCAACCCCGGCTCAAGCGCGCGGGTCGGGTGTACGACTCAACCCTGCGGACAGGCCACGCCCAAAAGCGTTATCAACATTGAATGGGTGGAAAGCGAGACCTGGTGCAGTGAAGGGGCCACCATCCATGGGGCCACGGAGAATTATGCCGACGGGGAGAACCTCTCCATCGTGGTGGACCCCCTCGCCGGAGGTTCGCAGGTAGCGCAATTCGACCAGGCCGTGAGTGGCAACGCCTATAGCCACCACTGGGACGTGCTCGAAGTGCTGCCTCCCAAGAGCGGCCAGAATTACGTCGATCATCTGGACCTGAACGGCCATGCGGGAGGTCAAACCACTCCCGCCGCCCTCCGTGTCCATTTCATTCCCAACGTTCCCAAGGCGCATTATAGTTCGGGCCGCACTCACTTCGACCTGACCTCGCACGATTACCTCCTCAAAATCGAAAGTGAAATCCACTACGTGAAGGGTTGGGGCGGCCAAGTCGTGCAGTTGGGCGCCGCGGCCCCGGCAGGCACGGGAGGCCTCCTCGACGGCCAGTTCACCATTGTGGGAGGCGGCTATCGCTGGATGAAGGATACGGCCACCGGGAAGAAATTTTGGGATGGGTCGGCTTGGCAGGATTTGCCCGCTGGCTTCGTTCTGATTGACGCCAATAACTTCGCCGTGGGTTTCTACAAGACCGGCAGCACCTACACCTGCCAATACGGCGGCACATGGCCGGAGAACTTCGCGGACTGGGATATCAATGCCTCCGACAAACAAGCAAAAATCCAACAATGGGTGGACAATATTCATACCACCTGGACTGCGAAGTTCGACATCAAGCGCAAGGAATGCCGCAGCACGAACACAAACTGCTGCCGCTATTCGACCACCGCTTCCGTTCAGTTCACTTTTGAGACAACGTTCTCTTCCGGGATGTTGATCATCGCGGATGGGGATATCCGTTCGAACGACTCGCTGTGGTTTCTCGGGGAGTCCCGGCTCACCGTGGCGGGTCATGAATTCGGACACCACTTGGGGAATCCCGATGAATACGCAGGGGCGGCGGTAGACACCTCACTGAACGACGATGGAGCCACTGCGGGAATTGACCCCGATTCGATCATGGGGCAGAACCTTACCAACGTGAAGAAGCGCCACTACCGCACCCTCTGCACGCAATTCGCGAGCATGGTCCAAAGCAATTTTGGAAAATCTTACACCTATGAGGCGGTGGGGGTGTCGGCATCCGGCCTCGGAACATCTCCCGGCCCGGAGAGTTCCAGTAGCGGAGTGGGAATCCTGGGCGGTATGCTGATTGGGGCGCTCGCCGGCGCCTTGGCAGGAGGCCTGGCCGCGTACTTGGCGAGCGGTGGCAATCCTAAAGCCGCTCTGATTGGCGCTGGAATGGGCGCCGCTGGGGGGGCCCTTGCCGGCGCCATTATCGGGGCTTCCGGGGGCAGCGCTGGGGATGCCGCATTGGGTGGTGCGGCTGCAGGGGCGCTGGTTGGACTCGGCGTTGGCTTAGCCAAGACGGCCGGCGTTTGGTGAGCATGCGGGAATTTGTCCACGGCCTCGATTCAAGGGGAGAAAACAGACATGCCGCAATACCCAGGACCGGGTTTTACCATGAGCTTGCCTGAGGGTTATCGGGATCTGTCTACCTTCGCTTTCGTTTTTCCGGGCGCCGGTGAGTTCCAACCCTCGATCGTCGTTAAGATGGAGAAACGTGAAGGCGTGCCGCCGCTTCGCCGCTACGCCACTGACCAGTTGTCGATTGTGGCGAAGAGCGTCGAGGACTTAAAGGTCATCTCTCAGGCCCCAACCCGGCAGGGCAGTTTTGAATCGTTTGTTGTAGTCTTTGAATGGGGACCGCCTACGAAGGCGCGAATTCGCCAGATGCAGATCTTCATCGCGGTTCCGGCAAAATCCACCGTCTACACCTTAACCGCCACGAACCTCGCGGCGAACTTTGACGAAACAGAAAGCTTATTCAATGCGGTCATGGCCAGCTTCGCCCCCAAGTAGATCGCACGCCGTCCGCGATTTGGCTTCGTGGTTCGCGCGCAAGGATTGCATCTTGATTCTTGCCGCGGCGTGGGGCGGGCTATGCTGCCAGTATGGAGGACATCCCATGGCGAGTGAAGCTCGCACAGCAACAGACCGGCCGGCTGTACCACCTTTCGTCTTTGAATACTCGTCGGTGGGCGGGCCCGAATTGGGGCAGGGCATCCATGAACGCGAATCGCACTTACGGTTGAACAGTGCCGATCAGTCGGCGTTCCTCGAAAAGCACCGCTCCGACTCCGATGCGCCCGGGGAGGCGATTGGGACATTTCGCGCACGGCTGCCCGCGGATGCTTTCGCCCGTGTTCGGAACCTGGTGACGACGACTCAACTCGCCCAGCTCAAGGCTCCCAACCGCGGCGGGCCTGGCAGCAGCCTGATTACTTTAAGGTACGAGGAGGGCGACACCAAAATCGAAAAGTCCTTCACGAGCTTTGATACGGGCCTGATCGCGCAGGTGCAAGGACTTATTTCGGAAATTGTCCAAATTCTCGTCGTACTGAATCGCAGCCCGGAGCGGGCTCTTCAGATCACCGTTGCACAGTCTCCCTCGGCGCCCTCTTTTTCATTTGTGGCCACCAACATTGGAACCACGGAGGTGTGCCTGACGGACCCTCGCAGCTTGCCGACAGGAAATATCGATGTTTATGCGGGCATCCGCTGGGCAGAATATCCTACGGAGCGGCCGGGAGTGACGGCGCCGCCGCTGCAATGGACCTTTCTCGGCTTGGCGCGTCCGGAGCACGTGGCGAACTCCGAATCGCCTATCGTCCTGAAGCCCGGTGATGCGTTCACAATTCCTACCGAGCCATGGAAGAATCCGAGCCCGGGGCGGCGCTTTCTTGTTCAGGGAAGGTTTTCAGATTATGGCGGACCTACGGAAGTACGGGACTGCTATCGGATTCGAGGTGCGGTCTTCTCCAAGATTGTCGAGGTCACAAAGTGATAGCATAAGAATTGTGGGCACGCGGGGCCGGACAAACAACGTGCCTTGGGGTTTCTGTAGAGTGGCGTGGAGCACGCCCCCATCAGCACGGGGAATCCGGACCCGGCGGCCACGCCGTCGAAATCGTCACCGTAGGGCGGGCATTACCATGTTAACTTTACGCCGCGAGCAAGTCGAAGTGCTCTCTGAATCGGCAATGAAGGATTTTGAAGATTTAATGGTGCCTCATTTGAAGAAATTCTACCCGGAGTTTTACGAGGCAGCGGGTCCCGCTAAAGTGAAGGAATTTATCCGGCTCGGCGTCAAGCGTGCCGGCTCGTACTACATCACGGCGAAGAAAGACGTGAGCCGTTACATCGACCTGATGGCGAGCCTCGGCGCGGACTTCGATAAGAACCCGGACCTTCCTTGGGCGGGCGAGATCTTGCGGACCCGCAACAGTGCCGACACACGTATCAACATTCTGTTGAAGACCGCTGCGAAACACCTGAAGGGGGCGTAGTGCGATGGGAGACAGTGAATCCACTTGCGGCCCTGATGAGACGCTCGCGAATGCCTCCTCCGACCCGAGCACTCAGAATGCCTCGGGCAGTGCGGGCAGCGCCTCCAACACCTGCGGCCCGGACGACCCGGGCACGCCGCCTAATTCGACCCCTGCCCCCATGGCGCACATCGCCGTCACGGTGAATGATCCTACCGGAGTTCCAATTCAGGGTGTCACTGTCAGTGTGGATGGCAAAGGGTGGGACGGAGTAACGGATGGCAACGGAACTTTCGATTTTGGGGATGTCCCCTCCGATACCTACACGGTGTATGGCGAGTTGGGAGCGGCCCAAGCCATTGCCCAGACGCAGTTTGCGCCTCCCGGAACCAGCACGCAATACACCCTGGTTATCCCGTGGACGGTGACCTGTCAATGGACGACCCTCACGGCGTTTTGCGGCGATAACGCGACCCTGCAAGTTACGGCCACGCCGACGCCGCCCGATGGAAACGTCACCATCACGGTCATGGACAATGCCACGGGAAACACCGTCGCTACGCTTACCGGAGCGATGGCCGGCGGCAGCGCCCAGGTAACCTGGGTCGCCAAGGCGTACTCGGCGAACTGGCGCACCGATCAGGTCAAGTTCTCCGCAACGGTAGCGACCGTGAATGCCCAAGGTATGTCGAGTAATCAATTCACCTTCAAGAATCGGCCCACGGCAGCCTGGGAAACAGTGAGCCAGGCGTCACCCCAACCAGGCAACGGCTTCGGGCCTCCGGGTGAACGCTACGACCGTGCCCTCGAGGCGAATCAGGTTCATTACAAGCTGAAGTTCCGAACCCAGGCGCATACGCTGCCCTGCACCTATTACAACTGCAATACCGGCGCTGCGGGAGCCGCTT
>Ga0335085_10011919_pt1 | contig 12841 bp, 11 predicted proteins | sample Lox_Sample_45_FD_206712 | JGI IMG/M metagenome (GOLD analysis project Ga0335085, IMG submission 206712) | Soil microbial communities from Loxahatchee National Wildlife Refuge, Florida, United States - Lox_Sample_4.5 | ecosystem: Environmental > Terrestrial > Soil > Wetlands | place: USA...
AGCGGAAGTTGAGCATGAAGGTGTCGTACTTCGCCTCGACGCTGGGGTAGGGCGAGTGGACCGAGAAGGCCCTGTTGACCGGCTGGGTGCCGATGTCGGGGTTCGTGGAGAGGTCCAGCATCTCGTGGTCCATCTTCATCTGGCCGGTCGAGAGCGAGGCCGTGAGCTTGTGGTGCGCGGGCATGGTGTAGCCCGCCGTGAAGTCGATCTGGTAGGCCTTGTTGTCGGGGGGCAGCCAGAGGCGGAAGAAGGCGGCGTCGTTGTAGACCGTGCGCGCGTTCGGGTAGTTGGGGTTCTTCAGCTGGAGGCGCTCCGGGTTGTCGATCTCGGCGTACTGGATCTCGTTCGTGAAGTTGTTGAAGTCGGCGGTCACGTTCGCGAAGAGGTTGCCCTTGTGGTAGTCGCCGCCGAACTTGAAGTCCTCGGTCTTGAAGTCGATCGGGGTCGCGACCTCGTAGTTCGCCGAGCCGGCGTAGAAGGTCGTGTTCTTGTTGCCGTTGCGCGTCTCGTGGGAGTAGCTCGCGTTGAACACGAAGTCCTTGCCCACCGGGATGTCGAGCCCGGCCTTGCCCGTCTTGCGCACGTAGCGGAGGTCGAACGTGGGTGACCCGGTGACCCAGGGCTCCACGGCGAAGTAGCCGGGGACGGTCGGGTTGGCCGGGGAGTTGCCGATGCCGGAGGGGTTGTTCGCGGTGGGCGCCACCCACGGCGTGTAGACGTTCTGGAGCGCGGTCCGCATCCCGTCCGGCACGTGGTACGTTGCCGTGTTGCCCGAGATCGTCTCGCTGTAGGGCGTCTGGGCGGTGTTGGACGTCCAGTTGGGGTTCTGGTCCCAGATCCCGAACAGCTTGAAGCCGTGCTCCTTGCCGGCGAAGACGGACGCGAACTGGTCGTCGAGGCCGAGCTTGGTCCCCTTCGCGTCGATGAAGTAGTCCTTGTCGTTCTTCCAGCCGAAGAGGGCGCACGGGACGAAGACGCCCTTGGGGATCGTCTCGAACTCCTGGAGCTTCGAGGAGTCCTCGAGGCCGTTACCGCCCTGGGCGGAGAGGGTGATGGAACCGGTGGTTCCGTTCAGGAGGCAGTTCTGCTCCTCGGCCGGCCCCCACTGGGCGGAGGCGGGAAGAGCGGCGGCAGAGAGGACTGCCGCGAGGGCGAGCAGGCGAACGATGTTCTTCGTGGTCATGGTCGTTCTCCTCGCCCTCTACCTGAAGAACCGGTTGCCCGACGGGTGGACCGACCCGTGGATCATGGGATGGCAGTGCAGGCAGCCCTGGTTGAAGGCGTACCGCGACTGCGCGGGATAGGCCGGGCCAGGGTGGCTGGAGGTCTGGTGGCACTGCTGGCAGAGGAGGGGCACCTTCACCTTCAGCATCTTCTCGTTGATCGAGCCGTGAGGGTCGTGGCAGTTGAGGCAGTTCTCACGCACGGGAGCGTGCTCCCAGAGGAAGGGCCCGCGCTTCTCGGCGTGGCAGCTGTAGCAGTTCTGGTTGAACGAGGTCTGCCACAGCATCCGGTCGTTGGGCGTGCCGTGCGGGTTGTGGCAGCTCGTGCACTGCATCTTGCCCTCGCGGAGCGGCATGTGGCCGGGGCGCAGGAGCTGGGCCTTCTTCTGCAGGTGGCAGCTGGTGCACAGGATCATCTGCGGCGCCTTGAGGAGCGCCGCGGGGGCGGGGCCCTTCGGGTGCGGATCGTGGCACTGCGTGCAGGCCAGCTTCCGGGTGTCGTGCATCGAGCCCACCCAGTGCTTCTGGTTGCCCTTGTTGTGGCACTCCATGCAGGTCGACGAGGAGTCGAGGGCGCTCATGGTGGAGAAGACCTTGATCTTCGTCTTGTCGCCGCCGCCCTCCACGTGCGCCTTGCCGGGGCCGTGGCAGCCCTCGCAGCCCTTGGAGCTGGCTGCGTGAGGCGTCGTCTTGAACGCCTTCACCACGTCCTCGTGGCACTGGACGCAGGTGTCCATGCCCACGTAGTCGGCCGGGGCGGCCGGCTGGGCCGCGGGCTCGGGGGTCTTGGCGGTCTGCGCCCCCCCGAAGCTGGCCGCTCCCAGCATGAGCGCTAGCCCGAGCGAAGCGGCTAGCAGGACCCACCCTTTGTTACGCATTCAATCCTCCTGGCGCCACCACTCCGGCGCCGCTATCCCCGCCGTGCGCGCTCAGGCGGCCGGCGGCCACTCACGAGGAACCCGTCGTCGTCACGCGCCGTCATCCGGAACGGCGCCCGGACCCTGTCGGGAACCCGTGCGCCGGCATGAGTACGGAACGTCTCGATGTCCGCGGTGACCGCAGGCTCAGTCAGTGCGCCCTCCTGCGCGGTAGAGGCTCTTTCGAAGCTGCTCGACGAGCTCGCGGTCGAATCGGTGGTGCCCGCCGAGCGTCACCTGGCACGGCAGCCGGCCCTCGCGGGCCCAGCGCGTCACGGTGTTCGGCGACACGCCCAACAGCTTCGAAACCTCCGACCGGGTCAGGAACTGCGTCCCGACTGAACCCGCGGGGGTCGCATCGGTGTTCTTCACGCGCAAAGAGTACTTTTCCTTCCTTGACGTTCAAATGGACCGGATGCTTCAATAACGTAGGCACTGGGTATTACGGCCGTAACGCACAGACAGCCCGAGAGATAGATCGTGCGTCCGGCCCACGACGGACGGCTCCTTCCGGGGCGCCAGACAGGGAACCGGGACGCCCGTGATGCAAATGGCTCATATCTCACACGATCCACGGCACTTGCGCGGTGCAGGGCTCGTGGAGAGAATGAAGGCGTCACGCGTTGGGAAACGTTCGGAACGATCACAGGAGGTTGCACGATGCGCCGTCTCTTGATCCTCGCCGTCGCCGCCCTGGGTCTCAGCCTTGCCGCTTCAGCCTTCGCGGGGGACGCTGCCGCGGGCAAGACCGTGTTCGACGGAGCCAAGCCCGCCTGCAAGAGCTGCCACACCGACGTGAAGAATCCGCTCGCGAAAGCCGGCGCGGAGAATACCGCCGACGAGCTCAAGGCGTGGATCCGCACTCCGAAGGACATGATCACCAAGAAGAACAAGAAGGGGATGATGCCCGCCTACGGTCCGGACAAGATCGCCGACAAGGACCTCGAGAGCCTCGTGGCCTACATGGCCACGATGAAGTAGACCGGGACGCGCCTCAGCCGACCTCAGGAGCCCCTCTATGAATCGTCTCCGCCCCGCCTCCGCTCTCCTCCTGGGGTCGGCCTTCCTCCTCGTGGGTGCATCGGCGTGCGCCCAGGAGTGCCTCGACTGCCACGGTCAGCCCGGCTCGACGGTCACGTTCAAGGACGGCTCGATCCGGGACGTCACGATCGACCCCCAGGCCTGGGCGGCGGGCGTGCACGGCTCGATGGGCGCCACCTGCCTCGACTGCCACGGGGACAAGAAGGAGTACCCGCATCCCGAGCTGAAGGCCGGCTCGGCCCGCGACTACACGCTCGCCCACTACACCACGTGCCGGCAGTGCCACGAGGACCAGTTCAAGAAGCAGCTCGACGGGGTGCACATCAAGACGATCGCCGCCGGCAACCGGAACGCGGCGGTGTGCTCCGACTGCCACGACCCGCACACGCAGAGGAGGATTACCGGCGAGGACGGGAAGCTCCTGCCCGAGGGCCGGCTGGGCATCCCGCGGACCTGCGCCCGCTGCCACGGAGAGATCCAGAAGAAGTACCGGGAGAGCGTGCACGGCCGCGCCCTCGTCGACGGCAATCCCGACGTCCCGACCTGCATCGACTGCCACGGCGTGCACGACATCGCCGACCCCCGCACGACGACGTTTCGGCTCGCCTCCCCGCGGATGTGCGCGGACTGCCACACCGACGCGCGGAAGATGGCGAAGTACGGGCTCTCGACGCAGGTTCTCCGGACGTACGTGGCGGACTTCCACGGCTCGACGGTGACCCTCTTCCAGCGCCGTCATCCCGACCAGGTCACGAACAAGCCCGTCTGCTACGACTGCCACGGGATCCACGACATCGCGAGCAAGGGCGACCCCGGGAAGGGCCTCCAGGTGAAGGCCAACCTCCTCCGGACCTGCCGGAAGTGCCACCCCGACGCGACCACGAACTTCCCGGAGGCCTGGCTCAGCCACTACATCCCGACCCCCGACCGCGCTCCCGCCGTCTACTGGGCGCGCCTCGCCTACGCCATCCTCATCCCGAGCGTCGTGGGGGGCATGGCCCTCTTCGTGGGAACCGACTACCTGCGCCGCCGCATCGACCGAAGGCGCCATCTCGAGCGCCGGCACCGGGTGGAGCCCTCATGAGCCCGGACGCCACCTTCGAGCCCCCGGCGAGCTACGACCGCTTCACGCTCTCCGACCGCGTCCAGCACGCAGTGATGGCGGCCTCGTTCGTGGTCCTGGCCGTCACCGGCCTTCCCCAGAAGTACATCTACCGGAACAACCGCTACCTCGACGACCTCATCGACCTCATGGGCGGCCTCGAGGCCGTCCGGGTCGTCCACCGCTGCGCGGCCACCGTGCTCATGCTGGTCGCCGTGTACCACCTCCTCGCCGTCGCCCACCGGATCCTCGTGCGGCGAGCCTCCCTCAGCATGCTCCCGCGCTACCAGGACGCGGTCGACGCGGTCCAGGCCATCCGCCACAACGTCGGCCTCGCCGCCGAGCGGCCGCGCACCGACCGCTACACCTGGGAGGAGAAGGTCGAGTACTGGTCCCTCGTCTGGGGCTCGATGGTGATGATCGCCACCGGCTTCATGCTCTGGAACCCGGTGGCCACCGCCCGGTTCCTTCCCGGCCAGTGGATCCCGGCCGCCCAGGTCATCCACGGGGGAGAGGCGGTCCTCGCCATCCTGGCCGTGCTCGTCTGGCACTTCTACTCGGTCCACTTCCGGCACCTCAACCGGGCCATGCTCACCGGCCGCATGACCGAGGACGAGATGGAGCACGAGCACCCGCTGGAGCTCGAGCGGATCAAGGCCGGGACCGCCCGCACCGCCCCCGATCCGGTGGCCCTCGCCCGCCGGCAGAAGGTCTTCCTGCCGGTGGCCGGGGTCGTGGCCGCACTGCTCCTCGCCGGAATCTACTGGTTCGTCACCTTCGAGCAGACGGCGATAGCGACTCTCCCACCACCGCGCTGACAGAGGACTTCTCGACGGAGACTTGACTGCGGAAGCGCTCTGGCGTCGCGGCCGAGTTGCGCCAGTGGATTGCATGCCGGCAAAGTCGACCCGCTCGCCCCCTTACGGCCAAGAGGGAGGAGGGGCCTGGCCATCTTGATCGGCAAAGACGCCACTGGTGAATTCCCCTCGCACCTTCGCGGCGGCGAGGCGCCGCCCACGGGCCTGGCGCGGTGGAGGCTGGCGGCGGAACAGACGAATACGAAACTCGCCGGGTCCCGGCCCTCAATCCGTCAGACGGAAGAACGTCCGCCAGACCGGATCTCCGTTCTTGGTGGCGTCGACGCGGTACACCCCCGGCTTGAGCGGTCCGAGTGCGATCTCCCACCACTGGACGAAGCTCTGACTGGGGCGCATCTTCAGCTTTCGTTCCTCGCTCGCGGCCAAGCGGTGGTTGTCCGCATCGTACAGCCCGAAGACGGATATCGCGTCCTCCTTGCTCGCCGGAACCCAGGTCATGAACACGACGCACTGCCGGTCGCCGCGCGTGAACTGAAAGCGCTGGTCTCGTGCGATTGGGATCCGGCCCTGCCACTCAATCCCGGTGCCCATCACGCCACTGACGAAGTGAGGCGTGTGGACCACCAGCGGAACAAAGACTCCCGTCTTCACGAGGTCGTCGAGCGTGCGGGCCGCGGCGTCTTCCTGGGGCGGAGCGGGCACCGGCCGCGCGCGGGTGCCCCGCACGGGCGCAGTACGGGTCTCGGCCCCGTCGAGTGGCGTGCCGCCGAGCACCCGACTCCCCGCGAGCATGGCGACGACCTCTCCGTACTCGTTCAGCACCGGCCCACCGAGGCTCGCCTCACCGGCGCCCTCCCCGAGGAAGAGATCGCCCTCCCCGGTTCGCCCGACAATGGCCGTCTCGAGGATCACCCGGCCCGTACCTTCGCCCTGCGCATCGAGGAAGAAGCAGCGGTCGCCCACTTGCAGCGGTGCCGTCGTCCGCGTCGGCGGCTGATTGCCTGCGCCAGCGAAGCGCAGGATGGCCCAGTCCTCGCGCCGGTTCCACGACACGATCTCGTTGGTTTCGGCGGGTGAGGTGCCCGGGGCCAGGAGCCGGACGCCGTGCGCTGCGTTGATGCCGGAGAAGCTGGTCAGGACGAGTGTGGGCGTGAGGAAGAAGCCCGAGGTTCTGGCGAGCCGTCCGCCTCCCGCGCCGAGCACGTCGAGTGTCAACGTGTGCTCGAGCCCTCGCTGATAGAGCTCGGCCAGACTGAGGGACCGGGCCACAGGTGCGCTCGCGGCCACCGGGTTCGTCAGGATCTGGAATGCATGCACTCCCGCGGGCTCGCCGTCGATCCGCGCCTCGACGATCCAGTTGCCTGTGGCGACGGTATCTGGGAGCGAGAGGCCCCAGTACACGCCAAACCTAGGCACGCGTGCGTCAACTTCGCTCTGCGAGGTGAACACAGCGCGTCCGCTCGGGTCCTTCCACGTCCCCTCGCAGTGATGATGTCCGATCGGCCCCTGCCACTCGAACACCACTAGCACCTGCCGGTCCGTGCCTGCCTGGAACTCGACACGAGGGTCCTCCATGACGAAGCGGCTGCCCTCGGGCGCGCCGCGCGAGCCGGAAGTCGAGCGGACGAGATGGAAGCGGCCCGGAGACTGCGCGTCCGGGGCGGCAGGCGCGCCACCGACGATCGCCAGCGCGATCAGCCCGGGCGACAGGAGCACGGCGCGAGATCGACGCATCCTGGGAAGCCTCCGCCGAAATGCAGTAGCGGGCAGGCCCATCCGACAGACGACGGACGTCTCGCCGCCCTGTGCTGCTGGCATACCGCTGCCCTCATCCGGGTATCTGTTGCGAGGCCTGCGCTGGCACATCAGCCTGTGCCTCATTCAACGCCTCCGCCTCTGCTCGACGAAAGACTCTAGGGAGGGTTGCGCCGAGGCGGAATGGTGCGAACGATCCAGGCCGGTGACTGCAATCGGGGACCTTCGCAGTGAGGGACGACATCGCCGAACCAGCTGCTGAGACTAACGATGTCCACGGTCCATCGGCCTGCGGGTGGCACGGGCGCGGCGTGGAAGGGCACGACGGCGCGATGAGGCTGACGAGGGAGGTCGGACGGCGATCACGACGCTGCTGCCGCCTCAGTCCCTACCGGTACGCGAAGAGCATCGCGTACACGATCCACAGCACCATGAGGCTGCCGATTCCGAGGGCGGTCCAGGCGAAGGCGCGGATCGTCCGCACCACCACCGGCGGGTAGGGCTCGACCAGGTTCTCCTCCAGCCGGCCCGCCGCCACCAGGGCCTCGTACTCCTCCGGCTTGTCCCGCTTGAACTCCGCGACCGGCATGCGCCCCGTGAACACGACGGTGTCCATCGGGAACTTCTCGGGCCGGAGGTGGGTGTTGAAGAAGTGGACGGTGAAGATGAAGCCGGTGGCGAGCAGGGCCTCGTCGGAGTGGATGATCGTGGCCACGTTGATGAGCGACCCGGGCAGGAGCCGCGTGAAGAAGACCGGGAACCACAGCATCAGCCCCGTGGAGCCGATCACGAAGATGCCCCAGAAGACGGCGAAGTAGTCGAACTTCTCCCAGTAGGTCCAGCGACCGTAGCGCGGCCGCGGCCCGGCGCCCAGGAACCACCTGAGGCTGCCCACGAATTCCCGGAGGTCGCGCCGGTTGAAGAGCAGGGAGTCGGGGCCGAGGATCATCCTCAGGAAGGAGCCGCCGTGCTCCCGCTTGCGCTTCCGGTTCACGTCCCACAGGTGGGTGGCGAAGAGGCCGAACATCAGGGTGGCGGCCGCCCGGTGGATGAACCCCGCGCTCTCGAAGCCCCCGAGCCGCCGCGAGAGGAAGGCCGCCCAGCCGGTGTAGGAGAACTTGAGGGTCATCCCGGTGAGGGCCAGGGAGATGAAGCTCACGATCATGAGGGCGTGGAGGGCCCGGTTGAGCCGAGTGAAGCGCTGGTACTGGAGGGCCTTTGGCCTGACGCGGCCTTCCATGGCTATCTCCCGTCCTCCACCCTCGCGTCCCCCGCCCCCGGTTCTTCCGCCGCCGCGTCGCTCCCTCGCTCCCGCTCCCGAAGCTCCCTCTCCTCCGCCGCCTCGGCCTCCCTCAGCTCCCGGCGCATCTCGAGCGCCCGGGGCAGCCAGAGGAGGGTGTGGGCCCCGCCCACCACGAAGGTCCCGACCAGGAGACCGGTCATGCCCCAGAAGGTCCAGAAGAGCCACGGGTACTTCTTCGGATCGTGGTGGGTCGCGTGGCTCAGGTACCCCGCGAAGCGTCGGGTCGCCCCCGGATGGCACTTCTGGCAGGTGGCGACCACGTTCTCGCGCGCGAGGTGCGAGCGGGGGTCGGTGACCTTCCGGATGTCGTGGGCGCCGTGGCAGTCGTAGCACTTGGCGGTCTTGGTGTAGCCGAGCTGACTCACCTTGCCGTGGTAGGTGTCGAAATAGGTCTTCGCGATCTCGCCGTGGCAGCGGCCGCACTTCTGCATGATGTCGAGCTTGAATCCCTCGGCGTCGGCCCGGCGGATGGTGTGCGCGCTGTGACAGTCGTTGCAGACCGGCAGCTCCTTGTCGGTCTTGCCCAACATCTCGTGGTGGACGCTGGTCTCGAACTCCTCCTGGATGCCGTGGTGGCAGCGGCCGCAGGTCCCGGGCACGTTCGCGCGGTTCACGCTCGAGGCGGGATCGGTCCGGGGAAGGACGCCGTGGGCGGTGTGGCAGCTCGTGCAGGTCGCGGTCACGGTGAGGCCGCTCTTCAGCAGCCCCTTGCCGTGGATGCTCTCGGTGTAGGCCTCGATGATCCCGTGCTGTGGCCCCTGGTAGCGCACCGCCGCCCGCTGGCCCTCGCGGTGGCACCGGGCGCAGAGCCGGGGGACGTTCGTGGCGAAGGTGGGCGAGCTGCCCTGGAGCCTCCCTTCGACCCCGTGGGTCCCGTGGCACTCCTTGCACGAGGGCGCGTTCGGATCGCCGTCGAGGAGGAGCTTCCCGTGCCGGCTGCGCGCGTACTGCTGGGCGATCTCGGTGTGGCAGGCCCCGCAGTCGACCTTGGTGAGGATCGTCTCGCAGGGCCGGCGGTGGGAGACGTTGACCCCGGAATGGCACTGCGAGCAGGCGACCTTCACGTGCCGGGAGTGCTGCAGGTCCCTCCCGTCCACCGCCATCGAACGGCCGTCCTGGGCCTTGAGGCCCTTGTCCGAGTGGCACTTCAGGCAGTCGGCGTCCGCCATGCCCTGGTCGTAGAAGACCTTGCGCACCTTGTGCGGCTGGTGGCAGTCGACGCACGCCGGCAGCACGTGCGCCTCCTTCTCCCACAGCTCGCCGCGGATCACCTTGCGGTGCACCTGCTCGATCTGCGCATGGCACGTGGTGCAGGTCCTGGCGATGTTCCCGCGCGCGATCGAGGAAGCGGGGTCGGTGTGGGGCAGGATGTTGTGCGCCGTGTGACAGGACGCGCAGTTGGCGGCCACTACCAGGCCCTTCTTGAACAGCGCCTCGCCGTGGATGCTCTCGGAGTAGTTCTCCAGGATGTGGTCCTGGTGGATGGTGCGTTGCCGCATCACCGTCGAGCCTTCCTGGTGGCACTTGCCGCAGGTGAACGGCACCTGGAGCGGGGACACCGGCGACAGGGGGTCCTTCGCGGCCCGGATGTCGTGCACCCCGTGACAGGACGAGCAGGTCGGGGCGAGGGTGTCGCCGCGCTTCAGCGCGCGGCCGTGGAGCGAAGCCGCGTGCTGCTTCGCCTCCGCCTCGTGGCAGGCGCCGCAGTCGACCTTCTGGAGCGGCGCGTCGTGCGGAAGCTCCTTGCCCTGGAGGTCGGCGTGGCAGTTCACGCACTGCAGGCCGCCGTGGATCGAGCCGGCAAAGGCCTGTTCGCTGACGTAGAGCGACACGGTCCGGCCGTGGCGCTCCGCCGTGAAGTCCTTCTGCCCGTGGCAGGCCAGGCAGTCGGAAGTCTCCTGGGCGAGGGCTGGCCCGCCGACCAGCGCCACGAGCGCCGTCACCCCGACCCACCCCGCGACGACCAGCCTTGTTCCCACGAAGGCGGCCGCCCCTCTCTTCGGCATCGGTCGAATCACTGTGCGCGTTCGCGAACCTCGAGCGGACGGAGTCGGCGCCTGTTCGTCCGCAGAGGAAGGCTAGCGTCCGGCCCGGCTGCGATCAATAGATCATTTGCCCTGTTTGGGCGAATCGGAACGGCGCTTCTCGAGGCGGATGAGGCGCAGCGCCGGCCGCGCGTCGTCGAAGTGGAGGATGGCCAGGATGCGCCGCCTGAGGATCGGCGAGAGGCCGAGGAACCGCCCGCCGACCTCCTGCCGCCTCAGCCCGAGAGCGCTGCGCTGCGTGCCGACCCACATCGCCTCGAGGACGAGGCGGACGGGGCGTCGGCTGCCCGGCCGGCTGCCGGCGAGGGTGAGCACCAGACGGTCCCCGGAAGCGACGGCCGGCAGGCGACGGCCGACGAGCTCGAGACGGGCCCCGGCCCGGCTCGCGTTGCTGACCGTGGCCGAGAGCCCCCGCAGGAGCGCGGCGGCGTCGGTGCGCAGGGCCAGTGGGACCCGCGGCTCGCGCCGCGGCCGGCGCGTGCTTCGCTTCAGCTCCGCGAACGCCTCGCGCAGGCAGGCGCGGTGCGGCCCCGGATCGAAGTCGTAGCGCAGCGTCATCGCCATCTTGCGCCCACGGGGGCGGCACGAGGTGACCACCCCCTGCACCTCGATCGGAGCCTTCAGGGAGCTCGTGGTCAGAAGGAGGACGATGTGGGTCCCCGCGGGCAGGCCGGTGTCGGCCTTCAAGAAAGCCTGGCCCTGGTTCAGCGCGCGCGACAGCTCGCGGAGGAGCGACGCCGCCGAGCGGTAGGCGGCGAGGAGCCGGATCGGGCCGGGAGCGGTGGCGGTGACGGGCACCCGGTCGAGCATGCCCGCATGATGCCACAGGCCCCAGGCCCGAGAGCCCTATCCCTCCGCCTGGCCCGGGGGACCGAAGAGGGCGGCCAGCTCCGGCGCGGAGGCCTGCTCGACGAGGGCCAGCACCTCGTCCCCCGCCTCGAAGCGGACGTCGCCGCGGGGGATCACGACGTCGTTCCGCCTGAGGATGGCGCACACGACCGAGTGGCGCGGGAAGGCCAGCTCGCGGAGGGCTCGCCCCACCGCCGGCGCGTCTGCGGGCAGCGTCTCGCTCACCAGGGAGTAGCTGCCCTTCCTCAGCTTGAGGAGGGTCATCATGTCCCCCACCGAGAGCTCCTGCTCGATGAGGCCGGCCAGGATGTCGGCCTGGTTTACCGCCACGTCCACGTGGAAGCGGGGGCCGAAGAGCCAGGCGAAGCGGGGGTCGTTGATGGTGGCGATGGTGCGCGGCACCTTGAAGTGCTCGCGGGCGATGAAGCAGAGAGCGAGGTTCTCGGCGTCGCTGGCCATCGAGGCGACCAGGACCTGCGCGTCGGCGACCCGGGCGAACTCGAGGGTCCGGGGGTCGTTGGGGTTCCCCTCGTAGATGACCTCGGTGGGCAGCTCGCGGTGGATGTGGGCGAGGACGTTCGGGCGGTGCTCCACGAGGCGCACCTCGTGCTTCTGCGCGTGCAGGGTCAGCGCGAGCGTCGCCCCCGTCCGGCCTCCCCCCGCGATCAGGATGCGCATCGCTCAGTCCCTTTCCGACTCCAGGCGCCTCGACAGCTGGCCGGCGCCCTCGAGCGTCGCGGTGACGTGGACGACGTCGCCCGCCGCCAGCACCCGGGCCGCCTCGGGCAGGCTCGCCCGGCCCCCGTGGGTGAGGGAGACGGGCGCGCACGGAAGGCCGGCCACCAGCGCGCCGAGGGTCCGCCCCGACCACGTCTCGGGCACCGCCACCTCGTAGAGCTCCACCTCGCCGTTCCCGGCCGAGAAGACCGCCCGCAGGCGCGGCCGCTCGAGGAGCTCGGACGTCCGTTGCGCCCCCCAAGCGGTGGAGCTGACGGACTGCAGGCCCATCGCCTCGTGGAGCACGAGCCAGCGGGGGTCGTAGTTGCGCGCGACCACGTTCGGCACGCCGTAGACCGTCCGCGCCACGTGGGCCACCACCGCGTTCACCGGGTCCGAGTTCGTGACCGAGGCCAGGGCCTGGGCCTCCCGGATCCCCGCCTTCTCGAGAACGCCCTCGGCGAGGGGCTCGGCCTCGATGGTCCGCCCGCGATAGGCGGGGTCGAGGTGGCTGAACGAGGAGCCGACGTGGTCGATCACCGTCACCTCCTGCCCCCGCCGGCTCTGCAGGAGGGCCAGCTCGGCCCCCACCCGCCCGCACCCCACGATGATCACGTTCATGCCAACGCCCCCTCCTCCTCGAGGCCCACCTGGTAGGGCACGCTGGTGATCACCACCCCGGGCTCGAAGACCAGAGCCAGGCGCAGCATCATCGCCGTCTGGGCGTGCAGGGCGTTGTGCCACTGGCGCCTCGGGACGAACTGTGGAACCACCACCGTGATCACCTCGTTCGGCTGCCGGCGCGCCGCCACCTGCCGGATGTACTCCACCAGGGGCTCCACGAGCAGCCGGTAGGGCGAGTTCACCACCACCAGCCGCACGCCTCCACCCCAGAGCCCCCACTTCTGCTCCACCGCCTCGGTCTGGGCGGGGTCGGTGGAGACGTAGACCGCGGTGACGTCCTCCGAGAGGGCGCGAGCGTAGGTGAGCCCGGCCACCACCCCGCGGTGGATCCCGCTGATGGGGAGAATCACCCGGTGCCGGTCGACCCGGGGCGGCGGACCGAACCTC
>Ga0335085_10011920_pt1 | contig 12841 bp, 13 predicted proteins | sample Lox_Sample_45_FD_206712 | JGI IMG/M metagenome (GOLD analysis project Ga0335085, IMG submission 206712) | Soil microbial communities from Loxahatchee National Wildlife Refuge, Florida, United States - Lox_Sample_4.5 | ecosystem: Environmental > Terrestrial > Soil > Wetlands | place: USA...
GGCAAAGGCGGGAACGGCGAGACACGCGGTCAACAGCAGGAACAGCGGGGCTTTGCGCATTTCAGGGGACCGTCCGGTGAAAACGGCCCCGAGGATGAATTGTCAGCGCCGCGCTTGTCGACCGATTTAGCGCCGCACGCCGCACACCTTGCCGTGCATCCGCGTGCGGCGAAATAAATGTCGAAGCCGTCAGTCTGTTGCGAACGCCTCTCGCGTCCTGGTGGCCCGAACTGCGGCAGACGCATTCGTCAGTGGGCGGAAGCCGAAGGGAAAATCCGGCCGGTGACGCAGTCGCCGATATGCTTCGTACCGTCCCTTGGTGCGGTCCGAACCAGGACACTTGACAAGCGGAATTCGGACACTCGCGGCCCTTGGATGAATGACCGTCTTGGAGCGCTAAAATACAGGCCAGTCCTGCATCAAGAATCTTCCGTCACCCAAGAATGGTTCCGTCACCGGTTCGACGCCGTACCAAGGATCGTAGTCGCTCAGGCCAGCGCCGTTTCGGTCATTCGCCATCAGCGAATCCTGACCGATATAATAGCGCACGCTCAACATAAGCAGATTTTCGCTGCGTCTCCATGTGTGAGCATAGTCGTAGGAATAATGGACCAACCAGCCCGGCGGCGGGCCGCCCGGGCCGTAGTCGCCGCTCGCGGCGGTATCCCTGCTCCAGGTTCCATATGAACCCTGGTAATTGAGCACCAGGCTGACCGGCAATGTCTCAAGCTGGTACTCGACCTTGGTACTCCAGTGGAGCATGCCGCCATTGCTTTCACCGGTCAGCGCCTTCTCGACCAATTCGCTGATAGTCCAGATGTGATCCGAGACGCCCAACTGCATCGCGGGCGTGATCCGCAGCGCTTCATGTACGCGGCAAAACGTCCGATCGATCGACGCCCGCAATCTGTCTGATGCGCATCCTCGCCTGCGTTTTGGCGCCGGCAAAATCTGCCGGAGAAAACGATGCCGCTTCAGACGTTTAGGGTGGATTTTGCAGGGTTGAATTCGATTCTCAACCGAAATCAGTTCTTGTCCCTGTCGACCAGCTTGTTCTTGGCGATCCACGGCATCATTGCGCGGAGCTTGCCGCCGACCTCCTCGATGGGATGATCGGCAGAGCGCGCCCGCATCGCCTTGAACGACGGCTGCCCGGCCTTGTTCTCCAGCACCCAGTCGCGCGCGAAGCGCCCCGATTGGATGTCGGCCAGCACGCGCTTCATCTCCTTCTTGGTTTCCTCGGTCACGATGCGCGGGCCGGTGACGTATTCGCCGTATTCCGCGGTGTTGGAGATCGAGTAGTTCATGTTGGCGATGCCGCCCTCGTAGATCAGGTCGACGATCAGCTTCACCTCGTGCAGGCATTCGAAATAGGCCATCTCGGGGGCGTAGCCGCCTTCGACCAGCGTTTCCCAGCCGTTGCGGATCAACTCCACCAGGCCGCCGCACAACACCACCTGCTCGCCGAACAGGTCGGTCTCGCATTCCTCGCGGAAGCTGGTTTCGATGATGCCGGCGCGTCCGCCGCCGATGGCCGAGGCGTAAGCCAGGCCGAGATCGTGCGCGTTGCCGGATGCGTCCTGCGCCACCGCGATCAGGCAGGGCACGCCGCCGCCGCGTTGGTATTCGCTGCGCACGGTGTGGCCGGGGCCCTTCGGCGCCACCATCAGCACGTCGAGGTCCTTGCGCGGCTCGATCAGGCGGAAATGCACGTTGAAGCCGTGGGCGAAGAACAGCGCCGCGCCCTGCTTCATGTTGGGCGCGAGATCGTTCTTGTAGATGTCGGCCTGCAGTTCGTCGGGCGTGACCATCATCATGACGTCGGCCCACTTGGCGGCATCGGCGGTCGTCATCACCTTGAAGCCGGCGGCCTCCGCCTTCTTTGCCGAGGCGCCGGGACGCGCCGCGATGGCGACCTCTTTGACGCCGGAATCGCGCATGTTGAGCGCGTGGGCGTGGCCCTGCGAGCCGAAGCCGATCACGGCCACCTTCTTGTTGGCGATGAATTTCAGATCGGCATCCCGATCATAGTAGACGCGCATGGGTAGTACTCTCCTCGTTCATTTCACTAAGTCTTCCGTGCGAAATCGCCGCGCGTAACCCTTAAGAATTCTTCTTTGCGCGAACCTAGGATGTCAGGGGGCATAAGTGCTTTTGCCAGGTAACTTGTGTCAGAAGATTCAGCGTGAAAGCCGGTTGCGTAGTCCGCCTTCAGTATGCAGATCACCTGCTGAACACTGGTCACGCTTCCATATCCTTTTGCCACTTCCAAGAAACCAAGGCTTTCCCCGTTGATATCCTTTATCTCTCTGTCCCTAGAATACACCACAAAAGTGTCGCCCAGCTTGACTCCCTGATCCGCACCCACATTCAGTACAACATACTTTTCATCAAGCACATCGACCACACGTGCCGCCTTTTCAACTGACGTCATGGCATCCGCTCCCCGACCTTAACCAGTAGCTTGTCGATGACCGACTTGTCGTGAACTTCGATTCTCCTCCAGACCGAATCCTTCGAAGGCTCTCGCGATGTTACCTTGAGCTGAACGCGTCTATCTTCCTGAACATTGTAGACATAGGCACCACCCACATAAAGCTCTACTCCGTCTTCCACATAATACACGGAGCACTTAAGCAGACTGCTGAAGCTCGCATTAGGATCAAGCAGCAGGTTAAGATCAGTCTTGGCATCGCCTGTGTTTGTAAACACGCCGCGAATCTGTGCGACTGTCTGGCGCCGCTCTCTGACGGAATACGCCAAGGCTCCGCTCAGCCATATCAACAAGCACGCGAGAAAAAAAACAATCGCATACACCCACACTATTCGGACCGTCGAGCCGGGGCTCGACCCGAAAAAAAGAAACGCGAATATCACTCCGAGAACTGTTATTGCCGACCACAACCACTCTTTTGCCGCTGATAAGGCCTTCAACATGCCTGGCCCCCCGAGTCGCACTATTGGCCGAAGCAACAAATACACCTGTGTGAATGCCAAATCGAATGCGAACTTTTCAGCGGCCTCGGCCTCGTCATCACATCGGATTGGGTCCCCGCGAAATCGCCGCCACGCCGGTGCGGGAGATTTCGACCAGGCCCAGCGGCACCATCAGGTCCACGAACTGGTTGATCTTGTCGGGGCTGCCGGTGATCTCGAAGACGAAACTAGTATGCGTGGTGTCCACCGGCCGCGCCCGGAAGGCGTCGGCGATGCGCAGGGCCTCCACCCGCTTCTCGCCGGTGCCGGCTACCTTCACCAGCGCCATCTCGCGCGCGATGGAGGGCTTGTCGATGGTCCAGTCGACCACGCGGTGCACCGGCACGAGGCGGCCCAACTGGGCGCGGATCTGCTCCAGCACCTCGGGCGTGCCCGAGGTCACGATGGTGATGCGGGAGGTGTGCTCGGTCGGGTCCACCTCGGCCACGGTGAGGGACTCGATGTTGTAGCCGCGGCCCGAGAACAGGCCGACGACGCGGGCGAGCACGCCGGCCTCATTGTCGACCAGCACCGCGAAGGTGTGGCGCTCGATGCGTTTTCCGTTTCCTGCGGCGCTCATGTTGTCCCCCGGCGCTTCATCCAGATCTTCTGAAAGTCCTCGGCCGAAATGTCCTCGGGCTGGTATTCCGGCTGGGCGGCGATGTCCTCGAGCGAGGGGACCGGCATCACGCCCAGCGCCGTTCCGCCGACCTCCTCGCTGCCGTCCGCGAAGCCTTTGCGGTCGTCCTTGTAGACCTCGACCTTGCGCCGCTCATAGGAGTCGTCGCCGATCTCGCTGTAGATGTGCACGGGCGCGGAAGGGTCCTTGTGTACCCATTTGATGTAGAGATAGCGCATCAGACCATCATCTTTCCGGCATCGCTGACTTCGGTGGCTTCCTCTTCGGCGTCGGAGAGGATCATCTCGTTATGGGGGGCGCCGGAGGGGATCATCGGGTAGCAATTCTCCTTCTGGTCTACGACGCAGTCGAACAGCACGGGGCGCCTGACGTCGATCATCTTGAGGATCGCCTCGTCGAGCTCCTTGGGATGCTCCGCGCGGAAGCCCACCGCGCCGAACGCCTCGGCCAGCTTGACGAAATCGGGCAGCGCCTCGGAATAGGAATGCGAATAGCGCCCGCCGTGCAAGAGCTGCTGCCACTGGCGCACCATGCCGAGATACTTGTTGTTGAGGATGAAGATCTTGATCGGCAGGTTGTACTGCACCGCCGTGGACATCTCCTGCATGGTCATCTGCACGCTGCCTTCGCCCGCGATGTCGATGACGAGGCTGTCCGGGTGCGCCATCTGCACGCCGACCGCGGCCGGCAGACCGTAACCCATGGTGCCGAGCCCTCCGCTCGTCATCCAGCGGTTCGGCTCCTCGAACTTGAAACGCTGCGCCGCCCACATCTGGTGCTGGCCGACTTCGGTGGTGATGTAGAGGTCGCGCCCCCGGGTCAGCGCGTAGAGCCGATCGATGGCGTATTGCGGCTTGATCAGGCCGCCGTTCTGCTTGTAGTCGAGGCAGCGCTTGGCGCGCCAGCGATCGATCTGGGCCCACCAATCCGCGAGCGCGGCGCGGTCGGGCTTGCACTTCATCTGCTTCCAGACCTTCACCATCGCTTCGATGGCGCGGCCGGCGTCGGCGATGATCGGCAGGTCCACGCGCACGTTCTTGTTGATCTGGGAGGGATCGATGTCGAGGTGGATCTTCTTCGAGCCCGGCGAAAAGGCGTCGACGCGGCCCGTGACGCGGTCGTCGAAGCGCGCGCCCAGGCAGATCATCACGTCGCAATCGTGCATGGCGTGGTTGGCCTCGAAGGTGCCGTGCATGCCGAGCATGCCGAGCCAGGCCTTGCCCGAGGCGGGATAGGCGCCCAGCCCCATCAGCGTGGAGGTGATGGGAAAGCCGGTGATCTCCACCAGCTCGCGCAGCGCCTGGGATGCTGCGGGCCCGGCGTTGATGATGCCGCCGCCGGTGTAGAAGATCGGCCGCTTGGCGGATGCCATCATCGTCACGGCCTGCGTGATCGCGTCGATGTCGGGCTCGAACGCAGGACGATAGGTGCGGTGGGCGACGCTGTCGGGCTCCATGTAGAAGCCCTTCTTGAACTGGATGTCCTTCGGGATGTCGACTACCACCGGGCCGGGGCGGCCGCTGGTGGCGATCTGGAAGGCTTCATGCAGGATGCGCGGCAGGTCGTCGATGTCCTTTACCAGCCAATTGTGCTTGGTGCAGGGGCGCGTGATGCCCACCGTATCGCATTCCTGGAAGGCGTCGTTGCCGATCAGATGCGTGGCGACCTGCCCCGAGAGCACGACCACCGGAATGGAGTCCATCAGCGCGTCGGCAAGGCCGGTGACCGCGTTGGTGGCGCCCGGGCCGCTGGTCACCAGCGCGACGCCCACTTTGCCGGTGGACCGCGCGTAGCCTTCGGCGGCATGCACCGCGCCCTGCTCGTGGCGAACGAGCACGTGGACAAGGTCATTGGCGGCGAACAGCGCGTCGTAGATCGGCAAGACCGCGCCGCCGGGATAGCCGAAGATGTGCTGAACGCCCTGGTCCTTTAGGGCCTGGATTACCATCTCGGCGCCGGTCATCTGTTTCATCGTCGGGATCATTTTCTTGTCCATGTCTTCGCTGGAGAAATACTCAGAAAAGCAAAAGGGGCGTCTCCGCCCCTTGGTCGCAAGCCGCGGTCCGGAACAAAGGGGTCAATCCCCTCCGGGGTGCGGCCTGCCAAGTACTACGAGAATCCTCATCAAACGGTTTGCCTCGTGCGATCGGGCGCAACCTACGGACCGTTTTCCGACGGGTCAAGCAATTTTAGGAGAGCATTTGTCGCATGGAAGACATAAACTTGCCGTAATCGTCGACTTCGAGCCAAGTCCAGCTGGTCATGCGGTGGCGGAACCAGGTGATCTGACGCTTGGCGAACTGGCGGGTGGCTGTGATGGCGCCTTGAATTGCCTCGGCCTCGCCCAGGCGGCCTTCCTGAAGCGCCCAAAGCTGCCTGAGGCCGAGGATCTTGGCGGCGGGCAGGCTTGATCCAAGGCCGGCAAGTGCGGCCGCTTCGCGGCGGGCGCCGGCGATGAGCATGACATGGAAGCGCGTGGCGATCCGTTCCCGCAGGACCGGGCGCGGCACGTCAAGAACGAAGCGAACCAGTTTCAGGCCGGCAAGGACGGGTTTTGCTGCCTCGGACTGCCAGCTTGCCAGCGGTCGGCCGGTGGCCTCCAGAACCTCCCAGGCGCGAAGCACCCGCTGCGGATCGGAGGCGTGAAGCTGGGCGCCGGTCGCAGGATCGCGGGCCTTGAGGTCCGCATGGAGGCCGCCGACGCCAATTTCTTCGAGACGGGCGCGGGCACGAGCACGGACGTCTGCCGGGATCGGCGGAATGTCGGCGAGACCTTCGGTCAGCGCCTCAAAATAAAGCCCGGTGCCGCCCGTGAAGATGGGCAGCCGGCCCTTCGCCTGCGCCAGCGCCGCAACGGCGTCGGTCTGATAGCGGCCGACCGAGTAGTGTTCGTGCGCGCTCACATGGCCGTAAAGCAGATGGGGTGCGCGGGCCATGTCAGCGTCGGACGGGCGCGCGGAGAGGACGGATACTTCGCGGTAGACCTGCATTGAATCGGCGTTGATCACGACGCCGCCGAACGCCTCGGCCAGCGCCAGCGCGGCCGCCGACTTGCCGCTGGCGGTCGGGCCTGCAATAAGCACCGCGTCGTAAGGCAAGGCCAATGCGCGACTCCTTTGTCCTCAACGTTATCGCACAGGACGCCGAGGATTTGGCGTCCCGCTTGCGCACGTTGGGCGTGCCCCGATGGCTTTCGCCCGTCACCGCGTTCGACATTCCCTTTGCGGGCGATGCGCGCGCGGTGCTGAACGAGGCGCAGCGGCTGGCGGCCGGCGCCGCGGCGGACATCAACGTGGTTGGGGCGGAAGGGCGGAAGAAGAAACTGCTCGTTTCCGACATGGAATCGACCATCATCGACTGCGAGTGCCTGGACGAGCTCGCATCCATCGCCGGCATCGGTTCCAAGATCGCGGCCATCACCGAACGCGCCATGCGGGGGGAGATCGCCTTCGAGGGCGCGCTGCGCGAACGCGTGGGGCTGTTGAAGGGCCTGCCGCTCTCGGCGCTGGATCAGGTCTGGCGCGAGCGGGTGCACCTGATCCCGGGCGCGAAAGAGCTGGTCGCCACCATGAAGGCAAACGGCACCCACACGGTGCTGGTGTCGGGTGGGTTCACCTATTTCGCCGTGCGGGTGGCGCAGGCCGCGGGCTTCGACGACTACCGGTCGAACGTCCTCAACGACGATGGCGTGGCGCTCACCGGTACGGTGGGCGAACCGATCCTCGGACGCGAGGCCAAGCTCGAAGCCCTGGAGCGCTCGCTCGCCAAGCTGGGGTTGCAGTCGAGCCAGGCGCTGGCGGTGGGCGACGGGGCCAACGATCTCGCCATGATCCGGCGCGCGGGATTAGGCGTGGCCTACCACGCCAAGCCGGTGGTGGCGGCGGGCGCAGGCGCGTCGATCGCGCATAATGATCTCAGGGCGCTGCTGTACCTGCAGGGCTATCGCGACGAGGAAATCGTCAGCACGTAACCCGGACTGTCATCCCGGGCACAGCGCCTGAAGCGAAGCCCGAAGATCCGGGACCCGCCGGGAAACCTGCGCTACATCGGGGTAGGTCCCGGATCTCGCCCAAGTGCCGGACGACGGCATCGGCTCGGGCGCGTCCCTGATGAGATGTTCACCTAAAACCGCAACGCCACGAACGTCGTTGACCCGGCGCGGCTGACGAGCAGGATCTCCACCTTGCGGCCGGCCCTGAGATCGGCGTCGATGCGCCGCATCACGTCGTCGGGCGTGCGCACCGGTTGGCTCTGCACCGCGACGATGACGTCTCCCGGCCGCACGTTCTTCTCGTCGGCCGGGCTGTCCGGCGCCACGTCGGTCACCACCACGCCCTCGACGCCGCCGGGCACGCGAAACTCGGCACGCGCATCGGGATCGAGCGGAGACAGCGAGAGGCCGAGTTGGCTCATCTTCGATTTCGGCTTGGGCGGCGGCGGCCGCAACGGCTTTGGCGCCGGCTCGCTGAGGCGCTGCACGGTGACGTGCACCGTCAGGCGCTGGCGGTTGCGCACCAGATCGACGTTGACGGTCTTGCCGATCGGGGCCGCCGCGGCCATGCGCGACAGCACGCGCGCATCTGGAACCTTCTTGCCGTCGAAGCCGGTGATCACGTCGCCGCGCTGCACGCCGGCCCGCGCCGCCGGCCCGTTCGGCGTCACCGCACTGACCAGCGCACCCGTTGCCGCCGGCAAGCCCATGCCTTCGGCGATGTCGTCGGTGACGGGCTGGATGTTCACGCCGACATAACCGCGGCGCACCTGGCCGAAGGCACGCAACTGCTGGATCACCTCGCGCGCCAAATTGGAGGGAATCGAAAAGCCGATGCCGACCGAACCGCCCGAGGGCGAGTAGATGGCCGAATTGATGCCCACGACGTTGCCCTGCATGTCGAACAGCGGGCCGCCCGAATTGCCGCGGTTGATCGGCGCGTCGGTCTGGATGAACTCGTCATAGGGGCCGGAGTCGATGTTGCGGTTGCGCGCCGAGACGATACCCGCCGTGACCGTCGAGCCCAACCCGAAGGGATTGCCGATGGCGATCACCCAGTCGCCGATCCGCGCCTTGTCCGAATCGCCGAAATGGGCGGCGGGAAGCTTCTGCTTGGTGTTGATCTTGAGCAGGGCGAGGTCGGTCTTCTCGTCGTGGCCGACCAGCTTGGCCGGCAGCGTGGTTCCGTCGTTGAGGGTGACCGTGATCTGGTCGGCGTCGTCGATCACGTGGTCGTTGGTGACGATCAGTCCCGAGGGATCGATGATGAAGCCGGAGCCGAGCGAATTGACCTTGCGCGGAAGGTTGCTTCTCGGCCCCAGGAAGTTCTTGAGCAGGTCTTCCATCGGGGAGCCCGGCTCGAGCTCGGGGATGGCGGAGCGCTGGGTCGGTTTCAGCGTCTGGCTGGTGGAGATGTTCACCACCGTGGGCAGCAGCTGCTGCGACAGATCGGCAAAGGACTCAGGGGCCTGACGCGCCGCCGCGGGCGCGACCAAGAGCGCGCCAGCAAGAGCCATTCCGGCAATCCACGAACGCCACCGCATCAAACCTGACCTCTTCGCGCCAACGGGTTCGAGTACAGCATATGCGCGCGCGCTGTGAAGCAAATAGGGCGTGAAAAAGCGCTCATCCAAGGCCAGCCGGGTTGCGGCAGACCAGTCAATCGCACTATTGGGAACAATATCCTAATTGGCCGGAAAACGCCCAAATCGCCGGTCAGGGCAGGTCGTCGCTGCGCACCGTCCACAGCTCGGCGAGCGTTTCGATGCCCTTGGAATCCTCGTCGTCGAAGCGGTCGAACAGCGGACTGTCGATGTCGAGCACACCGACCACGATGCCATGCTTCTTGAGCGGGACTACCAGCTCCGAACTCGAGGCCTCGTCGCAGGCGACATGTCCATCGAACTTGTGCACGTCGGGAACGACGAGCGTCTTGGCCTGCTTGGCCGCGGTACCACAGACGCCAAGCCCCATCTGCAGCCGCGAGCAGGCGGGCTTGCCTTGGAAGGGGCCCAGCACCAGCCAGCCAGACTTGCGGAAATAGAAGCCGGCCCAGTTGATGTCGGGCAGCATCAGCCAGATCAGTGCCGAGAAATTGGCCGCGTTGGCGATGGGATCGCGCTCGCCTCCGGCAAGTCCGCGCGCCTGTTCTTCGAGCTGTCGATAAAGCTCGGACTTCTCCATTGTTCCTCTCTTGCGGACGATTTCATCGATGCGCCGGACGCTGTAGCCGTGGTCGTCATGCGGCTTGGGTGCGGTTTCGCGGGTCATTTCGACTTGCCTGTGCTTGCCGGGCCCTCGCCAAAGTACTTGAAGAAGTCGCTCTTTGGCGAGAGGATCACTGTGGTGTTCGCCCCCGAAAGCGAGTCCTGATAGGCCTGCATGGATCGCCAGAAGGCGTAGAAGCTGGGGTCTTGACCGTAGGCCGCCGCGGTGATGCGCGTCTTCTCGGCATCGCCCTCGCCGCGCAGGATGAAAGCTTGGCGCTGAGCTTCCGCCTTGATCACGATCACCTCGCGCTCGGCGCGCGCCCGGATCCGCTGGGCGATTTCGTCGCCCTGTGCGCGGTATTCGGCGGCCTGGCGCTCGCGTTCCTTCTTCATGCGCTGGTAGATCGCCTGGCCGTTCTCCGGCGGCAGATCGGCGCGGCGGATGCGCACGTCGACGATCTTTATGCCGAAGCCTCTGACATCGCGGTTCATGTTGTCGCGGATGTCGTGCATCAGTGCGGCCCTACGGCCCGACAGCATTTCCGCGAAGTTCTGCGAACCCAGCACCCGGCGGATGTTGGAGGACAGGATCGGCTGCAGCCGCTCCTCGTCCATGTTGGACTGGTAGAACAGCAGAGGATCGAGGATGCGCCAGCGCGCGAACGCGTCCACCAGGATGCGCTTCTTGTCGAGCGCGATCACTTCCTCGCTGGGCGCATCGAGGTTGAGCAGGCGGCGGTCGAAGAACAGGGCGCTCTGCAGGGGCGATTTGAAGTGCAGGCCGGGTTGGTTGACGATGCCCACCGGCGCCCCCCACTGCACCAGCAGCACCTGCTGGGTCTGCGACACGGTGTAGAAGCACGACACGGCGACGCCGAACAGCACCAGCACGCCGACCGCCACGGTGAGTCCGAGGGCGCGGTTCATTGTCCGCCTCCCTGGTCGGGCGAGGAGACCACGGTTTCGTTGACCTGCGGGGCGGTGGGCGCGCGCGCCGGCTGCTGCTGCGGGACGGCGCCGGACCGCATCGGCGGCAGCTGAAAATAGGGCATCACGCCCTTGGCGGCGTCGTCGACGATCACCTTGTTCATCGGCCCCAGCACCTGGGACATGGTTTCCAGATAGATGCGCTGGCGCGTGACCTGGGGCGACTTCCTGTATTCCTGATAGACCGAATTGAAGCGCTGGGCCTCACCGGTGGCGGTGGCGATCGCCTGCTGGCGGTAGGCTTCCGCATCCTGGACGATGTGCGCCGCCTCGCCGCGCGCCTGCGGGATGATAGTGTTGGCGTAGGCCTCGGCCGCGTTGCGCTTGGTGTCCTGGTCGGCCAGCGCCTTTTGCACGTCGAGATAAGCCTCGCGCACCTCGACCGGCGGGTCCGCCTTCTGCATCTTGACGTCTGTGACCTGGATGCCGGCGTTGTAGAGGTCGAGCGTTCCCTGCATCAGCCGCTGGACCTTGAGCTGAATCTGTTCGCGGTCGCTCGTCATGATGAGGTCGAGGCGGTCCTGGCCCACGGCTTCGCGCATCGCGCTTTCGGCGACCGCCTTGACCAGATCGCCCGCCTTGCTCGGATCGATGTTGAACAGGAAAACGTTGGCGTCCTTGATCCGCCAGTAAACCGCGAAATGCATGTTCACGATGTTCTCGTCGCCGGTGAGCATGTAGCTCTCGTCGGGAACGTCTTCGGGCTCAGTCTGGCCGCTTTTTTCCGACGGCTTGTAGCCGATGTCGATCTCGTTCACGTTCTTGACGTTCGGCGTGTAGGCGGTTTCGATCGGCCAGGGCAAGTGGTAGTGCATCCCGGGGGCGGTGTGTTCGATGAAGCGGCCGAAGCGCAGGACCACGCCCTGCTCTTTCGGATCCACCGTGTAGACGCCGCTGGCCAGCCACAGGCCGAGCACGATCACGCCGATCACCGTCATGCCGCCGCGCCCCAGGCTGCCCACGGGCATGTAGCGGCGCACGTCGTCCCAGAATTTCCTGAGCAAGGTCTCAAAATCGGGCGGACGCACGCCGCCGCCGGCGGGGCCCTGCCCCCAAGGCCCCTTCGACTGCCCGCCGCCGCTCTGGTTCGTCCAAGGCACCGGCCTTGATTCCTTTGTGTCCGGCGGCTAGCGGGGCAAGTCCGAAATTCGCATGACCTTCAGGCCACGCACGTCGCGAATTTCGGATTCATAGCCCCGGTAGCAACTTGTTGAGTCCCAGCGCGGTTTTGGGTTTGAAGTTTCCAAATGCGCCTGCCATGAAGAACCGGGAACCTTCAAACCCACCGCGCTGTGCGGTTATATGAGCATCCCACTGAAGGCGCAAACCATGGCCGCAAGCCGAGAAGACGTCCTGATGGCGCTGGCCGGCGTCGTCGATCCCCAAACCGGGCAGAGCGTGCTGAACACCAACATGATCCAAGGCCTGGTCGTGAAGGACGGCCATGTGGGATTCGCCCTGGAAGTCGCGCCCGAACGCGGGGCTGCGGGCGAGCCGCTGCGCAAGGCCTGCGAGGACGCGGTGGCCAGCTTGCCCGGGATCCTGTCGGTCACCGCCGTTCTCACCGCGCACAGCGACGGCGAAGCGCCCCGCCGCCGCGTCCCCGCGCCGCAGGCAGGCCTCGACGGCGTTGCCGGCGTCATCGCAGTGGCGAGCGGCAAAGGCGGCGTCGGCAAATCGACGGTGGCAGTGAATCTGGCGCTGGGATTGAAGACGCTGGGGCTGAAAGTCGGATTGCTCGATGCGGACATCTATGGCCCCAGCGTTCCGCGCCTGCTCGACATCCGCGAACGCCCGCGCGGACAAGACGGCAAATTCGTTCCCATCGAGAAATACGGCATCAAAGCGATGTCGATCGGCCTTTTGCTGCGCGAAGACGAGGCCACCATCTGGCGCGGGCCGATGGTGCAGAGCGCGCTGACCCAGATGCTGAACGACGGGCTGTGGGCCCCGCTCGACGTGCTGGTGATCGACATGCCGCCCGGCACCGGCGACGCACAGCTCACCATCGCCCAGCGCGTGCGTCTGGCAGGCGCG
>Ga0335085_10011921_pt1 | contig 12840 bp, 13 predicted proteins | sample Lox_Sample_45_FD_206712 | JGI IMG/M metagenome (GOLD analysis project Ga0335085, IMG submission 206712) | Soil microbial communities from Loxahatchee National Wildlife Refuge, Florida, United States - Lox_Sample_4.5 | ecosystem: Environmental > Terrestrial > Soil > Wetlands | place: USA...
GCGGCGACCGGATGTCGGTCCCGTTGAAGGGCGGCGGAGCCGGCACCTATCACGTCAACTGGCACGTGATCTCGGTCGACACGCATACGACCGACGGCAGCTTCACCTTCCAGGTCGGCCAGTGACGCGAGCGGAAATTCGTGGACGGCTTTGCGTGAGCTCACTCGCGCGCTGCGGGTCAGGTTACGCTGCTCTCTGGATTGAAGATCTGATCCACGCGGGATGGGGCCAAGGCCCAAAGGCTCGGCAACGCGAGGGAGAGCTGCCATCTTTCACTGCAGGCCGATGGTAGCTACCTGGTGCTCGGGGAACATGCCGGTCGACGACGTCGCAGAGGCCATCCCGATCGCCGTGCCGAGCTCTTTGGAATAGAAATGGCGGCCCGATCGGCTGTCAGCTCGAGGTTCGTTCAACCGGAAAGAGCTGCCCACCACTAGTCGGATCGGACCGGCGCGACGCGATTTCACAACTCATCTCGTTCGTGCAGGCTGTTCGTCAAACCATTTCTGCAGTTCGATGGCGAATGGACCGCCGGAAACGTGCGGTTGAGCCCTCAAGCCACTAGAAAGTAGGACGAATCTGAGTTTCGGATCGGAATCTCGATATGAGACGCTCGGTCGCGGGTCTATCCGCCACATGAATCATGGGCGTGAGCCGCGACGGTGGTGGCATCAAATGGAATGTTGGCCGCGTGTTGGGACTTCGCATTTAGCTGTCAATTGGTACTGCGTTGGGCCGCCGGTACTGCCGGAGACTGCCTTCAGAGCGCAAGGTAGCACTATCCAGATACGAATTTCACCAGCGCGCTTGTCAGCCACCTCGAGCCGCGCGTCGCAAGGACTGCGGAGGTTGACCGAACGCGCGTATGAACGCCCTCCGCATGCGCTCAGGGTCGCGAAAGCCTGTGGATTTTGCGACCCGCTCAATGGTCTCTCCCGAGGACTGTACGCGCTCACGTGCGACCTCAACTCGTAACCGTTCGACGGCTCTTGACGGCGTGGAGCCGGTTTCCGCCACAAAAGAGCGGACGAAATGCCGAGTGCTCAGCCCGGTGTGCTCCGCGAGGGTCTCCACGGTGAGATGCGCGTCAAGGTTCTCGCGCACCCAGGAAAGAAGGCTGCCGAAGCGGCCATTCGGCGTCTTCAGTTCGAGGAGGGTCGAGAACTGCGATTGCCCACCGCTGCGGCGATGATAGAGCACCAACTGCCGAGCTGTCGCTTGTGAGATATCATCGCCGTGATCCTCCGCGACCATGGCCAGTGCGAGGTCTATGCCCGCAGTCACTCCAGCGGACGTCCAAACCCCGCCGTCCTTCGTAAAAATTCGGTCCGGCTGGAATTTGACCTTGGGATATCGCCCAATGAATTCACGTGTACGAGACCAATGCGTTGTAGCACGTCGGCCGTTCAACAATCCCGCCTCGGCGAGAAGATAAGCGCCAGTGCAGACACTCGCGATACGCACACCACGGTTCGCCATTTTCTGAATGAAAGCGATCGTTGTCTTGCAGCGCGCCGCCGCTTCAACTCCCTCTCCTCCTGCTACAATCAACGTCGTAATCGAGTTTGCCGATCGCAGGCTGCGAGCAAACATCTCCGCCCCCGATGAGCTCCGGACAGCGCCTGCCTTCGTCGCAAAGATCCCGGTTCGAGGCGCGCTTTGCTTGTGCCGTCTTGCGATCTCGAAAACGGAGATCGGACCGGACGCATCCATCAACTGGAAGTCGGTGAAAATTAGCAAGCCGATCAATGGTGTGTCCACATTTGAGGGAAATACGGCATTTCCGGCCCGAGGCGAGCATGGCAGGGTAGTGCCGTCAAGGGTGATGTTGAGGTCGGGATATGTCGAATCCGCTGCAGATCGGTCTCCTGGTGTTTCCTCGCGTGACCCAGCTTGATCTTACAGGTCCGGCCCAGGTCTTCTCCAGCCTGCCGGACGCAAAGGTGCATCTGATCTGGAAACGGATCGAACCCGTTCCGAGCGACTCGGTCATTACGCTCATGCCGACCATAACGTTCGCAGATTGCCCGCAACTCGACGTCATCTGTGTTCCGGGCGGATACGGTACGGACGAGCTTCTTTTGGACAAGGAGGTCCTCGAATTCCTGCAGAAGCAGGAGCGGGGAGCCAAATTCGTGACGTCCGTCTGCACAGGCTCGCTCGTGCTTGGCGCTGCTGGACTACTAAAGGGGTATCGTGCCGCGACCCACTGGACTGCCGTGGATGCATTACCGTACTTCGGCGCGTCGGTGTCACAGGAGAGGGTTTGCGTCGATCGCAATCGGATCACAGGCGGCGGCGTAACTGCAGGCATCGACTTCGCGTTGACGCTGGTATCGATGCTGAAAGATCGTCCGGCCGCGGAGATTATTCAACTTCGCTTGGAGTACAACCCGGCGCCGCCATTCGATGCCGGATCGCCGAATACGGCGCCCAGGGCGATCGTTGCCGCTATGAAAGAGCGGGTTGCGTCCGCGCACGAAAATCGCATGGAACGTGTGAGAAGGGCCGCTCTCGCGTAGTGAGATGGACGCACGTGGCTGTGTTATGACGATGCAACGCCGCAAGTCTGCTCAGGTTGCGATCGGCTGTCATGGGTCAGGAAAATTCCCACTCGGTAGCTGGCAAAACCCAAAGGTGCCGTGATGTATCGCCGAATTGACGAATACCGCTCGCGGCATGCTCAACGTTTTCGATTTGGGTTGGGACTTGGTTTGACCCTTTTGTCCATCGTGCACGCGGGTCTGAGCTCGGCCATGGACCTTTCGGATGGGATGGTCAAGATCGGCATCATTAATGACCAAGAAGGACCGCTATCGGACCTTGCCGGACCAGGCTCCGTGGTTGCTGCGAAGATGGCGGTGGATGACTTTCGGCAACTGACGCCAGGGTTAAAGGTTGAGATTGTCGTCGCCGATCATCAGAACAAGGCCGATACCGGCGCTCAGATCGTGCGCAAATGGTTCGACGTTGACGGCGTCGATATGATTGCCGATGTCGGAAACTCGTCTGTGGCACTGGCGATTCAAACAATCGCGCGCGATAAAAACAAGATCGCCATTTACGCAGCGGTCGGCACCACCGATATCAGCGGGAAGCAATGTTCGCGTGCCGGTTTGGTATGGCTGCACGACAATTATAGCTTGGTCACTGGATCCGTTCGAAGGCTCGTGTCGCAGGGATATGACGCCTGGTTCTTCATCGCGGCCGACTACGCTTTCGGGCACAATATGGTGGAGGAGTCCCAGCGCGTGCTCTCGGAGATGGGTGCCAAGTCACTTGGTGCAGTGTTTCATCCGCTGGGAAATCCTGACTACAGCTCCTTCCTGCTACAGGCTCAGGCTTCGCAGGCCAAGGTTGTCGCGTTTGCGAATGCAGGCGAACAGCTGGTTACCTCGATGAAGCAGTGGAATGAGTTCGGAATGAAGTCCGGGCCACAGAAAGCGGTGGCTGAGCTCATGTTTCTCACCGACGCACATGCAATGGGCGCGGAGACAGCGCAGGGGCTCACAACGGTCACTGCCTGGTACTGGGCTCTTAATGATGAAACGAGAGCGTTTGCCCAAAGGTTCTATAAGCTTCACAAGGCCATGCCGACTGCTCCCCAGGCCGCCGTGTATTCTGCCGTGCTGCAATACCTGAAGGCAGTGGCTGCGGCTGGGACGGATGAGACAAACGCGGTTTTGGAGAAAATGCACTCCATGCCCGTTGACGATTTCTATGCGCGAGGCGCGCGATTGCGCGCCGACAATAAGCTCGTGCACGACTTCTATCTCGTCGAGGTGAAGAAGCCGTCGGAAATTACCGTTCCCTGGGACTATTACAAAGTTGTCGAGAAAATACCTGCTGCGGCGGCCTATCCACCTTTGAGCCGGAGTGAATGTCCGCTGCTTAAGGCTGCTGGAAATTAGCAAGTCCCGATTGCGGTCCCGATGCGGATATGGTTCGCGGAGTGTCTTCCCGCCATCTCATGATCTTGATAGTCGCGTCCGAAAATGAGGCTTTCGCGCCATTTTTCTTGTGTGCCGAGCGTGGCAAAATCGGTTCCATCAGCTTGGCTTCGGAAATCTTTCGTGATTGAGCGCAAAAGACAGGACTGCGATCTCGATCGGCCGGAGCGTCTTAGCTTGCGAAAGCCGAAAAACGCTTCATGGCGCGGAGTGCTCGGCGTTGTTGTTGCGCAACTCTTTGCAATTCAGGTTCTTTGCGCAAACATCATTGCCACCCAGATGGCATTCGACGGTCTGTCTACCGTCTCTGCGATCTGCCATGGTGGAGACCTGCCGACTGATGGCAAGCCATCGCCTAATGGGCACCTCCAGCATGCAGCATGCGCCATTTGCACGTTCGCCGCGGCCGTTCCCCCTCTTCCCAGAGAGGAGACCCGCGCCCCTGCCCTGACGGCAGGCGTTGCGATCTTTGAATACGCGCTCTACCGGTTCGTTGGTAGATCCGACATTCGCACACCGCGCTCTTCTCAAGGCCCTCCGCAGACCGTATAGCCCGTTCACCAACCGCTGCATTCTGTCCAGGGCTGCAAATGTATCGCCTTTACGGCGCCCTTTGTATCAATCGGGTTGCAAGGGTGCCCGTTCATCGGCGTCCAATATTGACCCCATCCAGAGAGCTGCGGCCGTCCCGCTAAAGCTTGGGCGGCCTTCGAAATTCACTGTTGCGCCGGAAGTGCGCAATCCGCGTAGCTTCGTCAGGATTTTCTCCCAATGTCGACCTTCGTTCGCGTGCTGCTCGCCAGCGCGACCTCCATGGCTTTCTTGTCCCCGCAGCTTGCACAGGCCCAATCGGTTCCGCCTCCCGACAATGGTCAAGCGGCTCCGCCAGCTTCGACCACCTCGCCGGCAGCCGCGGCGCCGAGTTCGGTGTTGACGCCGATCGTCGTCCAGAAACCCAACGCAAGGAGAACAAAGAAGAAGCCGGCGGCCCAAGTCGCCAGCCCTGAGGCCAAGCCGCAAGCTGTCCCCCGCAGGGAGCCGGCGACGGCGCTTGGGACGTACAACCCGGCGCTTGATCTGCCGGACCTGAAGCTGCCATCCGGCACAACGGTTACAACGGCGGGACCCGTCGACGGCTATCGCGCGTTGTCGGCGTTCTCTGCCACCAAGACGGCGACGCCGATCGAGCAGATTCCGCAATCGATCCAGGTGATCCCGCAAAGCGTCCTGACCGATCAGAGCACCACCACGGTCACCGAGGCGCTTCAGAACGTTTCGAATGTGCAGGGAACGAACGCCCTCGCCATTGACACCACGGGCCTGCCCGGTTCGACGTTGATACGCGGTTTCCAATCCCAGTATTGGCTTGACGGTCTGAACGTCAATTACGCTGTCGGCGACCTTCAATCGCTGTCGAACGTCGAGCGTATCGAGGTTCTGAAGGGCCCCAACGCGATCCTTTATGGCGGCGGGACGGGCTCTCCGGTCGGTGGCGCCTACAATGTCGTCTCGAAGCTGCCCACTGATCAGGCAAGCGTGGAAGCCGGCGTGATGGCTGGCTCCTACGGCTATGTGCAGCCGTACTTCGATATCAATGAGCCGCTGAACGCCGACAAGACGGCGTTGTTCCGGTTCACGGGTTCCTACACGTCGTCAGGAAGCTTCATCGAAGACCTGAATCAGCAGCGTTACTCGCTGAACCCGACCGTGACCTTCACGAACAAATCCGACACCACCCTGACGATTCAGGGAAACTTCTCGCGCTTCAATCAACCGGCCTACGAGGGCCTGCCAGCGGTCGGCACGGTCGCCGGCAATTTCCGCATCAACCCGAACATGTTCATCGGCAACGTTCCGATGAGCTATTCCGAGGTCAACGGCGCCACCGTGACGCTGGACCACAGGTTCGACGCCATCTGGTCCTTCAATGTGAAGGCGCGCTTTACGGATCAGAGCTACGATCAAAGGGCGCAAACAACCGTGAACGCGTTCCCCGATGCCGGTGCAACCTCCTGGAACTTGTGGAATATCGACACGGGAGGCCACCAGCAGGAATTCACCATAAATCCCAATCTGCAGGCGCGATTCAATTGGGGACCGACTCAGAACGTCTGGCTCACCGGCGCCGACTACAGCCGCGTGACGGACGCGAGCCACATGCTGACAGACAGCGGCGTCGTACCGGCAGTGGACCTGCTCAATGACCCCGTTTTCCCCGTGCCTTACACCACGCCTAACCCCGCGTCGCCCACTTACTTCCCGTTTTTTCAGTCCAAGAGTACTTACCTCACCGAGGGCGTCTACACCCAGATGCAATCGACCGTGTACGACAGAATTCACCTTCTCGGCGGCTTGCGGCTGGGGCACATCGACATCAACTATCTAGAAGATTATCCTAGCTTCGCGGGCGGCGCTTATCAGCCGACGACTTTCGTCAGCGATACGACCAAGCTGCTGCCCCGAGTCGGGGCCGTCGTCGATATCATTCATGGCTTTTCCGTTTACGGCAGCTACAGCCAAGGCATGCAGGCGACGCCGTTCACGCAGGCGGTCGCCACCAACATCGCCCCAGAGACCTCCACCGAGCGCGAGGCGGGCGTCAAGATCAACCTCTGGGACCAGCTCACAGGCACCCTCGCAGCCTTTGACATTCAGCGCCAAAATGTGCCCGTAACAGCCGGAGTAGGCATCGTCGCCCTGTCGGCGCAAGAATCTCGGGGGTACGAGGCCGACCTTGTCTGGCAGCCGAATAAAAATTGGAAGTTCCTGGCAAGCTACGGCCATACGAATGTCGTGTTCTCAGACGCCAACATGGGCGTTCCGGCGGGCAATTTCGTTCCCGGCGTGCCGGAAGATTCTGGCCGCATCTGGGCCAACTACTCATTTGACGGCAGACTGACCGGGTTGAAAGTCGGCGCCGGCGTCTACATCGCGTCCTCGCAATACGTCGACAACGCCAACCTGTACAAGGCGAACGGCTACTTCACCGTTGACTCCTCGGCAAGCTACCAGTGGAAGAATTACACGGCGTCGATTTCTATCAAGAACCTGACGGGAGAGAAGTACTTTGTAGCCTATCCGTGGTTCGGAGGCCAAGTCGCGCCGGGCGCTCCCCGGGAGTTCTTCGCAAAGCTTTCCGCCAAGTTTTGACGACGACTGCCAGCGCCCCAAACCTTCACGGCGAGGAGCCTGAAATGCCGATCACCCGGCGAGACCTCAGTAACCAAGCGCTGGCAATGGCCATTTTGGGCATGATGCGGGACGAGGCGACGATCAACTTGTGTACACGGCCTAACATTACAGCAGACCTCATCACATCGAAGCCACAGGAGTGGATGAATGATATCGAAACGAACCCTGCTTGCCGCTTCCGCTGTCGGCATCGCCGCGGCGGGCCTGCGCGCCGCTTCTGCCGCCGAAGGCGCGCATCAGCTTCGCGCCGATGACGGCATGTCGCAGGTACCGCCGAACTGGATAGGCAGGGAACAGATCGCGTTCCTGATCTATCCGGAGTTCACCGCGCTTGACATGGTTGGTGCGCACGCGATGTTGAGCGGCCTGCTCGGAGCGACAGTCCACACGGTCGGAAAGACACGTGAGATCGTCAAGAGTGACAACGGTCTGCAGTTCCAGCCTAGCGCCACGTTCGACGAATGCCCGCGCGACCTCGATGTCATCTGCGTCCCCGGCGGCGCCAACGGTACGCTGGCGGCCATGCAGAACGATGCCACGCTGCGCTTCCTGAAGGATCGGGGGTCGCGCGCCAAGTTTGTCACGTCGGTCTGCACGGGGTCCCTGCTGCTGGGCGCTGCGGGACTTCTGACCGGTTACAAGGCGACCTCGCATTGGGCGACCGTACCGTTGCTAAAGATCTTCGGAGCGGAGGCGATCGAGGGCAGGATCGTCCGCGACCGCAACAGGATCACGGCAGGCGGGGTCACAGCCGGGATCGACTTCGGGCTGTCGCTCGTCGGCCAGTTGCGCGATCGGCAATACGCGGAGGTGCTCCAGTTGATGACGCAATACGCGCCGGAGCCGCCTTACGACGCCGGGGCACCGGATAAGGCTCCTCCTGAGGTAACCAAAATGACGCGCGACATGTTCGTCGACTTCAACAATACGGCCGAAAAAATCGGACGTGCCGTCTATCCCAAGTATCGCGACGGCTGAGCACTCAGGGCGTCTTTTCCACTTATACTGACCTTGCCGCCGGTCTGCTGAGCGCCGAAGCGGCGTTGGAAGCTGCTCTGACATTACGAGGCGCTTTCAAACAATCGAGCGAACAAGAGAGTGATGGCCGGTATTATTACGGGATCATCACGAACGATCGCTACGGCTGTCTCGGTCATTTCCGCAAAGGGGCCTGTGCCAACGGACGTACCGTTCGCCGTGACGACATCGAGCGGCGCGTGCTGGCGGGTCTCACCGACAAGCTGGTGTCTCCCGAGGCCGTGGCGGCCGCGGTGCGTGCTTATGCCGAGGAAACCAATCGCCTGAACCATGAACGGCGAGCTCAAGCGGAAGCCAACCGGCGCGCCCTTGAGAAGATCGCGAGGGGCATCAAGGGGATCATGGATGCCATCGAGGATGGTATGTACCAACCGGCCATGAAGGCAAGAATGAGGGAGCTAGCAGGCTGTTGAAGAAGTCGGTAGCGAAGCGCTTCCTATCGTGATTCTCTAGGCCCGGGTTCAACTGGGGGGCGATGCGGGGAAGCGACGAACGGTCTGGCTCGCTTTTCAGTTATGTGGACCTGGAGGCTCGGGTTCGCGCAGACCATCCGCTGCGGGTGATACGAGACTTGGCGAATGCGGCGCTGGGCGACCTTTCTGGAGAGTTCGGCAAGCTCTATACGGACTTCAGTCGCCCATCGATCGCACCGGAGAAGTTGCTTCGGGCGGTGCTCCTCCAGGCGTTTTATGGAGTTCGGTCGGAACGGCATCTGATGGAACGGATAGAGTTCGATCTTCTGTTCCGCTGGTTCGTTGGGCTTGGGGTGGACGATGCGGTCTGGGACCATTCGACCTTCTCGAAGAACCGTGACCGGCTGCTCGAAGGCGAGATTGCGGCCAAGTTCCTGAACGCGCTGTTGGCGCAGCCAAAGGTCAAGCGTCTGCTGTCGAGCGATCACTTCTCGGTGGATCGTACGCTGATTGAAGCCTGGGCTTCGATCAAGAGCTTCCGGATGTCGTTTGCCATCTATCGCTGGAAGGGATTTGAACGGCCGATGGGGTTGCAGTGACCCGATCATCCTGTTGGCCTGTCCTGTTCCGACGAAATGTATTAGAAGCGATGCAGGAAGGAGATCGTTTATGGCTCTGGACCACCCGACTGCTGCGAGCCACGGCTTCCGTCTCGCCGTGGCCAAGCTGAGCATCGGGCAATTTCGCTTCATTGGGACGGCGGGCCTGTCGAGGCTTGCTGCACTGGCGCTCGCTCTGATCTTAACGGACGGGGTCTCTCACGCTGAAACGCCGGAAGAATGGATCGCTCTCGGCTCCCGCGTCCACGGCGGTTTCGGATCGTTCATTCCGCTCGGAATCAAGATCGGGCTCGACGCCGTCAATCGTCTTCACGCCAAGCCGCGCGAGCTGACCGTCCTCTATTACGACAGCGACGCATCGCCTTGCGCCTGCTTCGCGGATGGTGTCGCCATCGCGACTTACGCTTCCATTGGCCAGCGCACGCTTACGGTCGCGCCGGAAAAGGCGCCGGCGGGAGCTGCCGCCGTCATCGTCATTCGCCTACGCCAAGGAGGCGCGGGTTTTAAATACACCATTCCCGCGGCAGCTCTTGCGAAGTTGGGGCCAATGAACAAGAATCTCGATGCCCGCGGTCGGTACGATGCCGTGATGGCCGCCGATGATTTGTTCGACGTGGAGCTCGCGCCATAATATGCGGACATGATTGTGCACATGCAGATATGCGATCACTGTCCCCTGAGCGGACCAACGCTGCGATCGTGGCCTCGCCTTCTTGGGATCGCATTGGCTGCGAGATCGCAGGTATGCGCGTCAAGCGGGAGATCTTCAGGATTCAAATTGTGATCCGCGGGTCGGGGCTTTGCGGGTAAGACGTCGGCCCTTTCGCAACGCTTGCTTCGGCTGTCAGCGGAAGTGACCATCCCGGTTCGGCAGAAGCGAGGCTGGAGCCTAGCAGCGCCGGGAGTGCTTTCAAGGCACGCCGCACGATGCACGCCCTCCAAGGACATTTTCCTGCTCCTGTCGGGAATTATTCCCGATGTCTCCGGGAAAAGATCGGGGCTGTCCGGAGGGACACTGGCCTCCAGCGCTTTCTCAGTCTCGGAAGTCCGTCCTCGCTGCATCGTCATCTTGAAAGGTCGTAGAGAGGGGGGCACTCTCTTAGGCGTGTCACAGCATTTTGCCGGATTTGCCGTTACTTTGCCAAAGCGCGATGACACAGGAATGGGGTCGTCGTGCGCAATGATTTCTCGATCCGACAAACGGGCTGGCTTGAGAGTTGGGCAATCAAGGATACGCCTTCTGGCGCAACGACAGTCGACCAGATATGAGCAGGGTCGAGGCGCGCAGCGCGGGAGGAGCATATGGAACTGGACCGGGCGCAGACCCAGCAGCGAAGCAGAACACGGTACGGACGAGGCCTTTGGACATTGAGCCGGGAATTGCTCTTTGCCATCGCAGTATCGCTGGTGTCGTTCAGCGCTCTAGCCGAACAGCCCTCGGTCGATGCAGAGGGAGCGTCAAGACAACCCGTCGCATCGCCGGCGAGCCCGGGTCCCGCGAGTGACGATGGTCAACGCGTTCCTCCTCCTTCGGAGACGGCAGGACGACCGCTGCGCCCGGAACCACAACCGGCACTTTCGGCAGCTTCTTCCGCGTCGCCGGATGCTCGATCGGCCTCAACTGTGACAAGTGCAATCGGCGCCTTGCCCGATGCACTGTCGCCCTGGGGGATGTTCGTCCAGGCTGACGTCGTGGTGAAGGCGGTCATGATCGGTCTGGCACTGGCGTCGGTGGCGACCTGGACCGTTCTTGTCGTCAAGACCATTCAGTTGCGAGCAGCGAAGCGTGAGGGGCGCCGCGCGCTGGCCATCGTTCTCTCGGCACGTTCGCTGCTCGATGCAGGCCGCCAGCTCGCGGACCAGAGAAACGCCGTGGGTCGCCTTCTTGCCGCAGCCGAGGACGAGATCGAGAAGTCACGAGGACTGCCCCCGGACGGCATCAAGGAACGAATCGCCTGGCAACTCGAGCGGATGGAGGCCGCAGCTGCGCAACGGATCGGCCGCGGTATGGGCGTCCTCGCAACCGTCGGGGCAGTGGCTCCGTTCGTCGGTCTCTTCGGCACGGTGTGGGGTATCATGAACAGCTTCATAGGCATTTCACGCGCCCACACCACGAATCTCGCGGTTGTCGCGCCGGGTATCGCCGAGGCGCTGTTGGCGACTGCTCTCGGTCTCGTAGCGGCAATCCCCGCCGTGGTGATTTACAACGCCTTCGCGCGCTCTACCGGCACTTATCGGTCGGTGCTTGCGGATTCGTCAGTCGCGATCCTGCGCTTGCTGAGCCGCGACCTCGACCGCAGCGCCTTGTCGATCGATGTCAGGCGCGGCCCGCGGACAGCGGACGGGACAGTGTTGTCGATTGCTGATTCGGCGGAGTGAGACATGGCGATCCGGCTCGCCAAGCGCGACGAGGAGTACGCGGAGTCACACGAGATCAATGTGACGCCGTTCATCGACGTCATGCTGGTTCTCCTCATCATCTTCATGGTCGCGGCGCCCCTTGCGACGATCGATGTGCCGGTCAACCTGCCGTCGGCTTCCGCCGAGCCTCCCGCCCGGCCGGACAAACCGATCTTCGTGACCTTCAAGGCAGACCACTCGCTCGCGGTTGGTGACGAAGAGGTCACCCGCGCGAACCTTGCTGCGGCACTCGATGCCATAACCGGGGCCGATCGCAGCCAGCGGGTGCTGTTGCGCGCCGACCAGGCCCTGTCCTATGGCGAGGTAATGGAGCTGATGAACCTGCTGCGGAACGCAGGCTATGTGAAAGTGGCGCTGGTTGCGCTGGAAATTCGGAGCGGGCCGTGAGCGTGCTGACGGTCGATCCCTACGATCGGGAACAGGCCGAGGAGGCCGCGCTGTGGACTGTGGCCGCACTTGCGGTTGCCGCTCTTCATGTCGGCTTGGCCGTAGCCTATCTGCTTCTTAAGCCCGCGCCCGAAGGGCAGGCAGAGGCGCCGGCGATCGATGTCGCCTTCATGCCGGCTTCAAGCGCGCCCGCCGCGGCGGCCCCCGAAGCGCCGCCGGCTGAACCGACGCCGCGGGTCGAGCAGTCCGATCTGCCGCCGCCCAAAAACGAGCCTGTCGAGAGCAGAGAAGCTGTCACCGAGCCCGAGCCGCCCCCGGTGAAGATAGAATCGGTGCCGTCTCCTCAGGCGGTTCCGCCGCCCGTCGCGCTGCAGGCGCCTGAGGCCGCAGCGGAGCCCTTGCAGCCCGATCAGGCCGTGGTCATGCCTCCTCCTCCGGCCAAGCCCGTGGAGCCGACACCGCAAGCGAAGACCGAGAAGGTCCCCGAGCGGTCTTCGCAAAAGCCAACGGTCGATGAAAAGGCCGAAAGAGAGAAGACCGGGAAAGAGAAACACAAGACGGCGCCGCCGAAGCCAGCGGCGGCGCCGTCGAGCAAGCCCGCCCAGCTTGCCATGGCCCCCAATCGCGGTGTCGACAGCGAGGGCGCGAGGGCTGGTCGTGCATCGTGGGAAAGCGAAGTCAGAGCCCGAATTAGCCGCTATGCCGCCTATCCCAACGGCGGCAGGGACAGCGGCACCGTGAGTGTGGGCGTCACCATCGATCGCAACGGCCGACTGTTGTCGCGGCGGCTCGCCGGCAGCTCGGGTTCGGCAATGCTCG
>Ga0335085_10011922_pt1 | contig 12840 bp, 14 predicted proteins | sample Lox_Sample_45_FD_206712 | JGI IMG/M metagenome (GOLD analysis project Ga0335085, IMG submission 206712) | Soil microbial communities from Loxahatchee National Wildlife Refuge, Florida, United States - Lox_Sample_4.5 | ecosystem: Environmental > Terrestrial > Soil > Wetlands | place: USA...
GCCGGGGGCCAGGATCTCGCTGCCGCGGCGCACGTCCTCGCCCGCCTTGCGGCGGTTGGCGCCGCGCTTGATGCCCGGGCGGATCACGATCTCCGGGCCGTCGAGGCGGCAATCCTCCTGCATCATCACGGTGTCCGGGCCGCCCGCCCCATCGGCGCCGGACGGCATGACCGCGCCGGTGAAGACCCGGATGGCTTCGCCGCGTTTCACCGACCGGCCGAGCGGGTGACCGGCGGCGGCGCGCCCCGTGACGAGCAGGCGCGTCTCGGCGTCGCGGTTCAGATCGTCGAAATAGACCGCATAGCCGTCGACGGCAGAGTTGTCATGCGGCGGCACGTTCATCGGCGCGACGACCGGTGCGGCCAGGATGCGATCGACGCAGCGGTCGAGCGGCAGGCTACCGCTCTCCACGACCGTCACCAGCTTGCCGAGCAGCAGATCGAGCGCGGCGCCGAGCGTCATCAGCGGTCCGCCGGCGGCGAAGCAATCGTCGGTCAGCTGTGCCATGATCCCAGCACGCGATGACTATCATGCCCGGGCTTGACCCGGGCATCCACGCGGCGATGGCACCAACAATCGGTTGCTAGGCATCGCCGGGTCAAGCCCGGCGATGACAGTTTGAGTCTAGCTTCGTGCATCTGCGTTGATCTGCGCTCTGTTCTTCTCAAGGCCTGCAAGTCCGCAATGGCCGATGATGAAATCGGCAATCCCCGGAATGTCGTCGATCGAAATGACGGGCAGCGGTGCCTGTGGGAGCGGCACGTCGCTGGCGACGGCGACGATGTGGGGATCGTCGGGGTGGAGCAGGGGCTTGCCATTGACTTGGCGATAGATCTCAAGCTTCGGGTGGGGCTCGCGCTTGAAGCCCTCGATGAGCAGCAGGTCGACGGGCGTCATCTGCCGCACGAGCTCGGCCGCCGGGGGCTCGGGCGCGCCGCGATGCTCGTGCATCAGCGCCCAGCGGCTGGCCGAGGCCACCAGCACCTCGGTGGCGCCGGCCATGCGGTGGACGTACGAATCCTTGCCGGGCTGATCGATATCGAAGCTGTGGTGGGCGTGCTTCATGGTGGAGACCGTGAGGCCGCGGCCGATCAGCTCCGGCAGCAGCCGCGCCGTCAGCGTGGTCTTCCCGCTGCCGCTCCACCCGGCCAGGCCGAAGATCTTCATGGTCGCGCCATCCTCGGCCGAATCTCGGCAGGAAGGCGGGGTAAGTCAATCGCTGACAGGGCTGGATAAGAATCGCATAGTGCCCGTCATGCAGGACGACGATGTCTGGGACAGCGAAACGGCCAGTAGCTATGACACGCCCGGCGTCGGAATGTTCTCGGCCGGCGTGCTGGGGCCAACCGTCGACCGATTGGCCGAACTCGCAGGGGACGGGCGAGCGCTTGAATTCGCGATCGGAACCGGTCGCGTGGCCGTACCCCTCAACGAACGTGGGATTCCCGTAGTCGGGATCGAGAAATCGCCTGCGATGGTCGCTCGGTTGCGCACCAAAGCCGACGAGGCAACGATTCCCGTCGTGCTCGGTGACATGGCCACAGCCATCGCGCCAGGGAGCTATACGCTCGTCTACCTCGTCTACAACACGATATCGAACTTGCTGACACAAGCCGAGCAGGTCATGTGCTTTCGCAACGCAGCCCGCCATCTGACGCCCGGCGGACGGTTCGTGGTCGAGCTTTGCGTGCCCGAGCTTCGCAAGCTGACACCCGGTCAGCAGGCCGTGGTCTGGCAGTCGGAGCCGGGCTATATCGGCCTCGACACCTACGATGTGCTGCGCCAGCAGGTGGTATCGCACCATTTCACATTTGGTGAAGATCGGCAGGCTCGGCTGTTCCGCTCCCCTCACCGCTACATCTGGCCTGCGGAGCTGGATCTTATGGCCCAGTTGGCCGGATTTGAACGCGAGAGCCGGGATGCGGATTGGGCCGGGGCCGCCTTCACTGCGGAATCGCGCTCGCACGTCTCCGTCTACCGCCTTTCGGATCGTTAGTCTCTAGAGATCGGCGCGTCTGGTCCGGGTCGGGATGCAGACGTTCAAACTGAGCCATTGCCCGCGACTATGACGCCGGCGTTCCCTGAGCCGCCGGCCGGGCCATTTGCACGATCACGCCGGGGACGGGTATATCCCAGCGGTCCGTCCCCCCGTGGCGAGCAGCACCATGCCGATTCTCCTCACCGGCGCCGCCGGCTTCATCGGCTACCATGTCAGCCAGGCCCTGCTGGCGCGCGGCGACGCCGTCATCGGCGTCGACAACCTGAACGACTACTACGACGTGGCGCTGAAGGAGGCGCGGCTGGCCCGGCTGCGGGAGCAGCCCGGCTTCAGCTTCCGGCGCGCCGACATCGCGGAGCGCGCCGCCGTCGAGGAGTTGACCGCGCGCCACCCGGACATCGACGGTATCGTCCATCTGGCGGCGCAGGCCGGCGTGCGCTATTCGCTGGTCAATCCGTTCGCCTACACGGAGTCGAACATCACCGGTCATCTGGTGATGCTGGAGGCGGCGCGCCGGCTGCCCAAGCTCGCGCACATGGTCTACGCCAGCTCATCGTCGGTCTATGGCGGCAACACGAAGCTGCCCTTCTCGATCGACGATCCCGTGGAGCAGCCGATCTCGCTCTATGCCGCGACCAAGCGGGCGGGCGAGCTGATGGCCTACAACTACAGCCATCTCTTCGCCCTGCCGCTCACCGGCCTGCGCTTCTTCACGGTCTACGGGCCGTGGGGCAGGCCGGACATGTCGGCCTTCCTGTTCACCAAGGCGATCCTGGGGAGCGAGCCGATCAAGGTCTTCAACAACGGCGACATGCGCCGCGACTTCACCTTCATCGACGACATCGTCGCCGGCGTGCTGGCGGCGCTCGACCGTCCGCCGGCGGTGGGCGACGGGCAGCCGCCCCACCGTCTCTACAATCTCGGCAACCATCGCAGCGAGCCGCTCATGCGCTTCATCGAAGTGATCGAGCGGGCCTGCAACAGAAAGGCGCGGATCGAGTTCGCGCCGCTGCAGCCCGGGGACGTGCGGGAGACCTATGCCGATATCGAGGCGTCGACGCGTGACCTCGGCTTCCTGCCGCGCGTGGCGATCGACGAGGGCATTCCGCGCTTCGTGACGTGGTTCCGCGAGTACTACGGTCTGCAGTCGGGCTAGACGCAGAGCGCGTCGATCAGGCTGCGGAAATCCGACACCCGGTCGTTCGCGAAGTAGTAGAGGCCGGCGTTCATCAGGAGCACGATGAGGAACACCGACAGCAGGATCCACAGGAAATCGGTGCCCGTGAACTCGCGCCCGGGCGGCGTGCCCGCGTCACGCGCCGGGGCCGTTGAAGACGGTCTCGTGCTCATTGGTCTCTCCTGAACTCCGGTTGCGGACCACGAATTCGACGTGCAGCGGATTGGCGCGCGCCGCGTCGGGCTCCGCCCGCAGCAGCACGCGGAACGTGCCGACATCGTCGCCGGGGACCGGCAGGGCATAGCCGTCGGCGCCGGGCTGGTAGCCGATCACGCTGAGCTGCGCGCTCGGCAGGCCATCGACGGCCAGCGCGTAGGTCTGCCGCGTGCGGTCCTTGTTGAGGATCTTCAAGGTATAGGCATTCTGGATGCCGCCGTCGCGCAGCTGCACGAATAGCGGCGCGCGATCGGGCTGCACCGTCACTTGAAGGTGCGCGCGCGTCGACAGGAAGAACAGCATGACGCATGCGACGACCACGAGCAGCGTCATGTAGATCAGCGTGCGCGGCCGCAGGAAGTGCAGGCGCGGCGGCTTTCCCTGCTCGCGGGCAGCCTGGTTGCTCAGGGAATCGTAGGTGATGAGGTCCTTCGGCCAGCCCATCTTGCCCATGACGCTGTTGCAGGCGTCGATGCACAGGCCGCATCCGATGCAGTCGAGCTGCTGCCCGCTGCGGATGTCGATGCCGGTCGGACAGACGCGCACGCACAGTCCGCAATCGATGCAATGGCCGCGTCCCTCCGGCGACTGGCCGGCCTTGGCATGGGCGCGCGGCTCGCCGCGCCAGGCCTCGTAGGTGACGAGCATCGTGTGCTCGTCGAACATCGCGCCCTGGATGCGCGGCCACGGGCACATGTAGATGCAGACCTGCTCGCGCGCCCAGCCGGCCAGCAGATAGGTCGTGGCGGTGAACAGGCCGATGAAGCCGTAGACCGTCGGACCGGCCTGGCCGGTGAAGACATTTGCCACGACGGTCGGCGCATCGTTGAAATACATGATCCAGGCGCCGCCGGTGACAAAGGCGATGGCCAGCCACGCCAGATGCTTCGCAATCTTCTTGCCGGCCTTGCCGGCGGACATCGGCGCCTGGTCGAGCTTCATGCGTCTGTTGCGGTCGCCCTCGATCAGGCGCTCGACCCACATGAAGAGATCGGTCCAGACGGTCTGTGGGCAGGTGAAGCCGCACCAGACGCGGCCGGCGAGGGATGTGACGAAGAACAGCCCGATCGCCGCGAGGATGAGAATCCCGGCCAGGTAATAGACCTCCTGCGGCCAGATCTCGATCCAGAAGAAGTAGGCGCGGCGGCCCGGCATATCCACCAGGATCGCCTGGTTGGGCGCGTTCGGCCCGCGATCCCAGCGCAGCCAGGGGGCAAGATAGTAGATCGCCAGGAGGACCGTCAGGACCGTCCACTTGATCTTGCGGAACTGCCCGCTGATGCGCTGCGGATAGACCTTGACCCGGTCGGCGTAGAGCGGCTGTTGCGGCGGCTCGAACTCGCCGCGATCAATGGTGTCTTCCGCAACCGCCACCGCCGGCCTCGCTGTCTCACTGGCCGCCGCCCAGCGAATGGACGTAGACGGCCAGCATCTTGATCGTAGCGTCGTCGAGGCGGCCCTCCCAGGTCGGCATCACGCCCTGATGCGGATTGGTGACCTGCGCCACGACGGCGGCCATCGTATTGCCGTAGAGCCAGATCTTGTCCTTCAGGCTGGGCGCGCCGAGCTCCATATTGCCGGCGCCGTCCTCGCCGTGACAGGCGGCGCAGTTGTCCGCGAAGATTTGTTTGCCGCGGCCGGCCGCGTCTTTGTCGACGGCTTCGCCCGACAAGGACAGGGCATATGCGGCGACATCGTTGATCTGCTCTGGCGTGAGCACCTGATCGACGCCGAACTTCGGCATCTCCGATTGGCGCGTCTCGGGACTGGTGCTGCGGATGCCGTAGCGGATCGTGCGCTCGATGTTGGCGAGATCGCCACCCCACAGCCAATCGTCGTCGGCAAGCACGGGATAGCCGTGTCCGCCTTGGCCGCCGGCGCCATGACAGGGCGCACAGTTTACGGCGAACACCGAGCGGCCGCCCGCGATCGAGTAGCTGAGGAGTTGCGGATCGCTGGAGATCTGCTCCACCGACAGCTTCGTCAGCTGCTCCGTTTGTTGCGCGCGCGCCGCAGCCGCCTTCTCCAGCTGCTCCGTCACATCGGCGCGCGACGAGTAGCCGAACAGGCCGCGCGTGTAGTCGGTCACCAGCGGCCAGGCCGGATAGACGACCCAATAGCCGATCCCCCAGATGATGGTGGCGTAGAAGACATAGACCCACCAGCTCGGCAGCGGCGTGTTCAGCTCCTTGATGCCGTCCCAGATATGGCCGGTCGTCTTGCGGCCGGATACGTCGTCGTGCTCGATGGAGCCACTCATGATCTCGCCTCATCCTCGTCGTCGTGCAGGGGAATGTCTGCGTACTTCTGGAACCGCTCGCGGCTGCCAGGCCAGAGCGCCCAGGCCAGGATGAGCAGAAACAGGACGATCGAGATCGTCATCCAGGTCATGTAGGCGTAGAACTGCATGTCTTCGGTCCACATGGTATCCTCGCAGGTCCCGCTGCTATTTCTTGGCGTCGTTGCCGAGGCTGTAGGTCGAGAAGTCCGCCATCGTCCCGAGCACCTGGAGATAGGCGACCAGGGCATCCATCTCGGTGAGCCGCTTCGGGTCGCCGTCGAAGTCGGCGACCACCGCCTTGGGATAGCGTTGCAGCAGCGCGGCCGTGTCGGCGTCGGGATTGGCCTGGGCGTTCAGATCGGCCGTCGCGTTCGCGATCATCGCGTCGTCATAGGGCACGCCGAGCGTGCGCAGCGTGCGCAGGTGATCGGCGACCTCCGCGAAGTCGAGCGTGTGCTCGACCAGGAACGGATAGGACGGCATGACCGATCCGGGCACGACGGAGCGCGGGTCGACCAGATGGGCGACGTGCCAGTCGTTCGAATACTTGCCGCCGACGCGCGCCAGATCCGGCCCGGTGCGTTTCGAGCCCCACTGGAACGGATGGTCGTACTTGCTTTCGGCGGCGATGCTGTAGTGGCCGTAGCGGTCGACCTCGTCCCGGAAGGTGCGGATCTGCTGGCTGTGGCAGAGGTAGCAGCCCTCACGAATGTAGATGTTGCGGCCGGCGAGCTCGAGCGGCGAGTAGGGACGGATGCCCTTCACGTCCTCGATGGTCTGTCCGATCGTGAAGAGCGGCACCATCTCGACCAGGCCGCCGATCGAGACGGCGACGAGGATGCCGACCAGGAGCAGCAGGGAGTTCTTTTCGATGGTTTCGTGACGGAACGCCATGGCTGTCTCCCTATTCCGCGGGCGTGGTCGCCGGTTGACCGGCGGCAACCCGCGCCGGCTCGGCGACGTCGCCGCGGATCGTGCGCCAGAGGTTGTAGGCCATGATCAGCGCGCCCAGCAGGAACAGGACCCCGCCGAGGGCGCGGATGACGTAGAAGGGATGCATGGCCTCGACGGTTTCGATGAACGAGTACTGCAGGAAGCCCTGATCGTCGTAGGTCCGCCACATCAGGCCCTGCATGATGCCGGATACCCACATCGCCGTGATGTAGAGCACGATGCCGATGGTGGCGATCCAGAAGTGGTAGTTGACGAGCCGCAGGCTGTAGAGCCCCTGGCGCTTCCACAGCACGGGCACGAGGTGGTAGAGCGCGCCGAAGCTCACGAAGGCGACCCAGCCGAGCGCGCCCGAATGGACGTGCCCGATCGTCCAGTCGGTGTAGTGGCTGAGGGCGTTCACCGAGCGGATCGACATCATCGGCCCCTCGAAGGTCGACATGCCGTAGAAGGCCACGGAGGTGACGAGCATGCGCAGGACCGGATCGGTGCGCAGCTTGTCCCAGGCGCCCGAGAGCGTCATGAGGCCGTTGATCATGCCGCCCCAGGACGGCATCCACAGGATGATCGAGAAGGTCATGCCGAGCGTCTGCGTCCAGTCGGGCAGCGCCGTGTAGAGAAGATGATGCGGGCCGGCCCAGATGTAGAGGAAGATCAGCGCCCAGAAGTGGACGATGGACAGGCGATAGGAGTAGACCGGGCGCCCGGCGCGCTTCGGGATAAAGTAGTACATGATGCCGAGGAAGCCGGCGGTGAGGAAGAAGCCGACGGCGTTATGTCCATACCACCATTGCAGCATCGCATCCTGGACTCCCGACAGCGCCGAATAGCTCTTGGCGCCGAAGAGCGAGACCGGGAGCGAGATGTTGTTGCCGATGTGCAGCATCGCGATGGTGACGATGAACGCCAGGTAGAACCAGTTCGCGACGAAGATGTGCGGCTCCTTCCGCCGCATCAGCGTTCCCAGATAGACGACGAGGTAGACGACCCAGACGATGGTCAGCCAGAGGTCGGTGTACCACTCGGGCTCGGCGTACTCTTTGCCCTCCGTGATGCCCATCACGTAGCCGGAGGCGGCCAGCACGATGAACAGCTGGTAGCCCCAGAAGAGGAACTCCGCGACCGCCGGGCCGCCGAACAGGCTGGCGCGGGAGGTGCGCTGCACGACGTAAAGCGAAGTGGCGAACAGGACGTTGCCGCCGAAGGCGAAGATGGCGGCCGAGGTGTGCACCGGCCGCAGGCGGCCGAACGTCGTCCATTCGAGACCAAGGTTCAGCACGGGAAAGGCCAGCTGAAGCGCGATGACGACGCCGACCAGGAAGGCGACGACACCCCAGAATGCCGCCGCCACGGTGAACTTCCGGATGACCGCCTCGTTGTAGCCGGCATGCTCGGCTTCGGCGCCGAGCGACAGGGCTGTAACCGTCATGGGGTGACCTTTCCGATCAGGCCGTGTCCGGCCGTTGCAACATCCGACTCGCGCTCGCCCGCGCTACCGGCCCGGTCGCGCGCGTCGAAGCCCTGCTTCATCTGCGCGAACACGTAGATGACGGCGAAGCCGGCGAGGCCCAGGCCGAAGACATAGATGCCGCGGTCATGCGCATTGGCCGCGAAGAAGAGGCCGACGACGCCGAGGATTCCGACCACGCCGCTGGCAATCCATTTCAGAGTTCCGTCCATGGGGCGATCACCGAGATGTTGACGATCAATGCGAATCGGGGGCGACGAGGTCGCGATAGGCATGCCAGCTGGCATGCCCGACCAGCGGAAGCGTCACCGCCAGGCCGAGATAGAAGGTGACGAGGCCCGCCCCCGTGAAGACCGCGATCAGCGCGCCCCACCCGATCATGACGCGCCAGTTGCGCAGGACCGCGGCGAAGCTGGTGAGGATTGCGCCGAGCACGCCGATATCGCGATCGAGCAGCGCCGGGAGGGCGACCGCGGTCATGGCGAACACGAAGGCCGCGAGCGCGCCGCCGACGGCGATGCCGACGATCAGGAACGGGATGCCGTCGATCGAGAACAGCAGCGTCGTGACCAAATGCTCCCAGGAGGGCGGCGCCGGTCCGAAGAACAGGGCGAAGATCAGGAACGCCAGCCAGATCCAGGCCAGCAGCACGAGCGTGACCACCAGACCCATCGTCGCGATCGGGCCGCGGTGGCTGCTCCAGGCGGCGAGCGAAACGGCGAGGGTCACCCGCTGTCCCTGCTCCAGCCGGCGGCTGACCTCGTAGAGACCGACGGCAATGACGGGACCGACCAGCATGAATCCGGCCGCGAGCGGCAACACCAGGTAGAACAGGCCGAAGAGCCACAGTCCCCAGGTCAGCAGGAAGCTGATCACGACGAAGGCGGCGCCATAGCTCAGGCTCACCGCCGGCACGCGGCGCAGGTCGCGCCAGCCGGCCGTCAGCCAACGCCAGGGCGCCTCGACGTCGACGCGCCGCACCGGAAGAACCAATGACTGGGACGCCCCTGCGATATCCGCCATGACCGACTGCGACAAGCCATTCGACCGGGGCGCGCCCCGGACGTGGAAAAATCCCCGTTGATCAAGAACTAGGGCGTCATCTCCGGGGGCGCTTTGATCTGTGTCAACTGGGTAAATTCCTTGTTCCCGGGATGTTCGGCGTTTGCCGGCCGCTGACCGCGCGTACTACCTTCTGCGTTCGCGTGTCCTGGGGAGGGAGTGCCGATGGCGCGAAAATCCGCGAACCGCATCGATATCGACCGCTTCCGCGTGCCCGCCGGCGGCAAGCGATTTCGCCTGAAGGACGTCGATCCCGACAGCAAGCACGGCCTGCCGGACCGCGCGCGGGCCGAACGCGACATGGCCGATGATGTCGCGCGCATCGATGTCCTGCAGGAGCTGATGTACGCGCAGGGCAAGCACGCGCTGCTCTGCGTCTTCCAGGCGGTCGACTCCGGCGGCAAGGACGGCACGATCCGCAAGGTGTTCGGCGACGTCGACCCGATGGGCATCACCTCCATCAGCTTCAAGGCGCCGAGCGCCACCGAGCAAGTGCACGACTACCTCTGGCGCGTGCACAAGGCGGTGCCCGGGCGCGGCTATCTCGGCATCTTCAACCGCTCGCACTACGAAGAGGTGCTGATCGTGCGCGTGCACGGCCTGGCGTCGCCCGCCGAGATCGAGCAGCGCTACGAGCAGATCAACACCTTCGAGAAATACCTGACGGAGAACGCCATCACGATTCTCAAGTTCTACCTCCACATTTCCAAGGACGAGCAGAAGCAGCGCCTGCAGGAGCGCATCGCCGACCCGAAGAAGCGCTGGAAGTTCAGGCCCGGCGATCTCGAGGAACGCGCCTGGTGGGACCACTACATGGAGGCCTACGACATCGCGCTGCGCCGCTGCAGTACGCCGTGGGCGCCCTGGTACGTGATTCCGGCCAACCGCAACTGGTATCGCAATGCCCTGGTGGCCCGCATCATCCGGCGGACGCTGGAGGGCATGAACCTCAAGTACCCGAAGCCGAGCGGGGATTTCTCGAAGCTCGTGGTCGAGTAGCGCCGGTCGCCCGCGGCGGCGCGCTCAGCGCGGCCGGAACGCGACGTGGTTGTCCCATTGGCCGCCGGCCAGGGCGGCGCAGTCCATCGTCTGAGCGCGCCGCGGCCCGGGGCAGCTCACGCGCTCGACCGTGCCGGTGCCGCCCGTCAGCAGGAACTCGCCGGCCCCTGACGTGCGGCTGATGCCGCAGCCGTCGGCGATGTCGATGCCGCCGGCAAAGGCCCCGCTCTCGGAATCCCAGAACAACACGACGTTGCCGCGCGGCGCCGAGGCCGCCAGCCAGCGCCCGCTCGCGTCGGCCGCGACGCTGCCGATGTACTGGCGCACGCGCGTCGCGTACTCCTCCGGCATGTCCAGCAGCCGCACGCCGCCGTCCGCGGCCAGGATCCCCACGAGCGGCACGTCGTCCGCCGGCGAACCCTGATATTGCATGCCGAAGGCGACGGCTCCGCCGGACAGCAGGGCGAGGTGACGGATCGAGAGCTGGTGCAGCTCGGGGCTCAGCCGCACCTGGCGCTGCAGCGACCCGTCGGCGGCGTCGATCAGCGCCAGCGACGGCTGCATGACGTCGATGTTCAGCGGGGCGCGCCCGCTGTCCGGGTTGATGAGGATGCCGCCGTTGGCGACCGCCAGCGTGCGCCTATCGGCCGACCACAGCAGCTCGTGCGGGCCGATCCCGTGCGTGCGGAAGTCGCCGGCGATCCGGTAGCCGTCGTCGACGGCGCGCACGGAGACGAAGCCCTCCTCGCGGTCGGCGTCGTCCTCGGTCAGCAGGAGCCGGCGGCCGTCGGCCGAGAACACGGCGTGGCCGGCGAAGGTCCGGCCGGGCATCGCGGCGAGCCGCTGTGCAACCGTGCGCTGCGCCAGATCGATGACGACCGCGAAGGTGCCGGGCCGGCGCGCCACGGCGACGCACTGCGCGCCGTCTGGCCGCACCGCGATGGCGTGGCAGCGCGCCGGCAGATCGCAGTCGACCAGGATTTCGCCGCCGCCGTCGAAGCCGACGGTCTGGTAGCGGCCCGTGCCGGCCGCCCGCCCGCTGAAGAAGGTCTCGTCCGAGCGCGCGGCCATGCCGGCCGCCGGGCCGCCCTGCGCCCCCAGCAGGACGGCCGCGGACCCCGCGAGGAATCGTCGCCGATCAATCGCCATCGAGCGCATTGAACCCCACGGTCAGGCCGATCGCGGACGGCAGCTGCTGTCCCACGAGATCGCGCAGATGCCGGATGTCGGTCAGCAGCGCCTCGACCTTCGGCCGTCCGCCGGAATCGGCCACGGCGGCGTCCAAGGGCATGGGCACCGCCGACAGCGACGACGCCGCGTCGACGAACGCCTCGATGATCTTCTCGTCCAGGCCGTCGCTATCGCCGCCCGCCGGCATGAGCGAGCGGAAGCCGGCGCTCCGGTCCTTGCCGTACATCGCCTGCGCGCTCGCGAGGTTGAGCCCGACGTTGCGCAGCGAGCGCCCGCTGCGCCAGCTCTCCGCGAGCTTCGGCTTCGGGTCCTGCAGCGACTGCCCCAGCGGGAGCGCGAGCTTCAGGTCGCCGACCAGCTGGAACAGCGTCAGCAGATCGGTGAACAGCTGCTGCGCCGTCTCCTTCGCCGAGGGCGGCAGGCCGTACTTGGCAGCGGGCTCAGTGGATCTGGCCATCATCTCGATCACCACAGCCCACTCCGCCACGAGTTGGCCGGCAATCTTCGTCAGATTGTGGGCGACGGCGGAGCCATAGGCGCAGCGGTAGACGGCGGTTTGATCCGCAGACAGAAATGCCTGGTCGGGATCATCCCCGCCATACAGCAGGAGCTGCAAGGCCGGGAAACCCTGAACAGCGACGCTGGCCACGGCAATACGATCGGGTGCCAGCGCCGCGGTGTCGCCGGACTGCAACAGCGCGGCGACCTGCCTGGCCACGGCGTTCTTGCGCTCGGGCCAGAAATAGATGCGATCAATGCGCGATTGCAGCGATGCTGGACCAGTGTGGACGTGCTGCAGGGGAATCCAGGCGTCCATTGCCGTCTGGAAGGCCCATCGCAATGTGCTCACTCCCTCCGCCGAAGGATGCTGACAGAACACGGTCCAAGTGCGCTCCTGAATAGCGGTTGCCGTTAATAGGGTTGTGTAGCGCGGCAGGAGATAGTCGCGTGCCATCGCCAGGTCGAACGCCCGGTAGCGAGCGTCATCGGCGGAAGAGTCGGCCTGCGCAGAGGGCGCCAGCGCGGCAATGGCCAGGAAGAACCAAAGGTGGGGGCGCCGCAGCAATGACATCACCGAGAGACCTCACAGGGATCGCAGGAACGCCAATAGGGCGTCCCATTCGGGGACCGTCAATGCCTTGGCGCGCGCGACGGCCCGTGCCGCCTCGCCGCCGTGCCAGAGGATGGCCTCCTCCAGCGAGCGGGCGCGGCCGTCATGCAGATAGGCCTTCGGACCCGCCGCGCGCTCGATCGTGCCGAGGCCCCAAAGCGGCGCGGTCCGCCATTCGCCGGCGGCGCCCGGCGCGTCGCGCAGCCCGTCGCCGAGATCGTGGAGCAGCAGATCGCTATAAGGCGAGATGACCTGCGACCCGCCGTCCGCCGCGGCGATCGTATAGGTCGGCCGGTGGCAGGCGGCGCAGCCGATGTCCGCGAAGATCGCGGCACCGCTCGCCGCTGTCGCCGAGCCCGTCTCGAGCCTCTCTGGCGCGCGCTCG
>Ga0335085_10011923_pt1 | contig 12840 bp, 9 predicted proteins | sample Lox_Sample_45_FD_206712 | JGI IMG/M metagenome (GOLD analysis project Ga0335085, IMG submission 206712) | Soil microbial communities from Loxahatchee National Wildlife Refuge, Florida, United States - Lox_Sample_4.5 | ecosystem: Environmental > Terrestrial > Soil > Wetlands | place: USA: Florida...
GGTCAACGCCTGCACGAACTGGTATGAAACGCCGCCGCCTGCGCACCGAGCGCTCGTTGATCATATCTTTGTCAAATATCACGCATTCCAAGCTCACAGAAATATCCCAGGACTCACCGACGACGGTAAGGTCGGTAGCCCAACACGGGTGGATCAGGGCTGCCGAGGTTGTGTTCGTCGGCAGGCGACAGCCCGAACAACTCCCCCCTGCGGTGATTCGGCCAGGTCAGTAATGGGCCGCCGGTAACCGACCGGTCCTCGGCGCGTCGTCCTCTCCGGGCGGCCGTTCCGGCTTGGGCAACATCAGCGCACGAACGGCCGAGCGAGGTCCGTACGGTCGCAGCATGCTGCTGGCCGGGCGTGGGCGCACATGCTGCGGCCACCAGAACCAGCGCCCAAGCAAGGTGGCCAGCGACGGTGTCATGAACGACCGCACAATTAGCGTGTCGAACAACAGACCCAGCGCGATCGTCGAACCCACCTGGGCCATCACCACCAGTGGGCTAAACGCGAACGTGGCCATGGTGGCGGCGAACACCAGACCTGCGGAGGTCACCACCGAGCCCGAACCCGCCATCGCACGGATCGTCCCCGTCTTGAGCCCGGCGTGGATTTCCTCCTTGAACCGCGATATCAGCAGCAGGTTGTAATCCGAGCCGACCGCCAGCATCAGGATGATCGCCATCGCCAGCACCATCCAGTGCAGCTTCATGCCTAGGATGTATTGCCACAAGAGCACGGAGAGCCCGAACGAGGCGCCCAGGGACAGCAACACCGTGCCAACGATCACGACGGCCGCCACTACGCTTCGGGTGATCACCAGCATGATGACGAAAATCAGTGTGGCCGCGGAAATTCCGGCGATCAACAGATCGATGTTGGAGCCGTCGTGCATGTCCTTATACGTCGCGGCGGTACCGCCGAGGTAGACCTTGGCGCCCTCCCAGGGCGTGCCCTTGATCGCCTCGTGCACGGCCTGTTTGATCGGTGCGATGTGGCTGATGCCTTCAGGAGACGCCGGGTCGCCTTCGTGCGAAATGATCAGCCGGACAGCGTGCCCGTCCGGCGATATGAACTGTTTGAGACCCCGCGCGAAATCCGGGCTCTGGAACGCCTCCGGCGGAAGGTAGAACGTGTCGTCGTTCTTCGCTCTATCGAAGGCATCCCCCTGTGCGGTGGCGTTGTCGGCCTGCGCTCTCGCCTGGGCGTTGAGACCCATAGTGGTCGCATAGTTCGACATGATGGTGTCGAGGTTGCGCTGCTGGCTCTCAATCTGCGGGGGTATCAACGCCACGAGCTTGGGCTGAATCCGGTCCAGCTTGTCCAGATTCGCACTGAGATTCACAATGTTCTCAGCCACCTGGTCAATTCCATCGAGCGCATTGAAAATGGACCGTAGCGCCCAGCAAATCGGAATGTCGTAGCAGTGTTTCTCCCAGTAGAAGTAGCTACGAATCGGCCGAAAGAAGTCGTCGAAAACAGCGATGTCGTCGCGCAACTGCGCGGTGATCAGCACCGTTTCTTTGGTGAGCCTGGTGGTTTCGTGCGTCGTGTTGCTGAGATCCTGGGTGACCTGCATCTGCTCACGCAGGGTTGCCATCGTCTTCCGCAGTTCGGCCGCCTGGTTCAGCAGGTTTTGCGCCTGCTGATCCTGATAGTGCTCGGTCTGAATTCGCCCCGCAGCTTGCGCACCCATCTGAAAACCGAGGCTGCTGTGGTCGAGTGGTGTGCCCAACGGTCGGGTGATGGTCTGTACCCGGCCGATACCGGGGATGTGGAAGACCGCCTTCGCGACCTTGTCCAGGACGAGGAAGTCGGCCGGGTTACGCAGGTCATGATCGGTCTCGATCATCAACAGCTCAGGATTGAGCCGAGCCTCGTTGAAGTGCTTGTCGGCGACCGCGTAACCGACGTTGGCCGGGGTGTCCGCCGGTAGGAAGTGACGATTGTCGTAGTCCGTTTTGTAGCCGGGCAGAGCGAGCAGGCCGATCAGGGCGATCGCGACCGTGACGGCGAACACCGGTGCGGGCCAGCGGACGATCGCGGTGCCGATCCGGCGCCAGCCCCGAGTCTGCAGCTTTCGCTTCGGGTCCAAGAGCTTGAAGAATGACGCCACGGTCAGCACCGCCGGGCCCAGCGTCAGCGCCGCGAGGACCGCGACCAGCATGCCGACGGCGCACGGTGCGCCCAATGACTGGAAATACGGTAACCGGCAGAAGCTCAAGCAGTACATCGCGCCGGCGATGGTCAGCCCCGACCCGAGTACGACATGCGCTGTGCTGTGAAACATGGTGTAGAACGCTTCTTCGCGGGTCTCGCCCAGCCCGCGGGCCTCGTGGTAGCGACCGACCACGAAAATCGCGTAGTCCGTTCCGGCGGCGATCGCCAGCAACACCAACAAATTGTTGGCGAAAGTGGAAAGCCCGATGATCCCGTTGTTGGCCAGCACCGCAACGACGCCTCGAGCTGCCAACAACTCGACGAAGACCATGAACAGCACGGCTAGGGTAGTGACGACCGAGCGATAGACGAAGAGCAACATCACCAGAATCACCAGGATCGTGATCATGGTGACTATCGCGACACCTTTCTCACCCGCGTGCGACTGGTCGGCGATCAGCGGACCCGCGCCGGTGACGTAGGCCTTGATTCCGGGCGGCGCGGGCACCGAGTCGACAATCTTGCGGACGGCGTCGGAGGACTCAGAGGCTAGGGCGCCGCCCATGTTGCCGGCGAGGTAGACCTGGACGTACGCGGCCTTCTGGTCGTGGCTCTGCGAGCCCGCCGCGGTCAGCGGATCACTCCAGAAATCCTGCACGTGCTGAACGTGTTTTTTGTCTTGCTCGACTCGCCTGACGATCTCGTCGTAGTAGGCGTGCGCCTCCGCCCCCAGCGGCTTGTCGCCCTCCAGCACGATCATTGCCGAGCTGTCTGAATCAAACTCTTTGAACGTCGACCCGACGCGCATCATCGACTGGAAGGATGTCGCGTCCGTCGGACTCATCGACACCGAGTGGTTCTTGGAGACGACCTCCAGCTGTGGCGCGACGGTGTTGGTGATGAAGACGATGCCCAACCACACCAGGACGATCGGCAGCGCCAGGCGGTGAATCATCCGCGGCAGGAACGGCGGGATCAGCGGCTGGTCGACGCGCGGCGGCGTCTCGGTGGTCTCGCTCACGCGGACTTGTCCAGGCAGTAGACGAAGGCATTCACCGTTTCGTCGGGGGGCGACTGATTCGGAGCCTTGATGACGTCGCCGCGCCCGTCGTTGTTATTGACGAGGAACCGGCAGGCGATCCAGCTGCCGTTGCCTTGCGCCAGCAGGTTGGCCGGAATCCCGGGCTTGGTTGACTTCAATTCTGTCTTCCACGGCAGGGGCACGTTGAGAGCCTGTTGAGGATGGGAGTTTTCGTCGAGGTAATTGATGGTCGCCGTGCTGCCCGGTGAACCCCAGACCTCGAGTGTGATCGTCTTGGGGTTGAACTGGTCAATAACGTCACCGGATGAGCCGCCACCGAACGAACCGCTGTGAACGCCGAAGACGCCGTGCAGTCGGTAGACGACGAATGCCGAAAGCACGACGACGGCCAAAACGGTGAGGATGATCCAGAACCGGCTGACGAGGCCCGACAGACCTCTGCGCTTGGCCGGCCGGCGGGTCGCTGTACTGCCCTCGCCGCCAGCAGAGTCCGGGGTCGTCAACGGCTCGGTCCTTGGCTCAGTCGTCGTCATGGGCGCGCTTTCCTACCATTGAGAGCCGCCAACTAATTAGCCCGCAATTCAACTTAGATACCCTAACCTAATGTAAAACCACCAAGAAATCTCGACGCTGTGCATCGAGCGTCGCTTCGACGCGCTGGTCATCGGGACCCCGGCAGCGAGCCGATGCAGGTCGCGGTGAGCACTCGACTCAGCGCGGAGGGGAACTCGATGTTCCACTCGGGTGGAAGTGCCTCGGGCTCCTCGGCGTAGGCGTCGGTGAGCCGCTCCGGCGGGTTGGCGATATGCCAGAAAGCGGCGGCCAGCGAATAGGAGGCGATCAAGATGTCGAAGGAGCCGGCGCGACCGAGCCCGGGCAACGCACGTTCGATCGCGTCGGCGAGCGCGACTGCGGCGGCGCTGATGGTCCGCCTGATCTCGACCACCCGGTCGACATCCACCTCGTGCTCGAGATGCAGGTGCAGATTGGCCAGCAGGTCACAGAACAGCGGGTCGGCGGCCAGACCCTGGGCGAGCGTCTCGGCGACGCGCGCCGGCGACATCGGACCAGGCTCGGCCAAGTGCTCGCACACCGTGGCCGACCACCGCACCCAGCCTTCGGCCGCCAGGTGCAGCAGCACCTCCTTGTGCGAGCTGAAGTAGCGGCGCACCGCGGAGTAGTGAATTCCGGCGCGGCCGGCGACGGCGGTCAACGTCACGGACGCGACACCGGTCTCGACGGCCAACGAGCGCGCGGCTTCGACGAGAGCCTCCGCACGCTGGCGTTTGTTCTCCTCGGTGCGTGCGCGCCGAAATGTGAGTTGCGCCACCGGCTGAGGATAACGCACATCGTGTGATTTGTATAACGCACACAATGTGATTTGCGCTGGTTAAGCGCTCTGCTTAGCCTCCGTTACGCACGTGATATGCGTTACACTGCAGGAGCCGCAAGTGAAAGGAGTTGACAGTTCCGGCTTAGGATAGCCAAGGTTTACTTCGTCATGAATCGGTTGGGCTCCGGCAACGTTGTCGTCGACTCAAGGTGACCGTGCGAGCCGTCCGCTTCTAGGGGCGACGGAGAAGTCCACGAAGTGGGGAAATACCGACCGGTGAAGGGGACTTGCAATTTTTAAGCTGCTGTCGCGGTTGTGGATTCCGCTTGTTGTCCTGGCGGTGGTACTGGTCGGGGGTTTCATCGTGTATCGGGTCCACGGCTACTTCGGCTCCGAAAAGCGCGAATCGTATGCCGACAGCAACCTGGGCAGCCCCAAGCCGTTCAACCCCAAGCGGATCACCTACGAGGTGTGGGGCCCCGCCGGAACTGTCGCCGACATCGCCTATTTCGATGTCAACGCCGACCCGCAGCGCGTCGACGGCGCGGTTTTGCCGTGGTCGCTGCATATCACCACCGACAAGGCGGCCATGATGGGAAACCTTGTGGCACAAGGCAATACCGATAGCATCGGCTGCCGCATCACGGTGGACAACGAAGTCAAGGCCGAGCGAGTCTCCAACGAGGTCAACGCCTACACCTTCTGCGTGGTGAAGTCCGCGTGAGTACCCCTGTCATCGGAGGTCCGCCCGACACCGCCCATGCCAATCGACCCTTCATCGCCAGGGCGATCCACACCCTAGCGCTGCCGATCATCCTATTCTGGATTGCGGTCGTGGTCCTCCTCGCTCTGTTCGTCCCCTCGCTCGAAATCGTCGGACAAGAGCGATCGGTGTCGCTGAGCCCGAATGACGCGCCGTCGTTCGTGGCCATGAAGCACATCGGCCGTGCCTTCGACGAGGGGAACACCGACAGTTCGGCGATGATCGTGCTGGAGGCTCGCTGCGACAAGACCGACCCGCAGCCGTGCGAGGAGAAGCCGCTCGGCGACGAGGCCCACACGTACTACAACAAACTGATTGTCAAGCTGCGCGCCGACAAGGTGCACGTCCTGAGCATCCAGGACTTCTGGGGTGATCCGCTGATGGCGGCGGGTGCACAGAGCAACGACGGCAAGTCGACGACCGTCCAGGTGAATCTGGCCGGCAACCAGGGCGAGCTGCTGGCAAACGACTCGGTCCAGGCCGTCCGCGAGATCGTCAAGAGCGTCAAACCGCCTCCCGGCGTCAAGGCCTACGTCACCGGGGTGTCGGCACTGGCCGCCGATCTGCACCACAGCGGCGACCGATCGATGCTCAAGATCACCGCAACCACGATCGCGGTCATCTTGGTGATGTTGATGTTCGTCTACCGCTCGCCGATCACGGTGTTTCTGCTGCTGGTCACGGTCGGCATCGAACTGAGCGTGGCGCGCGGTGCCGTCGCACTGGTCGGGCACAGCGGGCTGATCGGACTTTCCACCTTCGCGGTCAGCCTGCTGACGTCGCTGGCGATCGCGGCCGGTACCGATTACGGGATTTTCATCATCGGCCGCTATCAGGAGGCTCGTCAGGCCGGCGAGGACCGGGAAACGGCCTTCTACACCATGTACGAGGGCACCGCCCACGTCATTCTCGGCTCCGGGTTGACGATCGCCGGGGCGACGTTCTGCCTCGGCTTCGCCCGGATGCCTTACTTTCAGACGCTGGGCACTCCCTGCGCGATAGGCATGCTGGTCGCGGTGCTGGTCGCCCTCACGCTGGGCCCGGCGGTTCTGGTCGTCGGCAGCAAGTTCGGCCTGTTCGACCCGAAACGGCTGCTCAAGGTGCGCGGCTGGCGCCGGATCGGTACCGCGGTGGTGCGCTGGCCGCTGCCCATCCTGGCGGTCACCTGCGCCATCGCCCTGGTCGGTCTGCTCACCCTGCCCGGATACAAGCCCAGCTACAACGACCGGGCGTATCTACCTACCTTCATCCCCGCCAATGAGGGTTTCGCGGCCGCCGATCGGCACTTCAGCCAGGCCCGGATGAAGCCCGAGATCCTGATGATCGAGGCCGACCACGACATGCGTGATCCGGCGGACTTTTTGATCCTGGACAAGCTGGCCAAGGGCATCTTCCGGGTTCCGGGGATATCCCGCGTCCAGGCGATTACCAGGCCGGACGGGACGACGATGGATCACACGTCGATACCGTTCCAGCTGAGCATGCAAAGCGCCGGCCAGACGCAGACGATGAAGTTCCAGCGCGCCCGGATGGACGACATGCTGAAACAGGCCGACGAGATGACCAAGACGATCGCCCTGATGCAGCGCATGTATGGGCTGATGCAGCAAATGGTCGGCGTTACGCACAGGATGGTCGCCGACACCGAAGAAATGCAGCAGATCACCAATGATCTGCGCGATAAAATCGCGAATTTCGATGATTTCTGGCGCCCGATCCGCTCCTATTTCTATTGGGAAAAGCATTGTTACGATATTCCGCTCTGCTGGTCGACCAGATCGATATTCGATGCGATCGACGGCATCGATCAGATCGACGAGAAACTCGATACCTTGATCGGGGATATCAAGCAAATCGACGTGCTTATGCCGCAGATGGTCGAGCAATTCCCGCCCATGATCGAGACCATGGAGAGCATGCGGACCATGATGCTGAGCATGCACAGCACCATGGACGGGATCTTCAAGCAGATGGACGAAATGAGCGACAACTCGATGGCCATGGGCCACGCGTTCGACCAGTCCAAGAATGACGATTCGTTCTATCTGCCGCCCGAGGTTTTCAAGAACGCGGACTTCAAGCGCGCCATGAACAACTTCCTGTCCGCGGACGGGAAATCGGCCCGCTTCATCATCCTGCACCGGGGTGATCCCGCGTCGAACGAGGGCATCGCGAGCATCGACAAAATACGCACCGCGGCCGAGGAATCGCTCAAGGGAACGCCATTAGAGGACGCCAGGATCTACCTGGCCGGGACGGGCGCCGTCTTCAAGGACATTGCCGACGGCGCCAAATGGGACCTGCTGATTGCGGGAATTTCCTCGCTCTGCCTGATTTTCATCATCATGCTGATTCTCACCCGCGCGTTTGTGGCCGCCGCGGTCATCGTGGGTACGGTCGCAATTTCACTGGGCGCTTCCTTTGGCCTTTCCGTACTGTTCTGGCAGCATATTCTCGGCATCCCATTGCACTGGCTGGTGCTCGCGATGTCCGTCATCGTGCTCTTGGCGGTCGGGTCTGACTACAACCTGCTGTTGGTCTCCCGGTTCAAACAGGAAATACATGCCGGGCTGAACACCGGCATCATCCGTTCGATGGGCGGCACCGGCAAAGTCGTGACCAGCGCGGGCCTGGTGTTCGCCTTCACCATGGCGTCGATGGTGGTCAGCGATGTGCGGATGATCGGCCAGGTGGGCACCACCATCGGTCTGGGTCTGCTGTTCGACACGCTGATCGTGCGCGCCTTCATGACGCCGTCGATCGCCGCGTTGCTGGGCCGCTGGTTCTGGTGGCCGATGCGGGTGCGGACCCGACCGGCCCGGACCATGGCCGAGAAGGTCCACCCGCCGGCGCCGGATCGCTCCCTGGCGTACAGCGACTAGCGGAGGGCACCCCCGTCCGGCCGGCGAACGGCTCCGAATACTTGACGTGCAGCAGAAGTTTGAGCGCGCGATAGCCGTCATCGGTAGCGGAGTGGCCGGCCTGACCGCGGCTTACGTTCTGTCCGGGCAGGACCGGGTCACGTTGTATGAGGCCGACGTGCGACTGGGCGGCCACGCACACACCCACTTCGTCGATGACGGGGACGGCACGATCATGGGTGTCGACTCGGCGTTCCTGGTGCACAACGACCGGACCTATCCGACGCTGTGCCGGTTGTTCAGCGAACTCGGCATCGCCACCCAGGAGTCCGAGATGTCGATGTCGGTGCGCGCCGACGGCTCGGACGGCAAACCGGGACTCGAATATGCCGGAGCCCTCGGTGTACGGGGGCTCTTCGCCTGCCGGCAGTCGCTGCGGCCCCGCTATCTGCTGATGCTCACCGAGATCGTCCGCTTCCACCGCGCCGCACTTCGACTGCTGGCCGACTCGACCAGCGACGACCTGGAGACGCTGGAAGCCTTCCTGAGCCGGCACCGCTTCTCGTCGTACTTCGTCGACTACTTCATCACGCCCCTGGTGGCTGCGGTGTGGTCGTGCGCCGGCGACGACGCGTTGCGCTACCCGGCCCGTTACCTGTTCGTCTTCCTCAACCATCACGGCATGCTGTCGGTCTTCGGCTCACCGACGTGGCGCACCGTGACCGGAGGCTCGGCCAACTACGTGCAGGCCATCGCTTGTCGGCTCGACGAGGTGTCGACCGGAACACCGGTGCAGTCGCTGCGGCGGACGCCGGGTGGTGTGTTGGTGCAAGCCGGCGGCAGCCGGCCGCGGCTATTCGATGCCGCCGTCGTCGCCGTCCATCCCGACCAGGCGCTGCTGCTCCTCGACCAGCCCAACGCATGGGAGCGCCACGTCCTGGGCTCGATCCCCTACTCGACCAACCGCGCCCAGCTGCACACCGACGAGTCGGTGTTGCCCCGCCATCCCCGCGCCCGCGCCGCATGGAACTACCTGGTGACTCCCGGCGCGGACCACGTGGTGGTCAGCTATGACGTCAGCAGGCTGATGCGGCTGGCCGGCAACCGCCGGTATCTGGTCACGCTCGGCGGCGAAGAGCGCGTCGACCCTGGGTCGGTGATCGCCGAGATGACCTACAGCCACCCGTTGTACACGCCCGAATCGGTGGCCGCCCAATGCGCATTGCCGACGCTGGACGACGATCGGGTGGTATTCGCCGGCGCCTACCACGGCTGGGGATTCCACGAGGACGGCGCCGCGTCGGGACTGCGAGCCGCGCGCCGGCTCGGCGCCGACTGGCCGGCGCCGACCAACCCGCGCCGCCGCGAGGCGGTGGTCCCATGCTGACTCAGCTGCGCACGCCCGCGATCTACCGCACCACCATCACCCATTCCCGACAGGCGCCGGTACGCCATTCGTTCGAATACCGAAGCTACAGCTGGTATGTCGATGTCGACGAGCTGCCCCGGCTGCCCTGGTGGCTGCGACCGTTCGCGCGGTTCCGCGCCGACGATCACTTGGCCGGCCCGGCACACGGTTCGCTGCGCGACCGGCTGGACGCGTTCTTCGCCGACCACGAGATGCCCGCGCCCGGCGGCCGCATCACCGCACTGCTGCAGGCGCGCGTTTTCGGTTACGTCTTCAACCCGTTGAGCGTCTTTTGGTGCCACGACCGCGACGGCCTGCTGCGGTGTGTGGTCGCCGAGGTGCACAACACCTACGGCGAACGCCACGCCTACCTGTTGCCGCCCGCCGACCTGCCGGTGGTGACGGCCAAGAAGTTCTATGTCTCGCCGTTCAATCAGGTGGACGGCTACTACCTGGTGCGAGCACCACTCCCCGACAACGAAGTCGACATCACCGTGTCGCTGCACCGTGACCAACACCGGCCGGCCTTCGTCGCAGAGATGCGCGGCGAGCGCCGGCCGGCAACCACCAGAGAGGTCGCGATCATGCAACTCGTTTCGCCGCTGGCGCCATTGGTGGTGGCCGCGCGCATCCGGATCCAGGGGATCAAGCTGTGGTCACGTCGCGTTCCGGTGGTGCCCAGATGAATGTCAATACCGTTCAAAAGCCCGACACTGTTCAAAAACCCTCGGCCGCAATCGATTCGCAGCGCTGGCCGGCGGTCGCGAGGGTTCCGTCGGGCCCGTTGGCGGCGGCGTCGGCGGCCATCGCCGAACGGCTGCTGGGGCGCGCGGCCGCCCGCCTGCCGCTGCGGCTGGTCTACCCCGACGGCACCGTGGTCGGCGCCGCCGACCCCACCCTGCCGACTATGTTCGCCCACCGGCCCGACGCGCTGGCCCGCCGGATAGGACGGCACGGCCTGATCGGCTTCGGCGAGTCCTACATGGCCGGGGAATGGTCGTCGGACGACCTCACCGGGGTGTTGACGGTGCTGGCCGGTTCAGTGACCGACCTGGTTCCGCGCACGCTGCAACGGCTGCGGCCGATCGGCCCGGCGTTCCGGCCCCGGTTGCGCGGAGCCGGTCGCGACCAGGCCCGGCGCGACATCGCCAGACACTATGACCTGTCCAACGAGCTGTTCGCCGAGTTCCTCGACGAGACCATGACGTACTCGAGTGCGCTGTTTTCCGAGCTGCCCGCGGAGTGGCCGGATTTGGCTGCGGCGCAACGACGTAAGATCGACCGGCTGCTGGACATGGCGGGGGTTCAACACGGCAGCCGGGTGCTCGAGATCGGCACCGGGTGGGGCGAGTTGTGCATCCGCGCGGCCGGCCGCGGCGCCCACGTCCGTTCGGTGACCCTGTCGGTGGAGCAGCAGCGACTGGCACGCCGGCGGGCCGCGGCGGCCGGCCTGTCCGACCTGGTGCAGATCGACCTGTGCGACTACCGCGACCTCAACGGCCAGTATGACGCCGTGTTGTCGGTCGAGATGATCGAAGCCATCGGATACCACTCGTGGCCAGGGTATTTCGCCACGCTGGAACGGCTGGTGCGGCCGGGTGGCCGGGTAGCGATCCAGGCGATCACCATGTCGCACGAGCGGATGCTGGCCACCCGCCACACGCACACCTGGATCCAGAAGTACATCTTCCCCGGCGGACTGCTACCGTCCACCCAGGCCATCGCCGGTATCACCGAGCGGCGCACCGGTTTACGTACCGTCGACATGGCCTCGCTGCGTCCGCATTACGCCGAGACCCTGCGGCTCTGGCGGGAGCGGTTCACGCAGCGCCGAGATGGGTTGGCGCAGTTGGGCTTCGACGAGGTGTTCGGTCGGATGTGGGAGTTGTACCTGGCGTATTCGGAGGCGGGTTTCCGATCCGGCTACCTCGACGTCTATCAGTGGACGTTCGCGCGCGAGGCCACGCCGTGAACTTCCTGTTGGTGTCCGGCGCCTCGGCTTTGACACTGGTCGTGGTGCATGCGGTGACGTTCACGATCGGCCGGCGGATCGGCCGCTACAACGTCGTCGACGTGGCTTGGGGCCTGGGTTTCGTGGCCATCGCCGCCGTCGCCGCAGCGCTGGGCCACGGCGATCCGGCCCGCCGGTGGCTGCTGCTGGCCCTGGTGGCGATCTGGGGTCTGCGGCTGAGCTGGCACATCCAGCGCAAGACGGCCGGCAAGGGCGAGGACCCCCGCTACGCCAACCTGCTGCGCGACGCGACAGCGGGCCAGGTGCTGCGCAAGGTCTTCCTGCTGCAGGGCGTCCTGGGCTGGTTGATCTCGCTGCCGTTGCAACTGGCCGCCAGTTCCGGGACCACCGGCCCCGTTACTCCCCGGCCGTTGCTGGCCGTCACCGCGCTGGGCCTGGCGGTGTGGCTGGTCGGGGTGACCTTCGAGGCGGTCGGCGATCGCCAGCTCAAGGCATTCAAGTCCGACCCGGCAAACCGTGGCGTCATCATGGACCGCGGCCTGTGGGCCTGGACGCGCCACCCCAACTACTTCGGCGACGCCTGTGTCTGGTGGGGGTTGTGGCTGGTCAGCATCAACGGTTGGGTGGCACTGGCCACGGTGGGCTCGCCGCTGGTGATGACGTACTTCCTGGTGCGGGTCAGCGGCGCCCGGCTGACCGAGTGGTACATGAAGGACCGTCCCGGCTTCGCCGAATACCAAAAGCGCACAGCGTATTTCGTGCCCAGGCTGCCGCGAAAGCCGTCCCGATCGGGAGGCCGGTGATGGACGACCTGACGCCCTTGGCGCCGGCTGGCGATAGGCTACCGATCGATGACCGGACCGCCACGGCTGAGCAGCGACCTGGACGCCTTGCTGCGCCGGGTCGCCCGTCGCGACCGGGACGCGTTCGCGGAGGTCTACGACCTCACCAAGACCCGGGTGTACGGACTGGTGATCAGGGTGCTGCGTGACGCCGGCTACAGCGAAGAAACCACCCAGGAGATCTATCTCGAGGTGTGGCGGACGGCGTCGGAGTACGACTCCGCCAAGGGATCGGCGCTCGCCTGGCTGCTGACCATGGCACACCGGCGCGCCGTCGACCGGGTGCGCGCCGAGCAGGCCGGCACCCGGCGGGAATCGCGTTACGGCGCAGCCACCGTCATACCGGCCAGTGCCGTGGCACAGGACCCGGTCGCCGACTCGGCGATCGACGTCGACGAGCGTCGCCGGGTGACCGAGTGCCTCGAAGGATTGACCGAGGCGCAGCGGGAGTGCATCGAG
>Ga0335085_10011925_pt1 | contig 12838 bp, 8 predicted proteins | sample Lox_Sample_45_FD_206712 | JGI IMG/M metagenome (GOLD analysis project Ga0335085, IMG submission 206712) | Soil microbial communities from Loxahatchee National Wildlife Refuge, Florida, United States - Lox_Sample_4.5 | ecosystem: Environmental > Terrestrial > Soil > Wetlands | place: USA: Florida...
AGGTCCGGAAGGCGGCGAAGAACGGAGTCACCGTCCGAGAAGTGCCCTACGACGACGATTTCGTCCGGGGCATCTCGGCGATCTACAATGAATCCCCGGTGCGGCAAGGCATGCGGTTTTGGCATTATCGCAGGGACATTGAAAGCGTGCGCAAAATCAACGGCACGTTCATGGACCAGAGCATCTTCATCGGCGCGTATTACCAGGAAAACCTGATTGGCTTCATTAAGCTGGTGAGCGACGAAGAGAAGGGCCAGGCGGGCCTGATGCAGATTGTTTCCATGATCCAGCATCGGGACAAGGCGCCGACGAATGCTCTCGTTGCCCAGGCCGTTCGATCCTGCGCGGAACGAAACATCCCCTATCTGTGGTACGCCAATTTTACTTACCGGAAGAAGGGGGAGGATAGCCTCTCGGAGTTCAAGCGCCACAATGGATTCCAGAGGATCGAAGTGCCCAGGTATTACGTCCCGTTGACTGTCGCCGGGCGGATGGCCTTGCGATTGGGCCTTCATCACACCTTTCTTGACCGGATCCCCGAACCAGTGGCCGCCACGCTTCGCAGGATGCGCAGTCTCTGGTACGCAAAGAAATTTCCGGACCTGAAAAACGCATAGCAAGAGGAAATGACAGCAACTTCAGCCCGCAAAGGCCCCAGGGAGATTTCGAAATGGTGAAGTACGTAGTAACGGCGGCCGCGCTCAAATGCTTTTCGTCCGGCCGGCACGCCCAAAAGCTCTACCGGAAACTCGGCAATCTGGCGGGTAACCGGCGGCGGGGCACCGGTCCGATCCCGCCTCACTACCTGGAACGCGTCAAACGCATGCTCCGGTTGCAAAGGGAACATCATCTGGTCGGGAATGGCGATCGCATCCTGGAACTGGGGACCGGCTGGGTCCATTGGGAAGCGCTGACGATCCGGCTGCTCTTCGATACCAGAGCGGTTTTGTTCGACGTTTGGGACAATCGCCAGCTCAGCGGCCTGAAGAGCTATGCCGCACAGCTGGGGTTCATCTTAAAAGAGACCGATTTGGGGCTGTCGGCTACCGAGTCCGCGCGCGCGCAGGCTCTGATTCAGCGCATCGCGACCGTCGATTCGTTCGAGGACCTCTATCAGTTGATGGAGTTTGAATACCTGGTGGAAAGTTCAGGAAGCCTCGCGCAACTGCCCAGCGACTCTTTTCAGCTGGCGGTCAGCGGAGGCGTGCTCGAGCACGTGAAACGAGAGGCCGTGCCCTTTTTGCTCAAGGAAACCTTTCGAATCCTGAAACCGGGCGGATGGGCACTGCACAGCATCGATACCCAGGATCATTTGTCTCACTACGACGGCAAAGTCTCCAAGAAGATGTACCTCAGCTTCTCGGAGCCGTCCTGGAAATTTCTTTTCGAGAATGAGGTTCAGTATATCAACCGGCTCCAGAGGGGTGAATGGCTGGAGCTTTTCCGGGCCGCTGGTTTTGAAGTAGCGGACGAAGACAGCTGGAAAGTGGACATCAGTCCGCTCAAGCTCGCCACGCGCTACGCAAACATGGACCGGCGCGATCTGGAATGCAGTGTACTGCGAGTTCTTTTCAAAAAGCCGGCCCAAACGAGCCGGTAGCCGATCCTGCAGCGTCCCAGCCCCGATGCCTGATTCCGTCCGGGCGGTGAAGCGACCCGGCCCAGGGGGATTGCGGAGTTCAAGATAAATCGGCGAATCACTGAAGCCGGACCATAGCCCTCAGATGCCTGGAATCGTAGGAATCATTACACGAATGCCGCGGGAAGCGGCCGAGCGAGAACTTCTCGTGATGGTCGGGGCGCAACGACACGAGAACTTCTACACGTGCGGCACCTGGTCTGACGAAGCTCTTGGTGTGTACGTGGGTTGGGTTGCTCGAAGGGGATCCTTCTGCGACGGGATGCCCCTGCGGAACGAATCAGGGGAGATTGTTCTCACCTTTTCCGGGGAAGAGTTTCCGGAGCCGGGCACGGTGGAACACCTTCGGCGGCAAGGGCACGAGTTCGCGGGCCACGGGCCCGACTATCTGGTGCATCTTGCGGAGGAAGATCCGCGGTTCCCGGCGGGATTGAACGGGCGATTCCACGGCCTTGTGGCAGATTGCACCCGGCGCACGGCAACGCTCTTCAACGATCGTTACGGGATGCACCGGCTGAACTTCCATGAGTCGAAGGACGCATTCTATTTTGCCGCCGAAGCCAAGGCGATTCTTGCCGTGCGTCCCGAACTGCGGCGCCTGGAGCCGCGCGGGCTGGGGGAATTCGTAGCCTGCGGCGCCGTGATGGAGAATCGGACGCTTTTCGAAGGCATCGAGTTACTGCCACAAGGTTCCGCCTGGGTCTTCCGGGGTGGCGTGCTGGAGACGAAGGGCCGCTATTTCAACCAGAGAGAATGGGAAGAACAGGAGCCGCTGGATCAGGAGTCCTTTTACCAGCAACTCCGCGAGGTGTTTGCGCGCAACCTGCCTCGGTACTTCGGAGGCGGGGAGCGCGTTGCCATGTCACTCACCGGGGGCCTGGATACGCGAATGGTCCTGGCCTGGCAAAAACCCGCTCCGGGGACTTTGCCGTGCTACACGTTCGGGAGCTTGTACCGTGACAACCAGGACGTCCTACGGGCGCGAGAGTTGGCACACGCATGGGGTCAAACCCACCAGGTGATCCCAGCGGGGAAGGAGTTCCTCTCCCGCTTCGGGCAATATGCCGAGCGTACGGTCTCTCTGGGCGACGGCTGTGCGGACTTGAGCCGGTCCCCGGACGTCTACATAAACGAACGGGCCCGCGAGATCGCCCCGGTCCGGATGACCGGAAATTACGGCGGGGAAATCCTTCGCAGAGTTCGCACCTTCAAACCGGAGCTACCCTTCCCCGGCCTGTTTGCACCGGAGCTTGTCAATTTTGCCAAACAGGCGGGCGAAACGTACGCCGAAACCTTGCGTGGTCATCCAGTCTCCTTAATCTGCTTCAAACAGCTCCCGTGGAATCACTACGGCATCCTCGCTCTGGAGGAGTCGCAGCTCTCGCTGAGGTCACCGTTCCTGGATAACGATCTCGTCCGAACGGTATTCCGGGCTCCGTCCCCGGCGTTGGATGACCACGGCGTTTCCCAGCGACTGATCGCGGATGGAAACCGAAACCTCTTGGACATTCCAACGGACCGTGGACTGGCGGGAAAACGGGGGCGGCTGACCGGGGCGGCTTGTCGGGCGCTTCTCACCCTTACGTTCAAGGCGGAGTACGCCTATGACCTAGGAATGCCGCAATGGGTGGCCCGGCTTGACCATGTCTTTTCCGCGCTGCACCTGGAACGGATCTTTCTGGGGAGGCATAAGGTCTTCCATTTTCGGATCTGGTACCGCGAGGCGCTCGCCGGGTACGTTCGAGAAGCATTATTGGATCCGGGCAGTCTTTCCCGCCCCTATGTCAATCGCAAACGGCTGGAGGCCGTCGTGCAGGGACACCTCGGAGGTGACTGCAACTACACCGCAGAGATCCATAAGCTGCTGACATTGGAACTGATTCACCGCCTGTTTTTGGACCCCACGCCGGCGGGCAGACGTTCGGAAAGTCCTGCAACAGTGGCGACCTGCGCCGGCTAACCCACCGTGAAGCGAAGGATTCGCGATGCCTGCCGGGCGAACTCCCCCAAAGAGCCTTGCTTACAGGTTTGAGCATCCCGGTGAGCAAAAGCCGAGCCTGGGAAGGGGCAATATCAGTATGCTTGGTCAGACCCGGCCGGCGCCCGGCGGGGCCGAATGCTTCCCGCGAGCCGCAAGGTTAGAAAGGACGGCTTAAGATGATCACCGAGGACCTTTCCCTCCCGACGACTTGTCCCGAGAGCAAACAGCCATTCCATCCGCGGGAATATCGCAACGCCCTGGGGCGTTTTGCCACCGGCGTGAGCGTGGTGACCACTCACCACCACGGCCGGACCCATGGAATGACCGCGAACGCGTTCGTATCGGTTTCGCTCGATCCCCCTTTGGTTCTCCTCTCCCTGGACAACCGCTCGCAAATGCACCAGATTCTCCCTGCCACGGGAGTGTTTGGCGTCAGCGTGCTGGCCGAGGGCCAGGAGGCCATCAGCAACCACTTTGCGGGGCGTGCGGTGGACGGGTTGGAGATTCAGTTCGTAACGCGCCGCAACGTTCCGGTGCTGGAGGGCGCTGTGGCCTACTTTGTGGCCCGGGTGGTCAACACTCACGAGGCAGGAGACCATACCCTGTACATCGGCCACGTGGAGCATTTCGAATCGAGCGACGGCAGGCCGCTGCTCTTCTTCGCCGGAGACTATGAGCAGATCCGGCGCAGGAAAACCAGCCGGCGCCGGCAGAACTCGGCGCCAGCGCGCCACGCTGCCTCCAAAACCTGATGCAGGCCCGCGGGCGCAATTGGCAGCGGCAAATGCGGCGATATCCAGCAAAATGCGTTGGTGCAAAGGCGGACTGCTGCACCTTGCGATTTGAGACCAAGATCTGAAGGAAAGCGAGATTATGAGAAGCGAAGAAGTTCACTCCGTAATTCTGGGGGCGGGGCCGGCGGGACTCGCTGCCGGTTACACCCTGGCAAAGGCAGGGAAGTCACCCGTCGTGCTGGAGAAGAGCAAATTTGCAGGCGGCTTGATGCGTTCCATCAAACGGGGTGACTTCGTAGTGGATATCGGCCGCAAGGAACTTTACAACCGCCTGCCCAAGGTGGATGCCTTCTGGGAAGAACTCCTAGGAAGCGACTACACCCCTTATCCGCATCGGGGCGGGGTTCTGTTTGATGGCCAGGTCATAGAGATTTCACCCACGTTTCGCGGATTCCGGCGCGGAATGCCCTGGCCCATGCTCGCCGGATGTGCCTGGGACTTGCTGTTCTCAAGAATGCGTTCTTCAGGGCACAGAGCTCGCACTCTCGAAGAATACTTTTATCAAAAGCGGGGCCGCAAGCTCTCACAGGTGATCTCTCAGGGCTTTCAAGAAAAACTGGCGGGCGTGAAATGGGCTGATGTGACTCTTCCGGAGAGTTACGAAGACGGTGCCGACGCGAGTTTTTTCGCCACCATGAAGGCGCTGACCACCCGGCTGCTGGCGAAGAAAGAAGTGAATACTTCCGTGGGGATCTGGAGACACCCGACCAAGGGCACCGGTCAAATCTGTGAAGCCATGGAGCGAGGAATCGTGGAATGCGGTGGGCGCATTTTTTGCGAAGCTAATGTCCTGGAGATCAGCGCTTCGGAGGGCGCCATCCACATCATTACCGCCGAAGCAGGGAATGAAACCGTAGCGTACAAGCCGCAGCATGTGGTCTCCAGTATTCCCTCCCATCTCCTTTTGAAGCTCTTGCTCAAGGAAAGGTTTGAGGCGCTGGACCCAAACCTGAAGGCACCTCCCTCGTCTAAGAAAACCATCGTACTCGTATATCTTTTTTTGAATGAAGAGCCGCGCTTCCCCCACGGCTGGCTGAACGTGACCTGTTCCAAGACCAGGATCGGAAGAATCACCAATTACACCGGGATCAACAGCGCCATGGTGCCCGCGGGGAAAACCTGTCTGTGCTGCGAGTTCTACTGCCAGGCCGGAGAGAGCCTGCTGGAACAGGACAATAAGGCCTTTGCGCAACTGGCGCTGGCAGAATGCGGCAAATACGGACTGGTGGATCCCGCCAAGTGCTTCGACGATTTGGTGATCCGGTTCCCCGGGGCAGACGCTTCGCAGAACCGCCACAACTGGATGAGCAATATGCGGCATGGCCTTTTGGAGGAGTTGCAGCGCTTCCGGAATCTTTACTACGTCAGCCGCACGGATCTGGATATCGCCACGCTTGCCGGAGTGGAGGCGGCCGAGGCCATACTCTCAGGAGACCGCACCACTTTTGACCGCCACATTGACCCCGACCATTTGGGTATTCAAAGCACGACCAAGGCTTTCGAATTCAAAAATCCAGCAGAACAAGGAATTTAAGCGGGAGATCGCGAGTGGCCGAAGGACTGAGACTGTCCGGACGTATGAAGCGCGGAGCGGACGGACATGAAAACGAAGCCAGGCCAGCGATGGAGATAGGGCCGAGCCGACGCGCGGAACAGCGTGGCGGACTTTCGCACTGGCCCGAAGTAACGGATTTGTGAAACTGCAGAAGAATCTTCCGGCCGCATTTTAACTTCAGTGAGGGATAGCGTTAGGAGCTGAGGGCGGGACGGCGCTGGGTGCGTTCGAATCGAGAGGGTGAGGGTATGTAAATGGGGTGTAGTAAAGCGTCCAGGTGTTCGTAGCCGTGCAAACATAGAGCTGGCCCTGCCCCCCGCTGCCACTCTGGTTCCAATTCCCCTGGTCCGTGGCCCAGTACGCAACTCCGGGAGTGTTGCCCCCCGGCCCTGCCGTGCACGTGGCTGGGCGTGCTGAAAGCGGCCCACTGCCCGTTCCGACCGTGCCATTGAAAGGTGTCCCGGTAAATGCAGTTCCGTTCCACGTCAAGGTATAACAATAATACTCGCGGTTTTGCTGAATTGTGGGAGTGACCGGGTTCACACTACAGAGGCTGCCGCTCACGTTGGGAGCTTTCGTGAACTGGTCCAGCCACTCGTAAACGGGCTCCAGGGCATTGTGCGGCCAACTTACGCTCCCTGTAACGCTATTGATTTTGGTCGAATTAGGCGGGTTAAATAGACCTGTAATCAAATCACTCTTGCCCCGGCCGACCTGATCAATGCAAGGATAGCCCGGAGTGGAAGTGCTGAAATCCCATTGGCTGGGTCCTTGATTCGATCCGTTGGTGATCGATCCACAGAAGCCCCATCCGGTCATGGCTGCCGCGGTGGTGACCGGAGGGGCAGCTCCAAAGCCGTGACCGGTATTGTCGCGATCGTTCGCCATGTCGAGCATCGCCTGATAGTTGGTAGCCACATTGCCCCACACGAGCGATGGGCCCATGCGAGTTTCGTAGGCATAACTGCTGCCTATGTTATCTGCAGGGTTACCGTTATAAACATTGAGATAATCTTCGCCGGCCCGGCAGCCCCGGAAATCGCCCTCCATCTCGTGGGCCTGAACAACGCTGCTATTGAAGGTGTTAAACCGCAGGACCTGCCTGCCCCCGTTGTTGCAGTCGTTGGCAAATCCACCGTTGAAAGTGTTGTTTTCAAGAAAGAAGAACTGGTTGGAACCGAAAGCGGTGGGGCTGGCCCAGGAACCGTTGCCGATGCCTTTCGGGTCGTTGGCGAATCCTCCATGAGAGATGCGAATCCCGTTGTTGACGCTGTTCTCAGGCAGATCGAACAGATTATGGTCGGCAACTCCGTACATCCAGCCGGAAACGGCGACACAAATCGAAGCGCTTGTGAGTGTAATCACAAAATGAGAATGGTCGAACCGGAAGCTTTGGCTATTTCCACCGATTTGAAGGATACCGTTGGTCGTGGGCGTACTGTTGCTGTCCTGCTTAATCGTGATTCCAGTCCAGCGGAAGCTGGTGGCGGCCGATCCGGTGGTTATCTTCATGAGAAAGTTGGTCGCTGTATGGTTGACATGGTCAAGGATGACCGTCGCATCGCCACCCCCGATGACGGATTCGCTGCCCGCGCCCTGCAGGGTGAATGAATGGATTTGCGTGTACGTCAGAGGTACGATCCAGGTGCACGTCCCTGGCGGGATGACCACGGTGGTGCCATCCGTGGTGATTAGGGCAAGGGCCGCGGCCACGTCCGTCTCATTGCACGATGCAGCGTTGATGGTCTGCCCGCGCGCTCCAGGGGCAAAGATCGCGCCCCAGAGGAACACCAAGCATGCTGCCCTGCTGATTTTCGGCATCTCCATGGCCCCTAGTTCCTACTTATTTTGCCAAGGCGCAAAGGCAAAATCTACTGTACGGAAAGACAGGGTTCTCACATGGCACTACGCGGCCCTGCCCGTCCGGATGCGCTCCCCCCGGTCCACTCTCACAGTTTTCACCCTGTTGTCGGCCCGAAGGCCGGGGGCCCGAATTGTGTCACAGACCGCGCCACGACTGGCCGCATAGGATTCGAAACCGCTGCCAGGGGAAGAAATACCGGCGGAATGCCGTCCCGTTGACGGATCCGCGGCTGGCGGCTAAATCGAGGTTTCACAGACGGACCGTTCGGGTAGAAATGACTTTGAACGAGGGAAAGCGAGGAAGCACGATGGAAAAGACCGCGCAGATGCACGAGCACTTTGTCGAGGAGTACGGTTCGGACGCCGCGATCCGCAAGTACACATCGGAAACCGCCGGCTACGGGATCAACTACTTATTGGACCACGAGTATGCGCAAATCTATCTCGACGCGATCGAATCCCACCTAAAGACCTCGCCGCCGCGGCCGCTGCGCCTGCTGGAGTTCGGCTGTGGCGGGGGAATGAACATCATCCGGCTGGTGGCCCTGCTGGAGAAACGCGGCGTGCCCGTGGAATGCGCTTACGGCACGGACTTCTCCCCGCGGCTGATCGAGGCCGCGCAGCGGGAATCGAAAGCCCTCCTTCCACCCGGGCTGGCGGAGAAACTGAATTTCCATGCGGCGCGCAACGAGCGGCTGCTCGCCGATCTGGCGGAACGGCGCGGCCGTCCGGCCGAAGACCTGCTCGGATACTTTGATCTGATCATCGGGGTGAACACGCTCCGCTATTGCCATCGCTTCAAGAACGAGAATGACTGCGCTGCGGACATTTTCAAAATGCTGCGGCCGGGGGGAGTATGCGTCAACATTGACATGAACGATCGGTTTCCTGCGTTCCGAAGCAAGTTGCGGGGCCAGGACCAGGACCCGGTGGAAAGCTACCTGCCGGCTCTTGAGGAATACGCCGCCCCATTCCAGAAAGCGGGATTCGAGATTCTGAAGAAAGGAAATTTCTGCTGGATTCCTCACTCGGCCGGCCGCGCCTTGACCGCGTGCTGCCGTCTGGCCAGCCCGATTCTGAACCTTGTTGCGCGAAGCCGGGCGATGCGCTCGCTCGTAGTGGCGCGCAAACCAGCCTGATCGGATCAATTTCCATTCTGGATCCTGGATAGCAACCTCTTGGCAAAGCTCGCAGTCATCCTGCACCAAGGCAGCCTGGGAACGGCGGAGGAACGGTTGGGCCGTATCCTCGACTTCTTTGGCGTTCCCTGGAAGGCGGTGGCCGTCGCGGAGCTCGAAAAGATGGACTCGAGCGCGGGAGAGCACGCGGCGCTGGGATCCGTCCAGGCAGTGGCCGCGGCACGCGCACGTCTCGCCGGGGGCGGCGGCGCGCTGCGTGCGTTCACAGCCGTTTACGCCTACCTCGATCCGGATGACTGCAGGAGCGAGACTTGCATCCGGGCGCTCTATGGGCGCGCCGATTGGGCGCTCGGCCGGGCCCCTGCGCAGCCGGTTCCGGTGGTCGTGTCCACAGAGGCGCGAGAACTCACCGGGCCGATGTCCGGTTTGAAGCTCAGCCTCGTGCTGGGGGCTGAGGATGCATTCCTGGCGGGCGATTTTTCCGGGCCAGAATCGGCAGGCACAACGATCCTCTCCGCGGCAGGCCACCCGGCATTTCACCGCTCCCGTATCCATGGCACCGAGATGTTCCTGTGCATGAGCACCGGGATGGCGGACATCGAACAGCCCGCCGGGAACGGGTTCTACGATGTAAAACAACATTTCTGTTCGGTGGCCCCGCTGGTGATGTTCATCAAGTCCGCGTTCCGCGAGGTCGCCTGGCGCCAGCAGGAGCTTGGCGCCTGCCTGATTATTGACGATCCCCTGCTGAAGCCCCGATACGGTTTCTGCGATTTCCCCAAGCTGCAGGCGCTGATGCAGGGGCACGGATTCAACACCAACATCTCATTTATTCCGTGGAACTGGCGGCGGACCACGCCTGCCGCAGCGGAGTTCTTCAAGAGCCAGGAAGCACTCTTCTCGGTTTCGATTCACGGCTGCGATCACATCGCGGGCGAATTTGGAGCCGCCTCCGCGGAGGTGCTGAATGACCGCGCCCGGCTGGCGCAGGCCAGAATGCGAAAGCACGAGACGCGCACCGGCATTCGCCACGATCCGGTGATGGTCTTCCCACAGGGCGTGTTCTCCTCTGCCTGTCCGGAGATTCTCAAGCGCAACGGATTTTTGGCCGCGGTCAATACGGAGACGCTTCCGGTGGATTCTCAGAACGCCCGGACGCGAATCCGGGATGTGTGGGATGTGGCCATCACCAGCTATGGCGGCTTTCCGGTATTCACGCGGCGGTATGCATTTCATGGCCTGGAAAATTTTGCCTTCGATCTGCTCCTGGGCAAGCCCTGCCTGATTGTCTCCCATCATGACTTCTTCAAGGATGGCGGCGCCGCCCTGATCGCCCTGATTGATCAACTGAGTTCCCTGGATTGTTCGCTTCGTTGGCGGTCGCTGGGGGAAGTCGTCCGCAGAGCCTGCCGCCGCCGGTGGATTGGTCCGAGCCGCGAGGAGATCGAGATGTACGGCACCGAGCTGCGGGTTGAGAATCCCTCGGATCGCCCGATCGAGGCCAGGGTCCGGAAGCGTGAATCCCGCTCGGACCAGGTTGCTCAAATCCTGTGCGGAGAGATGCCGGTGACTTGGACGGCCGAGGGAGAGCACCTGTGTTTTGGCGGACGAATTCCTCCGCACAGCGAAGAGTTCTTCAAAGTATGTTACCGATCCCCCGCCCATGCAGAACCCATGCCGCGCTCGCTGCGCTACGAGATCACCGTTGCGGCCAGGCGCGTCCTTTCCGAATGGAGAGACGATTACCTCTGCCGGAGCCACTTCTTGAGCGCCACCGCCGCCAAACTGAAAGGCGCTCTGCGCCGGCACCCGTAGGCCCGCCCTTGCTGAGCCTGGGCCGGTCTTGGGAATCTCGGGAGAGATATAAAAAAGTTTATAGCTTAACGGTAGCAGGCTCACGCCTCACCTCCGAATCGCCCCACCGCTAGAGCCTCTGTTCAGAGCTAACCAATTCCATATCAATTAGATATAGATAGGTGGCGAAATTATTGGATTGGCATCTCTCGTGCCTTTCTGTCTATGTTCCAGGAGTCCGTTTGGGACTTTAATGGCGGTAGCTTGGTCATTTGCCGCCACCGTGGATGAAAAATCGCGGAGAGGCAAGGCTGGGAGGCGCAAGGTTGGCTCATCTGCTGAACGAGATTGTTTCCCCTGCGGGGCTGCCGGAATCCAGTTTGATTTCCAACCCTGCTGACGCTACCGTGGGCCTACCGTGGTTCGCGCTCCAGGTGCGTACCCGCTACGAAAAAACCGTTGCGTCCTTCCTGGACGGGAAGGGTTACCATTGGTTTTTGCCCACGTTTCGAGAGAAGCGACGCTGGTCCGACCGCATCAAGGAGTCCGATTCGCCTTTGTTTCCTGGCTACCTGTTCTGCCAATTCGACCCGCATCATCGGCTGCCGATCTTGAAGACCCCGGGACTGATCTCCATCGTGGGCACGGCGAAGATTCCGACTCCGGTGGACCGCGCGGAAATCCTGGCAATCCACGCGCTGGTGAATTCCGGGCTGCCCCGCCAGCCCTGGCCCTACCTGCAAGCCGGGGAACGTGTGCGCATCGAACACGGGGCTCTGGCCGGCCTCGAGGGCATCTTTCTTCATGAAAAAGGCAATGACCGGCTGGTCTTATCCGTCACCCTTCTGCAGCGTTCCATCGCCGCAGAGATCGACCGCTCCTGGGTGGTCCCCATTCAGTCCCGTCCGGCCCTGCGTCCGGCAGGCGTGCCACACGGCGCCGTGACGCACCCGCAGGGCGCCTAGCTTCGCCCCTGAAACTCGTTCCTGTTTGTTCCCTGGTGGTCTTTTCCCTGAGGGCCCGACACTGCATCGTTCGCCGGCAGTTCAACGCCGGTCACCGAGGGACCCGCATGAAAACAATGGATCATGAAAAACACCCGTTGACCGATTGGTCCCTGGAAGGCCGATGGAAAGGCATCCAGCGGCCGTACGCGGCCGCGGACGTGCTCCGCCTGCGCGGGTCGCTGCAGATCGAGTACACGCTGGCGCGCGTGGGTGCCGAGCGCCTCTGGGAACTCCTGCACTCCGAGCCCTACGTGGCCGCGCTCAGCGCCATGACCGGCAATCAGGCCGTCGAGCAGGCCCGCGCTGGCCTCAAAGCCATCTACGCCAGCGGCTGGCAAGCCGCTGCCGATGCCTGCACCGCACGGGAAATCTTTCCCGACCTGAACGGTTCCTCCGCCGACGGCGTGCCCCACCTGGTGGGCACCATCAACAAAGCCCTGCAGCACGCCGACCAGATGTATCACGCCGAGGGTCGCAACGACACCCGCTGGTTCCTGCCGGTGGTGGCCGATGCCGAATGCCGCGCCGGCGGGAGCCTGAACGCCTTCGAGTTGATGAAGTCGCTGATCGAAGCTGGGGCCGCGGGCGTGACCTTCAAGGACCAGGTCTTCGCCGTGAACACCTTCGGGCAATTTCAGGGCGACGTGCTGATGCCCACGCGCGCCTTCCTGGAGAAACTGATTGCCGCGCGGCTGGCCGCGGACGTGATGGGCGTTCCGGCACTGCTGATTGCGCGCACCGATGCCTACAGCGCGCGCTACCTGGAGAACGACGCGGACCCGCAGGATGGGGCGTTTCTGACCGCGGAGCGCCGCACGGACGGCTATTTCGGGTTCCGCGGAGGGTTGGAAGCGGCCATCGCCCGCGGCCTGGCCTACGCCCCGTATGCCGACCTGCTGCTGTTTGAAACGCCGCGGCCGGACCTGCGCGAAGCGCGGAGATTTGCCGCGGCCATCCACGCCACCTACCCGGGGAAGCTGCTGGCCTACAACTGCTCGCCGCCGCTGGACTGGTCGAAACAGTTGGATGGCACCACCATCCGGAATTTCCAGGGGGCGCTGAGCGG
>Ga0335085_10011926_pt1 | contig 12837 bp, 11 predicted proteins | sample Lox_Sample_45_FD_206712 | JGI IMG/M metagenome (GOLD analysis project Ga0335085, IMG submission 206712) | Soil microbial communities from Loxahatchee National Wildlife Refuge, Florida, United States - Lox_Sample_4.5 | ecosystem: Environmental > Terrestrial > Soil > Wetlands | place: USA...
CACGATTTCCTTGTGAGCAACGGCAGCTTGCACTTTTGAATCGGCGAGGGCAACCTCGCGGATTTGGGCTTCGTCCGCATCCGCAGGTACAGTGATGCGCGCGCGGATCTTGCCGTTGACCTGCACGGCCATCTCGACCTCGTCTTCTTTCGCGAGCGTTGGATCGTACTTCGGCCACGGCTGGCGCAACAGGCTTGAGGTTTCGCCCAGGGTCTCCCACAGCTCGGAGGCGAGATAAGGCGCGAAGGGAGCCAGCATCAGTGCCAAGTTGCGCTGAATGTCGGCCATGAGTGCAGGCGGCGCAGGAGGTTCGGTTCCGCGCTGCACACTCTCTTCGTGGGCGTAAAGCTCGTTCACCAACTCCATGATGGCGGCGATGGAGGTGTTGAAGTGCCAGCGTCCTCCGAAGTCCTCGGTGATTTTGCGGATGGTCTGGTGGAGTTTGCGCTGGATGTTGCGCGCACCCGCGGGCAATTCGCGGCGCTCAAGCGCCGCACTACCCGTTCCACTCGCCATCGGTGCATTCCGCATGACGTAGCGATACACACGCGCAAGGAAGCGGCTGACGCCCTCGACGCCCGCGTCCTGCCAGTCGAGATCGCGGTCCGGAGGAGCGGCGAAGAGTGTGTACATGCGCGTGGAATCAGCGCCGTATTTCGCCACCATGTCGTCGGGCGAGACCACGTTGCCCAGGCTCTTCGACATCTTGGCGCCACCCTTGATGACCATGCCTTGCGTGAACAGTCGCTGGGTCGGCTCCGAATTCCTGATGAGGCCCAGGTCGCGCATGAACTTCGTCCAGAAGCGCGAGTAAATGAGATGGAGTACGGCGTGCTCCGCTCCACCGATGTACTGGTCGATCTCGAACCAGTAGGCGACCGCATTTACGTCGAAGGGCGCGGTCGCGATCGACGAGTCGGTGTAGCGGTAGAAATACCAGGACGAATCGACGAAGGTGTCCATGGTGTCGGTTTCGCGATGCGCCGGGCCGCCACACTTAGGACACGTTGTGTTGACGAACTCCGGCACCAGCGACAGGGGTGAGCCGCCAGCGAGCGTGATTTTCACGTTGTCGGGCAAGACGACGGGCAGATCTTTTTCAGGCACCGGCACCGCGCCGTCATTCGCGCAGTAGACCATGGGAATCGGCGTACCCCAGTAACGTTGGCGGCTGATGCCCCAGTCGCGCAGCTTGTAAGTGACGGTCGCTTTGCCGAAGCCGTGCTCTTCGGCGTACTTCGACATCTTTTCGATCGCTTCGTCGTTGGGCAGGCCGCTAAATTCGCCCGAATTGATGACGAGGCTGTTCATCTCCGTAAAGGGCAGCACGGGATTGCTAGGCTCGCCATCGGGGGCGTCGCCTTCGCGGCGGGGCATGATGACAACGCGAATGTCGAGGCCATATTTCTTGGCGAAGTCGTAATCGCGCTCGTCGTGCGCGGGAACCGACATGATCGCGCCGGTGCCGTAGTCCAAGAGCACGTAGTTGGCCACCCAGATGGGAATCTGCTCGCCGTTATACGGATTGATGGCGTAGCGATCGGTGAAGACGCCGTGCTTCTCGATGGCGCCCACGTCACCTTTTTCCTTCGCCTTGCGCTGCTCCGAGAGCATCTGGTCGACCTGATCGCACAAGTCCGGATTGGCGGCGATGAGATCAGCGACGAGAGGATGCTCTGGCGCGAATTGCAATGAAGTTGCGCCATAAATGGTGTCGACGCGGGTGGTGAATACGGTGATTTTGTCCCCTGCTGCGCCCGATTCGCCGTCCAGCTTGAAATCGACCAGCGTACCTTCGCTGCGGCCGATCCAGTGACGCTGTTGCGACAGGACACGCTCCGGCCAGCCGGGCATTTTGGCGAGACCGTCAACCAGTTCGTCGGCGTAGTTGGTGATGCGCAGGAACCACTGTTCCAGCTCGCGCTGCTCGACCAAGGTGTCTTCGTGACGCCAGCAGCAGCCGTTCGACAATACCTGCTCATTGGCGAGCACCGTGGCACACTCAGGGCACCAGTTCACCTTGGCGTTCTTGCGATAGGCCAAGCCCTTCTCGTAGAGTTTGAGGAAGAACCACTGGTTCCAGCGATAATATTCCGGCTGACAGGTGGCGAGTTCCTTAGACCAGTCGTAAGCAAAGCCGAGGCGCTTCATCTGCGCTTTCATGGCAGCGATGTTGTGCTGCGTCCACTCGCGCGGCGGCGTATCGTTCTTGATGGCGGCGTTCTCGGCGGGAAGGCCGAAGGCGTCCCATCCCATGGGGTGCAACACGTTGTAGCCCTGCATCCACATGTAGCGGGCAAGGGCGTCTCCGATGGAGTAGTTGCGCACGTGTCCCATGTGCAAAGCGCCCGAGGGATAGGGCAGCATCTCCAGCACGTAGTACTTCTTGCGACTGGAAGCAGCTGGTTCAGCGCGATAGAGATCGGGATCGGCGGCCCAACGTTCCGACCACTTCATCTCGATCGCCTGCGGATCGTAGCGGTCCGGACGCGCGGCGTTGGCCATGGACGCGTCGGTTGTGGAAGGCGTTGAATTTGAGGATGTTGCTTTAGATTCGGCCATTTATACGCTCAAAAGTGCGAAAGGGATGATTTTTGATTTTACAATGCCGGTGACGGCAGACATGGTTCCTGCGGGACACCATGGCAATCTATAGAGATAGCTCATGACCACGCGCAGGTCGCATAAACCGGAAAACTCTCTGTCCAAGCGGCAGTTTCGTGCCATCGCGAAGGCGCTTTCCGACCCCCGGCGCTACGAGATTCTGCAAATCATTGCCGGCAAAAAGGATTGCACTTGCGTGCAGTTGCGCGAAGCTTCCCCGATTAGTGCCGCCACGTTGTCGCATCACCTGAAAGAGCTTGCGGCTGCAGGCCTGATTACGATTGGCCGCGAGGGTAAGTTCGCCTTTCCTACCTTCGAGCGCGAAGTGTGGAATAGTTACCTGGCGCAACTATCGAATCTCTAAAACTTTTCGCAGCCTTCTGAAACTTTCCCCGCTCTGCGCCATCAATTAGACAGTCATCGAAATGTCAAAGTGACAGATCGGACACGAATTCCTAGGAGGACGAAGACCATGGGCAAGCTGGCGGGAAAGACGGCGGTCGTAACAGGAGCATCCAAGGGCATCGGTGCGGGAATCGCGAAGGCGTTTGCCCGGGAGGGTGCCAATGTGGTGGTGAACTACGCGCGCGGCAAAGAAGATGCCGAGAAAGTCGCCGCGGCCATCGAAAAGGCCGGCGGGAAGGCGATCGCTGTACAGGCAGACGTCTCGAAGCAGGCGGATGTCGATCGTCTGTTTGAGATCGCGAGGAAGACATTTGGAACAATCGACGTCCTGGTGAACAACGCGGGTGTGTACGAGTTTGCGCCGATCGATCAGGTGACGGAAGCGAGCTATCGGCGGATGTTCGATCTCAACGTGCTTGGAACCGTACTGAGCACGCAGGCCGCTGTGAAGTCGATGAATGGCAGCGGATCAATCATCAATCTCAGCTCGGTTGCATCGCTGACGCCTCCGGCGACAGCCTCCTTGTACAGTGCGACGAAAGGCGCAGTGGACGTCATTACGCGCTCACTCGCAATAGAGCTTGGACCGAAGAAGATACGCGTGAACTCGTTGGCTCCGGGGCTGGTCGAGACGGAAGGCACTCGCGCGCAAGGCACTTCGGAAGGTGAGTTCAAGGATTACGCTCTGTCCCGCACGCCGTTGGGTCGGGTAGGCGCTGTGGACGATGTCGCGAAAGTGGCTGTCTTCCTGGCTTCGGATGACTCGGCCTGGATCACCGGAGAGGTGCTGCCGGTGGGCGGAGGAGCCAGGCTCTAAAGCTCTGCGTATGAGAGCTCGTGCTTCCGCACACAAAATCCCACCCAGGCAAAAGCGCTTGGGTGGGGCGCCCAAGCAGTAGAGCTTAGGTTGTAGTCACTGCTTTGTTCCGCGAAGTGCGGTTTGCCACAACCTTCACCAAACTCTTCAAGGCGTTGACATTCATAAGGTCATCCAAGGGCTCGTCAATCGGTGTTTCCGCGAGAAATGCCCCATGAGCCAGCCTCTTGTCGTTCAGCAACCGGCGAAACGGCTTCAGCCCGATGCTTCCCTTCCCGATGTGCTGATGCCGGTCAAGCTTCGAGCCACATGCGGCTTTGGCGTCGTTGCAATGCCAGACGTAGACATTCTTCAGTCCTACCGTGCGATCGAGTTGGTCGACTGTGTCGTCGTACCCGCGCTGACTCGCGATGTCGTACCCTGCAACGTGGGTGTGACAGGTGTCGATGCAGGCTCCGCAAGGAACAAAGTTGCGTAAGAGGTAGAGCAGCTCGGCGACTTGCTCGAAGTTGCCGCCTAGCGAGAACTCCGACCCGGCAGTGTTCTCGACTAAAATGCGCAGCTTCCCGGCTTCGAGATCGAGGCCATCGGCTGCCTGCTCGATGGCAAGGGCCGCGCGCTGCAATCCTTCTTCGCGGCTCCCTCCGCGGAATGATCCCGGATGAAGAACAAGGTAGTCCGCTTGCAATGTCAGGGCGCGCTCCAGCTCCCCCCGGAAAGCCGCGATCGATTTCGCATGGAATTCGGGATTGCCGCCGGCCAGGTTCACCAGGTAGTTCGCATGAATAGCGAGCGGCTTTAAGTCGTACTTTGCGCGCAGGCGGATCATCTCCTCGACATGCCTCCTCGCCAGTTCGTACGGCTTCCACTGCCGCGGGCTCGACGAAAAGATCTGCAGCGTGCTACATCCGAGACGATACGCGCGCTCGGCGGCATTGTGCACTCCTCCGGCGGTCGAGGTATGAATGCCAATCCGGCGTGCGGTTAGCTTGGGCGGCTGCTTCGGCGCGGGCAGGAGCTGTAGGATGTCTTTCTCATTGAGGCCGAGGGGCATTGGGATGATTGTAAGGCGAGATCGTCAGGATCGCGACGGGCCCAGCGCGCTCTTAATCAATGCGATCAGAAACACCACGATCGCCGCGAAGATCAGAACCATGCCGGCCAATGCCGGGAAGCCGTGCACCGACCCATTGAAGGAGACAGCCCACGAGTCGAGGCTGGTGCCGGCATTGAGACCGGCGCTCCCGTCCCACTTCGACCAGAGCGAAGCTAAGCCAAGAACCAGCAAAACCACGGATGCGATGAATAGCTTGTGCACGCGCATCGTCCGCAATTGTGCCCTGAATGCCACCAAAATGCCAAGTAATGTCATTGTCGATGGCGTGGCGGGAACGGTACACTAGCTAGTCATAAGGGGTTGGTCATGCTTGTCGTCATGAAGGCCAACGCATCGGAAGACGATGTGCAGGCCGTGTGCCACAAAATTGAGAGCTTCGGCCTGCGTGCCCATTCGATGCCCGGTGCGCAGCGCACCGCTATCGGCATCACCGGCAACAAGGGCGAGCTGGAGCCCGGCGTCTTTGAGGCGCTCGAAGGTGTGCAGGAAGTCATCAGGGTCAGCAAGCCTTACAAGCTGGTCAGCCGCGAGCTAAAAGAAGACACCACGGTCATTCGCTTTCCGGAGTCGGACGCCACCATTGGTGGCAGTGAAGTTGCCGTAATGGCAGGACCGTGCGGTGTCGAGTCGCGTGAGCAGGCATTTGCCGCGGCTGAGCGAGTCGCCAAAGCCGGAGCCCGGTTCTTTCGCGGCGGTGCCTACAAGCCGCGTACGTCTCCTTATGCATTTCAGGGACTGGGCGAGCTGGGACTGCAGATCCTCGCCGAAGTTCGTGACCGCTTTGGCTTGCTGATCGTGACCGAAGCGGTGGACCACGAATCGCTGGCGCTGGTCGACCAGTATGCGGACGTGATCCAAATCGGCGCGCGCAATATGCAGAACTTCTCGCTGCTGAAGCGTGCCGGACGCGCGCGGAAGCCGGTCCTGCTGAAGCGTGGCATGTCGGCAACGCTGGAAGAGTTCCTCATGGCCGCCGAGTACATCATGAGCGAGGGCAACTACAACGTGGTCCTCTGCGAGCGTGGTGTGCGTACCTTCGCGGACCACACTCGCAATACGCTCGATCTAAGCCTGGTTCCCGCAGTACAGCGGCTGAGTCACCTGCCGATCATCGTTGACCCCAGTCACGGCACCGGCAAGCGCAACAAAGTCACGCCGCTGTCGCGCGCCGCTGTGGCCGTGGGCGCCGACGGACTCATCATCGAAGTACATCCCGATCCCGACAATGCTCTCAGTGACGGCAACCAGTCGCTCTTCCCCGACCAGTTCGACAGCCTGATGGTGGAGGTGCGGCAGATCGCGCATGTGCTGGGGCGCTCAATTGCCGATCCGGTTGCCACGCCGGCGGCGCGGCGCCACGCGGGAGCAGCCGCCGATTGATGCTCTCAAGGCCGCGGTCTCGTTGCGCGCTGAGATCACTAGCCGCGGCATTATCATTCGCGAGTCTCGCGCTGGCGTTGACAGCGTGCCGGCAGCGTCTCGACGTCGATCCCTCCTATCACGAGTTTGCTTACGTTTCGAACGGCAAAAGCGATTCGGTCAGCGTGATCGACACTCTTGCCTTGCGCAATGTGAAGACCATCAACGTGGGCAAGAGCCCCACGGGTCTGGCCGTAAACCCGATGCGCAATGAAATTTATGTCGCTAACACCGAATCCAACAATGTCAGCATCATCGACGCCGAGAAGAACGAATTGGTGGCGACCGTCGGCGTGCATCGCGCGCCATACTTTGTCTCGGTCTCGACCGACGGCAAGCGTGCTTACGTAGCCAATTCGGGCTCGTGGAATGTTTCCGTCATTGATCTTGACAAGCGCGCGGTGATAACGACCATACCCGTGGGGAACGCGCCAGGGTTGGCCCGAATCTCGCCCGACGGGAGCGTGGTTGTGGTCAGCAATCGAGGTGCGAACTCCGTATCGCTGATCGATCCGCAGAAGCTTGCGGTCCGCAGCACGCTTCCCCTGTGCTCGCAGCCTCAAGACATCGCGATCCTGCCCGATAGCAGCAAGGCTTATGTAGCCTGCCCGGGGAATAATCAGCTGGCGTCCATCGATCTTAAGACCGACAAGGTCGTGGCGCTGCTGGATATCGGGAAGCTGCCTGTTCAGATGGCAATGAAGCCTGATGGCGGTGAAATCTTTGTCAGCAACTTTGACGGGAACACATTCTCGATTGTCGAAGCCTACACCAACGAAGTGAGCAGCAGCTATCTGATTGGCCGGAATCCCGTGCGCGGGTTAGTGACCTCAGACAATTCGTTGTTATATGTCAGCAACTTCGGATCGGACAATGTGAGCGTGTATGCCATCGACGAAGGCCGCGTAATCGGGTCGGTTGGAGTGGGAAGCCGGCCGGATGGCCTTGCACTGACGCCGAATGAAGATCACCTGCTGGTGGTGGATACGAAATCGGGAGACGTGGCAGTGGTCCGTACCACGAAGACGCGAGACAACTCGAAGATCAGCGCGGAGCGCGCGCTGGTTACGATGATTCCCGTGGGCAATCAGCCCAATGACATTGTGATTAAGGCGTTCAAGAGCAGCGGTACGTGATCGCCGTCAGTGGGCGTCGGGCAGCGTGTACTCAAGTTCGTAGGAGTGCTTACCGTCGGCGATGATGATATTCAGCTTGCCTGAAATTCCCGTGAGTTGATCGGTCCCCGAGTCCGGAACCACAGTCACGTCGAGCTGCATGAAGCCATGGCCCATGGTCCCTTTGTGCGCCAGGGCAAACGAGCCTTTCCGCCCATTGAGCGTTCCCGTGATGCGCTCCACCGCCACGTAAGCGCCTGAGCCTTTGACGTCGCTGCCCGCCGTGAGCATCTCGCCTTTCGCGGTCGCGTCAAGGTTGCCGTGATATTGCTTGTCGAGCGAGAAACGGCCCAGCGTCGAACCCTCGGCCTTGTCTTCCGCCACGGGTACCACTTTCACGTCAAAGGTTCCTTTCGCATGCATGGTCGGTCCCTTCTGTGCAGGAGCGGTTGAAGATGATTGGGCAAGGGCCGGAACTACGCCGAAAACCAGCGCCAGCGTCCAACCGATCGAACGTTGAATGATTCGAGCTGCGACACTCACGTTGGGATCAATTTCTCGCAGCCACGGGCTTGGCGCAGAACTGCTCAAACGCAGCCGACAGCCGCTGCGCGATGTCCTGGGCGGTCCGGCTCTCGATCTCGCTACGTGGGACAAAATGAACCACTTCACCGTTCCGGAAGAGTGCAAGGCTGGGAGACGACGGAGGATACGTACCAAACAGTTCCCGGGCGCGCTCGGTCGCTTCGCGGTCCTGGCCGGCAAACACGGTGAAGACGCGATCGGGGCGGGCCGCATTCTGCAACGCCATGCGCACTCCGGGACGCATCTTCCCCGCCGCGCATCCGCAAACCGAATTGACGACAACCAGCGCGGTGCCGGCTTTGTCCGCTAACGCGGCGTCGACCTCACCGGCTGTGCGCAACTCTGTCGCGCCGGCGCGGGTAAGTTCCTCCCGCATGGGGACGATGAGAACTTCTGGATACATGTTGGCTCCCACAAATGAAGAGATGATTACTTCCATTCTGATGCAGATGAGCCCAGAAAGGAAGCGGCCCCAGCTAACATTTATATGGGCACGGCTTATATTGGTTCACACCCGATGATCGTTCGCGAACAGGTTCCGCTGGCTCCGCTGACCACGCTTGGCGTGGGAGGGCCGGCGCGTTTTTTCGTTGAAGCACATGCGGAGACGGAGGTTCGCGAGGCAGTGCGGTTTGCGCGTGACCGTGGCCTTCCTCTCTTCGTACTCGGAGGCGGCAGCAACCTGCTCGTAGCGGACGCGGGATTCGACGGCGTCGTGCTCAAGATTGCTCTGTTGGGAACGAAGCGAGTTGATGACGGCGACGACACAATCTTCACGGTCGCCGCGGGTGAGGATTGGGATGGGTTCGTCGCGCGAACTGTAGAGGAGGACTGCGCAGGTATCGAGTGCCTCAGCGGAATACCGGGGTCGGTGGGTGCAACGCCCGTTCAGAATGTGGGCGCGTATGGGCAGGAAGTGTCGGAGACCATACGCGAGGTGTCGGTTCTCGACCGCCAAACGCTCCAAACGAGGGCGTTTTCCAATGACGAATGTGGATTCGCCTATCGCTCCAGCCTGTTTAATACCGCCGAGCGCGAGCAGTACATCATTCTGCAAGTTGCGTTTGGATTGCGGCGGGGGATCAACCCTTCGCTCCGCTACCCTGATCTTGCGAAGAAGTTCGCTGGTTCGGTCGGGAGGCCAACGCTGGCCCAGGTTCGCCATGCGGTACGTGAGATTCGGCGCAGCAAGGCTATGCTCATCGTTCCCGGAGAGGATGATGCACGCAGCGCGGGCTCGTTCTTCAAGAATCCGGTGGTGGCGCTGAAACAATTTGAGGAGCTCGATTCCATGCTGCGGTCACGTGGGCTTGCCCTGCCGAATTATCCGGCCACGGACGGCTCTCGTAAGCTGTTGGCCGCCTGGCTGGTGGAGCAGGCGGGATTCACGAAAGGCTACCAACGAGGTGCGGCGGGAATCTCGCGCCGCCACGCGCTGGCGATTGTCAATCGCGGAGGAGCAACGGCGGCAGAGATCGTGGCGCTGAAAGACGAGATCCAGGCGCGGGTACGCGACCGCTTCGGAATCGAATTGCAGACCGAGCCGGTGTTCCTGGGGTTCTAGGTGGCGATTGGGGGCATTCGTTTGTCCCAACCTGCGGCATGCTCATAAGCCCCTGCTATTTGCAGTAGGAATTCATCGGCGCCGGGACGCACAGAAATCTGCAGTCCAACCGGCAGGCCCTCGCGGGTGAATCCGCAAGGAACCGAGACCGAGGGCCAGAACAACAAGCTGAAGGGCGCCGTGTTGCCCAGCAACTTCTGCACTTCGTAGGCGCGCAGGTCGGCGTCCGACATGGTCTCCATATCCGCGACTTTCGGAGCCGGGACCAGGCAGGTTGGCGTCACCACGACGTCGACGGAATCGAAGATCTTCTCAGCCGCAAGTCGCGCAGCAGCGAGTCCGCGCTGCGCTCGCTCGAATTCTTCGGGCAAAATCGCTGCACAGCTCTTCAATCGAGCCAGCGTTCCAGGCTGATAGAGCTGCGGAGTATCTGCCAGCATTTGATGGTGGTATTCGAGTATTTCGACGTCAAAGTCGGTCCACTTTACGTTTATTTCGATCTTGATTTCGGAGACCGAGGCAACCAGCGGTCGAAGGAAAAGTAAAGCGTCTTCGAGACATTTCGCCACACCCGATTCCAGATTGTCGAAGAATCCCGTTCGCGCAACGCCCACTCGAAAGCGGTCAATCGCGGGAGCAACTTCCTGCTGCCGGACATGGCCAGCCAGCGCAGCAAATACCAGGTGTGCATCTTCGGCTGTGTGCGTTAGGAGCCCGACCGTATCGAAGGACTTGCGAAGCGGAATGACTCCGTCCATGCTCCAGACGCCGGCGCCGGGACGGTATCCCGCCAGGCTGCACAGCGCAGCGGGATCACGTATCGAGCCTGCAGTGTCGGTGCCGAAAGCGGCGAGGCACATGCCCGATGCAACGGCGGCTGCCGAGCCGGACGACGAGCCACCAGTGATACGGGTAAGGTCCCAGGGATTTCGAGCCGGGCCGAAGGCGCTGATCATGCCGCTGCCGCCGTAGGCGAATTCGTGCAGATTGTTCTTGCCCACGATCACCGCGCCCGCCGCCTTCAGCTGTCTGACGATGGCCGCGTCTTCGGTCGCCACCCGATTGCGATACTGATTGCTTCCGGCCGTAGTCTTCACGCCGGCAACGTCGATCAGATCCTTGAGAGAAATTGGAATCCCGTGCAACGGGCCCCGCCAATGACCGGCGGCAACTTCTGCGTCCGCCTGACGTGCCTGCTGCAACGCGAGCTCCCCCGTGACGGTGATGAAGGCGTTGAGCCTCGGGTCGAGCTCCGCAATACGGTCGAGGCAAGCACGAGTAAGCTCGATCGAAGACAGCTTACGTTCGCGAATTCGCGAAGCCGCCTCAGCCAGTGTGAGCATATTCAGCCGGGTTAGGTGGTCCGTTGCGCGTTCTTCTTGCGACAGGCGTCGCAAACGCCGTAGATCTGGAAGGTGTGTCGCGTCGTGAGGTACTTGTGTTTGCGCCCGACCTCGCGCTCGATACGTTCAATGTCGGTGGAGAAAAATTCGACCGAACTGCCGCATTCGGTGCATACCATGTGGTGATGATTGCGGCGGTTGTACTGATGCTCGTAGCGGGCGATGCCGTCGTTGAAGGCAACTTCGCTGGCAAGCCCGCATTCGGCCAGCAGCTTCAGCGTGCGATACACCGTGGTGAAGCCGATGCGCTCGTCCTGCTTGCGGACCAATCGGTAGAGGTCGTCGGTGGAGAGATGGTCGCGGGTATCCAGAAATGTTCGCAGGATGGCGTCACGCTGCCCGGTATGCTTCAGTCCGACCCGGCGCAAATGATCGTGAAAGACCGACTCGGCCTCACGTACCATTTGCGGGGAAATCGATGGCTGATCGTCGACTCGCTTCTGTGAAAAGCCCCGGCTGTTTGTGCGCTTCACGGCCATACCTGGCGAATCCGCAACCGAATTCGACTATCAGCATAGCATTGAAGATCGCCCCATCTGCCCGGGGCCAATGAATATTGCACCCGGGATTCGACTCCTGACTCAAACTGAGACACTACCGAGCAGGCTGGTCAATCAGCTCTATGGAACGATTCTCATATAATCGAGATTTCTCATGTCGACCTCGAGTCTTGCTTCTCCTGCTCGCACATCCAGTGCCCGGTTTGCCATCCGAGTTGTCGTCGCGCTGCTGCTGTTGGCGCTGCTTGTCTTTCTCGCCTTCGATGTCTGGTTCTATCGCGCAGTGCGGGCCGCGCTACCGGTGGAAGACGGTACCATCCGCCTCGCCGGACTTACCCGGCCGGTGCTGGTGACGCGCGATTCGCTGGGAGTCCCCACGATCACTGCGACCGAGCTGAACGACCTGTTTTTCGCGCAGGGCTACGTGACGGCGCAGGAACGTCTGTGGCAGATGGACATGACGCGCCGTTTCGCATCAGGCGACCTGGCGATGGTTCTTGGCCCCGATTTCGTAAGCCTTGATCGAGAGCAGCGCATTCTCGGGTTGCGGCAGGTTGCCGAGAAAACGGTCGCGGCGATGGATCCGGCGCAACGCGAACAATTCCAGTCGTATGCCAACGGCGTGAATGCGTACATCGCCGAGCACACTAAGACGCTGCCCTTGGAATTCCGCTTTCTGACGTATGCTCCGCATGTGTGGACGGTGCAGGATTCCCTGCTCGTCGGATTGTCCATGACGGAATTTCTCAATCATGGATACTTTCGCGAGATCCTGCTCAAGGAGAAGGCGCTGGCCAAGTTGGGGCCCGAACTGACGGCTGAATTGTTCGTCAATTCGTCGTGGCGCGATCACCCTCCCGGGTCGGAAGGCGTATCTCTGGAGAGCCAGCCGCCGGATGGGCTCGAGCTTGACGAAGAAGAAGGTACGCCGGCGACCAAAGGAGTCAAACCCGCTCCCGGGAAAGCTTCTCAACCCCCAAAAAGATCAAACCTGGCGCCGTTTGTGGCTCCCGTGGCGAGCACCGGTCCCGAACTTCGCTACCATCCTGGCTCCAACAACTGGGTGATTTCCGGTGCCCACACCGTCACCGGCAAACCCCTTCTGTCGAATGACATGCACCTCGAGCTACAGCTGCCGAATACGTGGTACGAAGCGCATTTGGTTTGTGGCGACTTCGACGTAGTGGGCGTGACGCTTCCGGGCATGCCCTACGTCATCGTGGGACACAATCGCTACATTGCCTGGGGATTCACCAACCTCGGACCGGCGGTCGAGGACGTGTTCATCGAGAAGTTTAATGACAAGGG